>RRZT012368519.1_pt1 | contig 14248 bp, 12 predicted proteins | sample 2165551 | NCBI WGS metagenome assembly RRZT01 (sample SAMN10456910, study PRJNA506462) | wastewater metagenome | biome: wastewater; feature: sludge; material: wastewater sludge; isolation source: wastewater sludge with Escherichia coli K12::gfp cells carrying plasmid... | place: USA: Moscow, Idaho... | reverse complement strand
GGGGATTGTGTTGGGGTTGAGCGTGGAGCTTATGCTTTAGTTCGAGACCAACATGCTTTAGTTTGTGCAATAGGGGACTTTGATTCAATTAATGTGAATGAGTATGAAGTCATTCAAAACAAGGTTAAGAATATTATAAAAGTATCATCCATTAAGGATGAATCCGATAGTGAACTTGCTGTACAATGGTGTATTAATCAAGGGTATACGCGTATCCACGTTTATGGGGCATTAGATGAACGTTTAGATCACCAACATATCAATTGTTTACTTGCGTATAAATACCCTCAAATCGTTTTATATAACGATATAAACAAGATACAAGCCTATGAAGTAGGTGACTACTTAATTGAGAAAGAGGAATATTTGTATTTCTCTGTTTTTGCCTATCATCCAGCAAATATAAGTTTGATTGGATTTAAGTATCCATTAAATCATTATGATCTTAATATAGATGAGTTAAAAACGGTATCGAATCAATGGATAAAAAAAGATGCCACATTAAGTGTGCATCAAGGCAAAGTACTCGTTTATCAAACAAGATAATAAAAAAGGAGGGTTACTCCTATTTATTAAGCTTGTTGAGCTTTTAAGGTTTTTAAAGCACGGGCGGAAATACGGATCCGTTGTGGTTTGCCATCCACAACAACTTTAACTTTTTGAAGGTTTACATTCCACTTACGACGACTTGCTTGTAATGAGTGAGAACGTTTATTTCCTGATAATGCTTTTTTACCGCTTACTGCACAAACTCTTGACATACCGTAGTACCCCCTTTCATTTGAATTGCTTATAAAGAATATCATGAAAAAGAACACTTTGCAAGACATAATACTAAAAAACTTTTTAATAAAAAAGAGGCTATGTTATAATGATAAAGAAGTTGAGGAGGGGCGACAATGAACGAACAAGATGTCCAAGTTGGACTCGAAATAGCTGACCATGAAATACGCCTCGTAGTGGGTCAGTTTTTTAATACTCGATTAAACATTATGAAGGTTGAACGTGTTCTATCCTCAGGAATACACAACGCACAAATTGTGGATCAAATGGCTGTGATACAAAAGATATCTGCAGCAGTTAAACATGTTGAGGAGAATTTAGGATTATCCATTGAACGAGTCATTCTATCACTACCTAGTGTTGGTTTATCTCGTTATGTTAGACGTATCACAGTTCCCATTGAGGAACGTGTAACGTTAAGAGATGTTAAAGCGATTTATAAAGAAGCACTTAATACTGATTTACCAGATCATCAAGCACTCGTCAATGTAGCGATTACTAAATCATTGGTAAATGGAATAACCATGCGTAAATTGCCATTAAATGAAGTATGTGATTCATTAACAATGGATGTGGATTTATTGTGTGCGGATAAAGAAATGGTTTATCGATATGTACAAACCGTTGAAAAAGCAGGTTTACAAGTATCTGAAATCAGTCTTGATAGTTTTGCGTTAGGAAAAGAAGCTTCATTGTTTGAAAAATCCTTGGAACAACATCTTATCGCAATTAAAGCAGAGAGACAGAGCACAAGTTTAAGTTTATTTGCAAAAGGTAAACTCGTAAGTACAGAAACCATTAATATGGGATCTAAGCAGATTATAAGCGCGATGGTGAATCGTTTTAATTTACCCATTGATGTAGCAGATCGATTATTACATATGAATGCTCGCTTTGGTTTAGATCATTACCCAAATACACCGATCTATCTATGGTCAAATGAAGGTAAAACGCATACCTTGAGTGAACAGGAATTGATGTCTGTTGTACAACCCATCTTAAATGTTTGGTTAGATGAAATAAAAACAACAATTAAACCAATTTTAGATACATCTAATGTTAAAATAGTATTGTTCGGTGAGTCGGGTGAAATCAATGGATTTGATCAACTGTTATCGAAGGAATTTGGTTGTGAATGTGAACTCTATATTCCAGAAACATTAGGTGTACGATCTTCAGCACTTGCAAGTGTTGCAGGTCTCTTCTATGTGATGAAGGATCAGAGTTCTATACGTGAGTTTTTACCGGCAGTTGATATGGGATTATTTAATCAAATGTTGGTTAAAGACAAAGATGCAGTAAATGAAGATACAATCTCAGGGAAATTTAAAGGTTTATTTGAAAGACGTTAATAAAGAGGAAAAACTATGAGTGAACTAAATTATAATCAAGTTGCGAAAATCAAGGTATTCGGTGTGGGTGGCGCTGGATGTAATGCGATAAATCGAATGGTTGAAGAAGAAGTAAGAGGTGTTGAATTCTATGTTGCGAACACGGACTTACAAGTTCTTAATATATCACCTGCAAAAAATAAGCTAATCTTGGGTAAAACAATTACTAAAGGTTTAGGAGCTGGCGCAAACCCTGAAATAGGCTATAAAGCGGCTCTTGAAAGTGAAGATGATATTCGTGAAGCGATGAAGGGTGCCGATATGGTCTTTATCACTGCTGGTCTTGGAGGTGGTACGGGTACAGGGGCTGCGCCTTTGTTTGCTAAGATTGCGAAAGAATTTGATATCTTAACCGTTGGGATTGTGACTAAACCGTTTACTTTTGAAGGCAAGAAGCGTACTGAACAAGCCAACCGTGGTTTAGAAGAATTACGTAATTATGTGGATTCACTCATTATTGTCTCAAACAATCAATTATTAGAAGTTATAGGTCGTATTCCGTTTGTGGAAGCATTTAGAGAAGCAGATAATGTTTTACGTCAAGGTGTACAAACCATTACAGACTTGATTGCAGTTCCTGCACTTATCAACTTAGACTTTGCGGATGTTAGAGCTGTTATGGAAGGTCAAGGATCTGCTTTAATCGGTATTGGTATGGCTCAAGGCGATAATAAAGCGCAAGAAGCTGCAGCAAAAGCAATTACTTCTCCATTACTTGAGGCTCAAATTCGTGGGGCTCGTAATGCGATTGTCAATGTGACGGGTGGCGAAAGTATTACCATTTATGATGCGAATGATGCGGTTGATTTTATTCGTGAATCAGCTGGTTCAGATATTGATATTATCTTTGGGGTCGCAATCAATGAATCCTTAGGGGATAATATTATTATTACTGTCATTGCGACTGGATTTGATTTACCTAAAGTAAACCAAGTTAAGAATCCAGTTCAAGATGCTCGAAAAGTGGTGGAAGAAATTCGTAAGGAAAGTACGCCAACATTTGAAGATGAAAGTGATATTCCAGGTTTCTTTAAATCAAGAGGTTAGTCGTAAGACTAACTTTTCTTTTGCGCATTTATTGTATAATACAGATGTAGAAGTTGAGGTACACACATGAAAATTGCGATTGCACAGTTAAATATAAGAAGTGGTCAAATCGATCATAATTTAAATTCGATGAAACAAAAAATCGATCAAGCCGTTCTTGATCAAGCAGATATTATTGTGTTTCCAGAAATGTGTGTGGGTGGATATTTATTATCGGATCTATTCTTACAGAAATCATATATCTCACAATTATTAAAAGCGAATGATTTGATTAAATCATGGTCAAAGGATATTGGGATTATCTGGGGAAATATTAGTCATTTTGATGAGTTAAAAGGAAATCGAGATGGACGATATAATCGATACAATACGGCATTCTTTGCGTATCAAGGAGAATGGGTTAAGAAAGAAAATAATCATCTAAATGGTCATTACTTTAAGCATTGTTTGCCTGATTATCGTTTTTTTGATGATTCTAGATATTTTAAGTCTGGGATGGACTATGCACTAGAGAATCATATAGAACTTAAGGATTCAATCAATCCATTTATCTTTGAAAAGGATCATCAAATCACACGAATTGGATTAGAAGTCTGTGAAGATTTATGGAGTAAGGATTATAATGTCAATCCTACCGCTATTTATGTTGATCATAAAGTTGATTTCATCATTAACATCTCTTCATCACCTTGGACACTAAACAAGGAGTTGAGTCGTGAGAAACGGATAAAGGAACATGTTCAAATACATGGGGATAAAATGGTTCCACTTGTTTATGTCAATGCGTGTGGGATGCAAAATAATGGGAAGAATGTACTAGTGTTTGATGGGGATAGTACGATTTATCAAAAAGATGGTCGTGTATTAGCTCAATTAAATGATGATTTTAATGAAGATTGTCAGGTTTTTGATTTAAAACAAACCTATCAGACACATATTACTCATAATAAATTACTCAATGCTTTGGTTGTTGCGATTCGTGAATTTGACCAACAGGTTCTAACCTTTAAACCGAAATGGATTATTGGGTTGTCGGGTGGTATTGATAGCAGTGTGAATGTTGCATTATTGTGTATGGCACTTGGAAGTGATCGTGTCATTGGATACAACATGGCGAGTCGATACAATCAAGCAAAAACAAAGAATATTGCCTATGAGACGGCTAAGAAACTTAATGTGGAGTATTATGCAGGAAGTATCGAACAACTTGTACAAGCCACTGAAAATACATTGATTGAATATAATATTAATCCTGTGGAAGGATTAGCGTATGAAAACATACAAGCACGCTTAAGAGGCCATCTACTCTCATCGTTTGCCTCGTATAAGGGTGGAGTTATCTGCAATAATGGGAATAAAGTAGAATGTGCATTAGGTTATGCGACCTTATATGGGGATACCATTGGGGCACTAAGTCCACTTGGGGATTGTACAAAACTACAGGTATTCGAACTCGCAAAATCCATTAATGATTACTATCAAGATGAGATTATTAATCAAAATCTTATCCCAAGTATCACTGAAGGTAAGATCGAGTTTGGGTTTGCACCAAGTGCAGAATTAAGAGATAACCAAATAGATCCAATGAAATGGGGTTATCATGATTGGCTTGTACAGTACTTCATACAATATCCAAGTCATAACATATTGGATTGGTTAAAAATCTATCAGAGTGGGGAATGGCGTAAAACTGAAGTTGCGTCTTGGATGATTTATTATGGTTTAGATAATCCTAAAGCATTTATTGAAGATATTCGCTGGTTTATGAAGTCATGGCACAGTGCGATCTTTAAACGCATTCAGTTCCCACCGATTGTGACGATTAGTCGAGGTAGCTTTGGGTTTGATTATCGTGAGAGTCAAATACCTTACATCGAAAATCATGAAATAAAGGAATTGATAGAAACAATACTAAAGGGGGAAGCTTAATGAAGAAATGGTTTGATTCAAGTCACATATCACTTATATTATCGATTACAATTGCAGGCTTACTCATTGTATCCTTGTACTTTGCGATACTAAATATTCAAATCTTTATTGGATTTTGGAATGAATTGGTTGTGGTGTTAACACCATTCATGTATGGTTTGATCTTAGCGTTTCTCATGAGTCCAATTGTTAACTTCTTTGAGAAGAAAGTCTTTATTGGATTCAAATGGAAGAATAATACAAAACGAATTGTATCAGTTATTCTTTCTTTACTCATTACATTTGAAATCATAATTCTATTCTTTTCATTTATCATACCTCAACTCATCTCAAGTCTTAGTTCGATTAGTGAGAAGTTACCAGAATATATTGTGATTGTGGAAGATTTATTGGGAGATTGGTTAGTTAATTATCGACTAGAAAATGAATGGATTAATCTATTGTTAAACTCTTCAGAAGACTTATTAGTCAATTTTTTGAAGACGATTCAGGATTATATCCCTATGATTCTCAATTATTCATGGCAGTTTACGAAGATGGTATTTAATTTGTTGCTGGGGGTTGCGATCGCGATGTATGTATTGATTGATCGTGAACGATTTACCTTACAAGCGAAAAAACTTACTTATGCGATTACTGGTCAAAAGACAGGGGATTATATCGTTGATATTAGTCGTTTATCATCGCATATGGTTCATCGTTTTATCTTAGGTAAAATGTTGGATTCCTTCATTATTGGTGTTATTTGTTATATTGGTATGCTTGTGTTAGGTTTATCCTATCCAATCTTATTATCTGTTATTGTAGGTGTAACCAATATGATTCCTGTATTTGGTCCATTTATTGGGGCGATACCTGGGGGGTTAATCTTACTCTTAGTCGATCCATTTCAAGCCTTATGGTTTATCTTGTTTATCATTCTCTTGCAACAATTTGATGGTAATTTCTTAGGTCCACGTATTTTAGGTGATTCAATGGGTTTACCAAGTCTATGGATCATGTTTGCGATTGTAGTAGGGGGAGGTTATTTTGGTATCATTGGTATGTTTTTAGGGGTTCCTATCTTCGCTGTTATTTATATTGTTAGTAAGAAGATCATTTCAAACAAACTCGAAAAAGAATCAATACAAATAAAAACTTAGGATGTCCTAAGTTTTTTTAATCGAGTAAGAAGAGTAAGTCAAGATAGCTAGGAAAAGGATACATTTGTTTAGGCAATATCAATTCAAGTTTATCCACTTCTCCACGGATCAAATCTAGTAGTGGGAAAACTTCATTTCTAAGCGCAAGTCCTTTATTTTTAAGTGATTCAATATAATGAACTTCATCTAGATTATTTTTGAGTTTTGTTAGTTGTCGATCGATTGATTCAATAATTTCAACAACTTTTTTGATTTGATTATTGTAATAACTGATATCTTTGAGAGGTATTATTGAATTTAAATAAGCTGTTGTTTGTGGAATGATTTCTCTTTCAACCATACGAATAAGCGTTTTAGATTCAACTTCAATCGTTTTAATGTATTGCTCATATAATATTTCAGAACGAGCTTCAAGTTCATCTTTTGAGAAGACTTGATGCTTATCAAATAGATTTCTTGATTTCTCATTATCAAGATATTCAATTGCTTCTACGAAAGACTTGATATTCGGTAAACCACGTTCTTCTGCTTCTTTTATCCATTCATTTGAATAGCCATCTCCACTAAACAAGATTCGATGATGTTTACGCATAATCTCTTGGATAATTTTTAAAGCTTCATCACGTACGTCTTGTAAGTATTTAAAATTTTCTAATCGATCCGCAATATCCTTTAGTGCATCTGCAACAATCGTACTTATAACAGTATTGGAGAATGAAGCAGAGAGGGATGAACCAAGCATTCTTAGTTCGAATTTATTTCCTGTAAATGCGAAAGGGGATGTACGGTTACGATCTGAATTATCTTTTGGTAGATAAGAAAGATTATTTAAACTGTTTTTGTGACTTTCTTTATTTGCTTTGGTAACCTTTTTGTCAGCGAAGCTTAATAAAATGTTTTCTACTACATCTCCCATAAAAACAGAAATAATTGCGGGAGGTGCTTCATTCGCGCCTAAACGATGGTCATTGCCAGGACCAGAAGCAGATAAACGTAGAAGTTCAGGGTACTCATTGATTGCTTTGAGTACTGCACTAATAAATAATAGGAATCGGATATTCTCATGTGGTTTATCACCTGGTTCGAATAAATTCTGTCCATCATCCGTTATGAGTGACCAGTTATTGTGTTTGCCAGAACCATTGATTCCTTTAAATGGTTTCTCATGTAATAAACACGCTAAATCATGTTTAAAAGCAATTTTCTTGAGTAAATCCATTAGAATCTGATTCTGATCTACTGCGATATTTGCCTCAGCAAAGATAACTGAGAACTCAAATTGTCCTGGGGCAACTTCATTATGTTCAACTTTTGAGAAAATTCCGACTTTCCATAACTCGCGATTGACTTCATCCATATAGGCTTTTACACGTGCAGGAATGGATCCGAAATAATGATCTTCAAACTCTTGACCACGAGGGGCTGCTGCACCAAGTAATGTACGACCGGTTAATAATAAATCTTTACGTTGTTCATACATTGTCTTATCCACTAAGAAATACTCTTGTTCGAGTCCAACGGATAATTTGACATGTTTAACTTGTTTATCACCTAGAGCCTGAACAACACGACTTGCTTGTGTACTGAGTCGGTCCAGTGCTTTTAGTAATGGAGCTTTCTGATCAAGGGGTTCTCCGTTATAAGATACAAAGATTGATGGAATACAAAGTACATTATCACGAATGAAGGCTGGAGAACTAATATCCCAATAGGTATAACCACGTGCTTCAAAGGTTGCGCGTAAACCACCACTTGGGAAGCTAGAGCCATCGGTTTCACCCTTGATCAAGCGTTTACCTGAGAATTGAGCAAGAGCACCTCCATCATTTGCGACTTCTAAGAAACTATCATGTTTTTCTGCTGTTTGGCCGGTAAGTGGTTGGAACCAATGAGTGTAGTGTGTGGCGCCTAATTCCATAGCCCAGGTTTTCATCGCATGAGCAATTGCGTCAGCTGTACTGCGGTCAAGAGCACTTTCTTTTATCAGTGCTGTTTTCCAACTCGTATAAACCGGATACGGTAAGCGTTCGCGCATTAACTTCTCACCAAATAAGTGAATTCCAAAATCTTCAAAAGGGTGTGCCATCGTTTTTCTCCTTAAATATGGTTATATTTTATAGATAAAATTGAAAAAGTAAATAAAAAAATGAAAAATATTTTAAAAAATCGAAAATATTTTGTAAAATACATAAAAAATCAGAAAAATATCATTTAATGAGTGTGTTTTTCTGTTTTTTTTAGATAAACATAAAAAAAGACTAGATTGCTCTAGTCTATGACAATAACTTCTGTTACACCTAATACTTCTTCGATGAGTAATGTTTCTACTCCCATCTTTATGGTAACATCGATCGCACTACAACCTACACATGCACCGAAGACTCGCACATAAACACGACCTTCATCATCGATACTAACAAACTCAACATCTCCTCCATCTCTTTGAAGGTATGGGCGAATTTTATCTAATACATCTTTTACTTCTTTTTCTATATTCATGGCCTTATCATCTCATAAAGAATAGGATAGACGCAACCAATAAGCCCAATACGACGCCGCTGAAGACTTCGAACCATTGGTGTCCTAACACTTCTTTAACTTTCAATAAATAAATTGGATCATCGAGTTTGACCGTGGTAAGTGTTTGGATATCACGGATTAATTGTTGAGTTATTTGAATGTTACGTCCAGCATAATAGCGAACATTAGCCGCATCATACATGACAATCAAACTAAAAATTAAGACTACTGCAAATAATGTCGATGAGAATTTCTCTTGTATTCCGACCGCTAAGCAGAGTGCTGTAACCATGGAAGTATGTGAAGAGGGAAATCCACCGCTATCAATAAGAAGTCTTGTTTCCCATTTTCCTGTTCGATAATATCGAAACAAGGGTTTAATAATTTGCGCAATCAGGTTTGCGGAGATTGCGGCCCAAAATGGATAAAGATTACCTAACATATTAACCTCGCCTCGATATTATAACACATTACAAAAAAGCTTGTGCTATAATTATTTAGCCGGAGGAATCATGAATGGTGTATCACGTAGGACAAATAGTTGAAGGACAAATCACTGGTATAAAGCCTTATGGTGCATTTGTTAGCATTGATGCGAACACATCAGGATTGATTCATATCTCAGAGTTGTCAGATGGTTTTGTGAGAGATGTAGAACTGTTTGTAAAGTTAGGAGAAAAGGTTAAGCTAAAGGTTCTTGAGATTGATCAAGAGAATCAACAGTTAAGATTATCTCTAAAGGCTTTACAATCCAATTCACGTAAAACAAGGCCTAGAATCAAACCGATTATTAAGTTAAGAGATAAGATTGGTTTTGCCTCATTGAAGGCACAACTCAATGGATGGATTAAGGAAGCACAAAAGGAGAAACACCATGATTAAGTTAGATTTATCGTATGCTCATGTCGAAAATGAATTAAGTAATTACCAAAATGAAGTGTCTCATTATCATAAACAATTAGTTGAAAAAACGGGTTTAGGAAATGATTATGTTGGATGGTATACATGGCCAACAGATTATGATAAGACTGAGTTTAATAAAGTTAAAGAATTAGCGAAGATGATTCGTGAGAATGCGGATACTTTAATTGTATGTGGTATTGGTGGTTCTTATCTTGGATCAAGAGCTGCGATTGAGATGGTACAAGGTTTATTCCCAAAACGTGATATTGATATTTATTTCGTGGGAAATACATTCTCATCGACGTATATTATGCAGTTATTAGAAAAAGTTAAAGATCGTAATGTTTATGTCAATGTTATTTCAAAATCAGGCACAACCACTGAAACGGCAATGGCATTTAGATTATTTAAACATTTCTTAGAAAATAAATATGGGGTTGAAGAAGCACGTAAACGTATTATTGCGACAACCGATAAAGCACGTGGAACACTTAAGAACTTCGCAACCAACATGGGTTATGAAACATTAACCATTCCAGATGATATTGGTGGTCGTTATTCTGTATTAACATCCGTTGGTTTATTACCAATTGCGGTTGCAGGGGTAGATATCGATGCGATGATGAAGGGTGCTTATGATGCGTCCATTGCTTATGCAAGTGAAGAGATTGCGAAGAATGATGCATATAAATATGCAGTAAGTCGTCGTATTCTTGAAAAACAAGGTAAGAATATTGAGTTGTTTGTAAGTTACGAATCACACTTATCGATGCTAGCTGAATGGTGGAAACAATTGTTCGGTGAATCAGAAGGTAAAGAAAATAAAGGCTTGTTCCCGGCATCGGTTAACTTCTCAACCGATCTACACAGCATGGGTCAATTTGTTCAAGAAGGCTCTAAAGATCTATTTGAAACACTCGTTTTAATTGAGAAACCAAATCTTGATATGGTATTCCCAAGTGATAAGGATGACTATGATCAAATGAACTACCTCAGTGGTAAAACCTTAGATCAAGTCAATAAATCAGCCGCATTAGGTACCTTACAAGCGCATCATGATGAAGGTGGTATTCCAAATATTATCTTGAATCTTGAAGATACAAGTGCTTATAGTTTTGGATACTTAGCTCAATTTATGTTTATTGCTTGTGGTATGTCTGTGTATTTGTTGGGAGTTAATCCATTTAATCAACCAGGTGTTGAAGTCTATAAAAAGAATATGTTTAGACTTCTTGGTAAAAAATAATTATAAGATGGTTCGATTTGTATTGGACCATCTTTTTTTAATGGTACACTAGAGATATGGAACATGATCTTACTGTAAAGCCTTATCAGTTTATAAAGGCTTTATCGATGGCCTTAGAGTTATCGACGACAGGGATTTCGAAACATCATCTTGGGACTGCAATTTTGTGTAAAGCAATTGGGGAGGCATTGAACTTAAATCACGAGGAAATGCAAACACTGATTGTAGCAGCTTTATTACATGATATTGGGGCTGCTAGTCAATGGGATAAGAAGAATTTTATTGTACATAATGATAATGATCGTCATATTTTTGATCATGCGGAGAAAGGATATCTCATTCTTAAACAATTTCCTTTGTTTGAGAATGTAGCTCAAGTGGTTCGATATCATCATGATCGATATTGTGGCGATAATCCGAGTGGGTTTATCAAGGATGAAATACCACTCTTATCGCGTATTTTACATTTTGCGGATCGTATTGATGTATTGATTGATTTAAATGAAAATATCATGTTACAAAAGGAAAGGATTACGTTATCGATATTATCATCCGATTTCTATGATCCAAAATTATTTCCAATATTCGAACGATTAGCATTAAAAGAAAGTTTCTGGTTAAATATTATTTCGGTTGAGTATGAGTATTTATTCGATGATTTTGATTCATTCTTTGGTAAGTTTGAACTCAATATTGATGACCTAATCGATTTATCTAAATTGTTTGCGTCAATCATTGATGCTTGTTCAATTTATACCTTTAATCATTCCTATAATGTAGCGAATGTGGCCAAGTTATTAGCTGAAATGAATTACTCAAATATACGTATGCATAAGGAATTTTACTTAGCAGGTTTATTACATGATTTAGGTAAATTAGCGATTCCAAATGAAATATTAAATAAAAATGGTCGATTGAATGATGAAGAACTCTTAATCATGAAACAACATCCTTATTACTCCATGTTTATTCTAAATAAAGTAGAAGGTTTTCAGGAAATAGCTAATTGGGTTGGTCATCATCATGAGTATGAGGATGGATTCGGTTATCCTGATCATTTATTGTCGCATGAAATAAATGAAGGTATCCGGATATTACAATTAGCGGATATTTTCTGCGCATTGACTGAAAATCGTCCCTATCGAAATGCATTAAGTAATGAAGATATAATTTGTGAAATGGAATAATTAGTAACACAAAATAAACTTGAACCATTAATGGTACAAAAAATGTCAAGTAAGATAGATGTATTTGTTCAAGCTGTTAATCGAAATGTTTCACAAAAAAACGTGAGTTAATCACGCTTTATCGATAGAGTCTTGATTGGTCTTGTATGTCTTTACTATGGACGACAGTGAAATCTCCACTGTCTTTTCCTTCTGCATTATGAGGTGCTTTACCTAAACCATATACCCATGTTGCATCAATAACATCATTTGGGTGTTCAGCCTTTAATTGGTTTAGTAAACTTAATGCTTCATCATACGGCAGTATAAACATCGCCTTAGAAAGTGCTTCTGCAGCTGCTGCAGATAAACTTGTCGCAATCGTAACACTGTGCAAATCAGTCACAACAGGGAATAGAGTACTAGGATCTATGAGGTGATGATAGGTCTTTCCATCTTCAGCGACATAATAATTTTGATTATCTCCAGAGGTTGAGATGTGTATCGAACCTTCAAAGTAGAGGGTATCAACACTGCTATCCGCAATAAGAACATTCTTCTTAGGTTGTGCGATTCCTACACCCCACTCATCCCCATTTGGTTTTGTGCCAATAGTAATAATACTACTATCACCAATGTTTATAATGGCAATATCAAGTCCAGCTTCAACAAGATTTTCAACAACAATATCAGCAGCGAAACCTTTTGCGATTCCACCTACATCAAGTGATGCACAAGGATTGTTTATGTATACAGTGTTTGCGTCATCATTGATTTCGATATAATCCCAAGAGACACAAGCGCGAGCTGCTTCTAGTTCTTCAATACTTGGAACTTTTCCAAATTCAGCAGGATCTCCTGCATTAAGTACTTTTCCATCATTTCGATAGTTATGCCAGACTTCAAGAACGGATCCCATACTAATATCAAAGGTATTTTGTGTGATTGAATAATATTCTTTTGCGAATGTTATTAAATCAATAAGTGTTTGATCAACTTCAACAGCTTGTATACCAGCATTGTCATTAATTGTCTTTAGATTATTAATTCCTTCATAATCATTGTATTTATCAAAGAGTTTACCTAGATAGGTTAACTCAGTTCTCAATAGATCTTGATAGTTATTAAATTCAGTTTCGTTGTCTGTATATGCAACGAATGTGACTGGGGCATCATTGAATCCAACATCGATAATAACATTGCTAAATCGAGTGGGTTCACTCTTACATGCACTTAAGCTTAAGATTAAAAGTATAAATAAGAAGTTTTTTAGTTTCATAGTTATCTCCGGAGACATTATAGCATAAGCGTTTTACTTTACAAAAAGGTGTTTTTGTGTAAATGCATCTATGTTATAATATACAAGTAGTTTTTTATACGTACAAATTCACGTATTAAGGAAAGGTTAGGTGAAGGTATGTCTTTATTGACGGGACCAGGTCGAGTACATCTTGATGGTCACAAAGATGAAACATTGCATAATGACATTGTGCTAGTAAAACCTAAGAAAGAAGTATTTGTTCCTTTAAACAATGGATCTTCAACAAAAGTTGATGTCTATGTTAATGAAGGGGATAAAGTCTTTGTAGGAACACTTTTGGCGCGCCGCAATGATCATTTCAATGTGCCTATTTACTCACCAGTTTCTGGTGTAGTTGGGGCGAAGAAGAATATGATGCATTCTGTGTTAAAACCACAGGAACATCTCATTATTGAAGACGATGGTAAATATGAAAAGGTTGAATCATTTAAACCTCTTGATTATACAACCGCTACTCATGAAGAACTAGTTAATTTTATGATGGAAGCTGGAATTGTAGGTTGTGGAGGTGCTGGGTTCCCATCTTATCTAAAGTATAAGAATCCAGAAAATATCAACACATTGATTATCAATGCGGTTGAATGTGAACCTTACATTACTGCAGACTATCGCTTCACAAAAGAAAATTTAGCTGATATGTTGCATGGCGTTCGCGCTTTATTAAAGATGAGCACTGCACCTAAGGCAATTATTGCGATCAAGAAATCTAAGAAAGAACTTTGTGAGCAATTAGAAGAAGCTGTTAAGAACGATTCTAGCATCTCTGTTTTCAAAACTCCAGATGTTTACCCAATGGGTTG
>RRZT011677102.1_pt1 | contig 14257 bp, 11 predicted proteins | sample 2165551 | NCBI WGS metagenome assembly RRZT01 (sample SAMN10456910, study PRJNA506462) | wastewater metagenome | biome: wastewater; feature: sludge; material: wastewater sludge; isolation source: wastewater sludge with Escherichia coli K12::gfp cells carrying plasmid... | place: USA: Moscow, Idaho... | reverse complement strand
CCTATTTATCAAAAGCTGTTGTAAAAAATTGACATATCAGCCAAAACCAATATGTCAATAGGAGTGTTTCTGGTTTACACAACTTTATCAGGGCTTAATTTGTCCAAGTAGTGCCTGCACTAAGTGCCGCGCAACTTGTCCCACCTTTTACCCAGAGTTTGTGTCCTTGGTTGTTTAAGCAGATAACGCCATTACCTGCTTGTGTGGTGCCAGCCCTAGGTGTGGCTACCAATGTCCAAGCATTGGCAGAAGGTGCAGGATTGAAGGCTAAATCATATAAAGGCGCATCGCTAGGGAAGCTGCCAGTTGATCCTAAATTGGTAACAGTCATGCCTGTAAAACGCCGATTAGCAATCTGATAGCGCTGAGCTTCTTGAGCCATACGCATCATCTCTGTCTGCATATCTCCACGTTTGGTGCGAATGATATACTCTTGATAATTGGGGTAGGCAATGGCTGCTAAAATACCTACAATCGCCACCACGATCATCACTTCAAGCAAAGTAAAACCCTTTTGCATCACCATGTCTCCGCGTCTGTGCCGCAATCTGTAAAACCAGTAACTGTATTGGCAGCCTTGGTTTTGCAGCGGGTATTACTGCTGTTAATAAGCAGAAGGTCGTAATTGCGAGCATCAGCAGGTGTACGCTCGGCAATCATGATCCAGTTAAGTCCTGTAGAGCTGGGATTGGTTAAAGGCTGATGTGTACCAGCATCGACTAAGGTAATGGTATAAGTCTTGGTGGGTTTATCTACAGGTACTTGTAAGGTACCTGTAGCTGCATCAAAACCAGGATACATATAAGACATATCAAAGTTTCTATAATTAAAGTTTTTACCTTTAAATCTCTCTAATTCCCCCGCAATAACCTGCATCTCCTGCTGAGCAACCGCCAACTTTTGTCGGCGGACATACTCTTGGTAGCTGGGTAGAGCAATGGCAACAAGAATAGCAAGAATAATTACTGCTATCATTAGTTCAATCAAGGTAAAGCCTGTTTGTGATTTCATGACTTATCCTTAGCTTCTTGGGGTATCTTCATACCAACGTACGGGTTTGTTGGTGATGCTAGAAGTTTCTTTCATGCAAGCAAGACTATTTTTATTGGCAGCTGCTGTACAGTCAACGGTAAGAGTGGTTCCACCATAAACCCCTTGAGCTGATGTATCAGAACCTGCATTACCCACTGCGGTTTGTACAATACCCATACCGATCATTAGGCGATAAGGTGAACCCAGACCTGTTAGATTGACAGAGACTGTATTGTCAAACAATTTGTTATTTTTACAAGTACCCCCAGGTAGACAGAATACCTCTTGATAACTTTCACCAATAATTCCAGCATTACAACTGTCTTGTGGAATACCACCATCTGGCGTATAGGTGTTTAAGAATAGAAGGTTATCTACCACACGTGGTGTACTATAACCTTTTAGGCTACCAGCAGTACTGCTTAGGTAGTATTTCCAGCCAGGTTTGCGTGTACCACTCTCTACTGCTAGAATATCGGTGCCATTGGCAGCATTGTTTGCAGTATTGACAACCAAGTTGTCTGTTGCATTATCCGTAACATAGGGTGTGGCAGATTCTTGTACAATACCTGAGCGTAAGATGTCATGATCGTATAGTACAAATAGAGCGTCTTGAGCGCTATCAGTACCTTCTGCTAGTGGTGAGCTTCTATTTCCTGAAGCGATGGAGATGATGCCAAACTGACCTTCTGCGCCAATACCTGAGTGAGCAGATAGGCTTGGTGTTTCATAGAAACGTGGGCTTAAACCACCGGTCTTATGTCCATTGTACATACGCACAATACGTGTAGCAAGTTTTTTGCCTGCTGCATAGTTATAGTTATTGTCTAAATCTACACGAAATACCTGACCACCTAGGTCACCAAATAACAGATGATCTACCAAGCCGTCATTATTGCGATCATAAGTAGCAATGTTACTGGCGACACTGTATTTTAGGCTAGAATTATTGGTAGATTGAGTGCTACCAGTGGTTGCGCCTGTGGCATGACTACTACCCCACCATAGCAACTCACCATTGTGTGCATCAAACATATAAACGCCAGCACCCTTACCGTTGGTTTGGTCATAGGTACGATTTTCATAACCTTCATCATAACCACCGCCAACAAACATCACAAGACGACGTTCACCATTCCAACGTACAAAGCCAAGTGTTGGTTTAGACCAGCTTTGACCCATATAGCTAAGTGGTGTACCAGCAGCGGCGACACTGGGGTCAATATGAAACTTCATTGTTGGGTTATCAATGTCAGACAGATCGAGTGCATAATAGCTACGTCCACCCATACGTAGTCCACCATATACCCATTGTAAACCCTTGCCACCTAGGTTGGTACTGGTTGCTCCCGTTGCTCCATTGACAGTAAAACCACCTCCTGTAACAGGCACATATTGGGTATAAGCTGTCCATTGTCCGTCAATACCATAAAGCATGGTATCGGCAGCACTAGAGGAACTGGTGGCGCTATCTACGTGTTGAAAGTTATTTTTCTGGTTGCTCATCATTTCTTTGGGAACAAAGGCAACTTTTTCTTCACCTGTAGCAGAATCAACCACGTGTAAGATACCTTGGGTGCTACCAAATAAAATATAATCTGTACGGTTTTTGGAGGTATCTAGACTGCCACCACTAGTACTAATTTCGCCTTTTTGAGTTAGGATGATGGGTGTGGAGTGCATTAATGCACCTAACTGTCTTAATTCAGGTTTGGCGCTCAATTCAGTCTTAGCAACTGGCGCACCAAAAGCAATGTTGTAGCCCAATAAGTTGAGCCATGCATTACGAGTGGCTAGGTTGTTAAGATTGGTAGGATCTATCAAATTGGTAGGATCGACAGGACCTGTTAGGCTATTGTCATAAGCATGATCTACGGTAATTTTAGTAAGATTAGTATTGGCAGAGCTGTCTAAGTTAGTAAATACTGCACGATTCTTATCTTTGAGGGGTAGTTGAGCTGCCATACCATTACCATTGCTACTACTCCACCAGCCTTGGACGCTTGTATCCATTAGGCCAGCACTATCAAATAGGCGTGAAGTGCCATCTTTACCATAAAGAGCCTGGTTGAGCACACTGTACTTATTTATGTCACCCGACCAAAAGGTTCTCTTTTTACCAGGCAATGGTGTAAAGGCTCCATAAAAACCTTCATTCATATAAGCTAATTGGTTGAGCGGATCAATCGGAATAAAGGGTTGTCCTGTTACCGTTGCAGGAATTTCGGCTTTTAGCTCAGCAAGAAATGCATTGATGCTTTTAATGATGTCATCAGGGCTGTTGCCAGAATACCAGCCACCTTCACCCATAATGCCCCAACGAGCAGCATTTTTTACATCATTGCTGGCTCCCGAAGCTGCATTTACTACAGCTAAGTTTTCACTCTTGGATAGAGAGGAGTTGTAAGAAGGTATGTTGTTAAAGGATGTCCCAAAACCTACCACGGCGGTTTTTATTTTTAAACCACTAGGGTTTTTACTAGGATCGAGTAGTTCTTGAGATGCTTTATGCATACAGTCCCAACCAGAACCATCTTGTGTGCAATTAAAGCTTGGATTTTTTAGTGCCGCTCTAGTCATTGTGCTGGCAAAAAAGTTGGAGTTAGGCTCGCCATCGGTTAGTACATAGATGCCCTGACCACTACACTGTTGAAGTTTAGGGTTGTTTTTTTGATCGGTTAATGATTTTGGGGCAATATAAGTGCCTGTGCTGACATTTTTTGAGCTGGCAATAGAGCTATTTATACCTCCTTGATATTGGTTTCTATAAATAGGAACTTGTAATCTTCCGAAAGTGTGTCTTTTACCAGTATCAACAAGGGGGAAGTTTCTTGCATTTACAGGGTAAGGCATGTTGTACCAAGCAGCACATTCTGTGTTGCCTGAGCTGGCGGTAAAGCGGCTACAGACAAAATAATAATTGGTATTGAAGTTGGAAAAGTATTCACGTTCCACACCGTCATTGACGTTGGTGCCAAACATATATGCCATGGTTTCAGCATAGGCATTGGCAGTGGGCGTACCCCCTGTGGCATCAAGCCCTTTAATTTGGGCGATAAGCTCATCACGGTGTGTGCCACTACCTGAAGGATCTCCTAAGCGGTGAGCAGGTGCTAAAATATAACCAGTTTGACCATCATTGGCAAGAGAGAAGGCGGATAAACCAATGGCCTTATTATCATCAATTACGTATTCACCTTTGTCATCTTTTTCAGATAATACTTGTACAAAGGCTTCTTGCATACGAGATAGACGTGTATAACAGCGGTATTCCTGAATGCCATCGCTACGTGTAACGATGGGGCAACCTCGTAAGTCTCGACCAGTAGTTCTACCATTGCTTAGATTATAGTTAATTTGTGTGGTATTGGCGGGCGTAATGGGGACAGAAAAATAACGTCGTGTCACACCATTGGGTGAGACATCGTGATCAAATTTAGCTAAATTAAAGGCCCAATTTTGACCATTGTTGTATTGTGAGGAAACTAAGCCATCGATAGAGGAGGGGTGACTAGAGTCAGATCTAATAGCGCGATAATCATCATAAACAGATGTTAAGTTCATACTTCCTGAAATATCAATTTGAAGCATTAGGGTGGCGGTACCTTCTTTGGCTTCTTGATAGATTTCTGTATCGCTGGCTTTAGCGGACTGAGCGCCTAATGTTGTCATTGCCATCAGCGTGGAGACTGCGGTGCAGAGTGTTTTTAAAGAGGGGTTTTTCATCATCGGTGTTCTCACTTTTAAATGCGATTATTATTTATCGTGTAGCCTTAACAACGTTGCCTGACTCAAAGTCGGCATTATGAACTTGGTGTGGAATACCTGCTGCGGTAAAACATTCAGCATTGGTTTCTGTGGTTGGTGTTTTTTTGAAGGCAGTTAATTGCAGGCAGCGATTAATTTCAGCAATTTGAGTACCTGTAGTTTGGTCTTCATTAGAAAATGCTGGCATGACCGAAATGGCTGAGGTGGAGATGTTGATGCGGTTTTCAACAGAAGCGATACCTGTTGATGTGGTGTAACCCTCTCCTACCTTATCATCGGCAGTGTTTTTACGCATATGTACCTGTGTGATGACGACACCACGATCTGAAGAAAAGGTGGTCGCATCACAAAAATTAGGAGTACGCTCGGGTGTGCCACTAAACTTAATGACCGCTGCTTGATTCATGTTAAATGTATCGCGCTCTTCGGCATCATAACAGAACACCAATTCATCATCAGCAGTAGCAGGATCAAGTAAGTAATTGTAAGTACCGCCTAGAGCGAAATTTACCTGAATGTCAAGAGGCTTCATGTCCTCAAACTTAGTTAGTGCGGAGTCACTGTTATTGCTTAAAAGCTTGGCAACTTGACTATTGGTAGATAGTCGCATGCCAAACACCCCAGAGCGCAAAGCAATGGTGCCAGCAATAGCGACTAGCAATAAGACCACCAATACAATAATCATGGTGGCGCCTTGTTCATGTTTCATTATTATTCAACTCCTTGACTGTTACGAAGAGCAATTGCTTGGCTGATGGGTACTCTTAGGTGGGCGGCAGTACCTGTGGTATCTCTTAACTGTACATCTTGCCCTGCAATAGTAAAGACTCTGGCCTTGTTGATATTGCGGTCGCCATGCACCGAGTTGCTAGAGCGCATCACCACGCCAACCTCTACAGAAATTACGGTCGTGCCATTAGGAGCACCAGTATATTGTTCTAGCGTTTGATAACGTAAGGTGTCATCGGATCGGTTGGCTGGTGTACCATTAAGATTGCGAATGCCAAGACTGACTTTAAAGCTTTCGGCATCGGGGATAATGACTGTTTGTCCTGCACCCATAGCGCTGCCGCCATTCCATACTGCATCACAATATAGACCATAACGTCTGTCAGTACCACTGTTTTGTTGGTTGGCAGGCAGTTCGTCTATGTAGTATTTTTGGACGACTGAGGTACCTGCGGCAATATTGGCGCCTTCGCAGTTGGTTGTATTGTTACGAGCTATATATTGAATGGTTAGTTGGTCGCTGGCAACGTTCATAATACCTGTTGTAAAAGCGTTGGCGCGAGTAACATCACCTGCACCAATTGTAGCGGTGGCTTGTCCTGCATTAAATATAATGCCTGAGCCAGGTTGTGTGGTGGAGACATAGTCAGTTCTGGTATCTAGGTTGATATGACGTAGATCGCGGGTAAGGTTATCCAAACCAAAAATGGTGTTTTGACCAATTTCTCCTAAACCACTTTGCATGGCAAGTGAGCGTTGGCTGCTTAAAAACAGCATGAGTGCCGCTGCTGAGATGATAAGACCAAGGGTGATAGCAATCATCAGCTCAATCAGGGTAAAGCCTTTTTGGGAAAGATTAGGGGCGTGCATAACTAAAACTCTCCATAAAGATGCATTGAGCGTTAGGACGATAAGTGTTGTTATCGGCACAATCTGTGGCGGTTGTACCGAGCGTGGGGGTAGTATCGCCCCAAGCTACGTAAATGCAGTGACGTCTTTCATGATTGGCATTGCTGATAGGGCACTGTTGAATTGCCATACTCATGCCAAATTCTCCAGCTTGAGCATTGGCGGTGGCAAAGTCATATTGAGCAAGTTGCAAGGGTGTGCAGTTGGTTGTACGACAGTTTGTTGGAGCGGTCGCTGTATTATAAATGACACCCTCAAAAGCAGCACTGATGCCTTCACGGTTGGTGCGCATACGTTCATGAAGGTCACGTGCTATCTCAATAGCGTGAGTATTGTTATCGGCTTCCAAGCTGACATTGGTAGCTTTTAATTGCATGGCGGTAAAGCCTAATACGGCGATAGCAAGGAGCATAAGTGCAACCAACACCTCCAATAGACCCACGCCTTTTTGATGAGAAAATAAGGACATTATTATAACTCCTATGGGCAAGCGGTTAGATCTTTGCGAATTAAAGTTGCACCATTTCTATCTAAAATAACCACTTGAGTAAGGGCGGGGTTATTGATATGAGTGACGGCATAACAAACTTCAGTTCCTGCTTGACCCATTAAGCTAAAAGTGATGGGTGTGGTGGCAGGTGTGGCAACGACGGTAACCTTGTCTGAATCAGGTGCCCAACTACCTGAACCGTTCGCTGAGGTATCGGTAAATCCTCCAGGCACACCACTGGCAATGGTGGTCTCGTAAGGCACACGGCGTATCACTGCCTTACCTCTGGATTCTTGCAGAAAGGTAGATAGTTGCTGTGTCTGCTCGGATACTTGGCTGCGCTGTATCGTGGTGCGCATGGAAGGCACAGCAAGTGTGGCGATGATTGCAATGATTGCAATCACCACCATCATTTCCATTAATGTAAAGCCCTTGTTGTTTTTCATGAATGTATCTCTAAAGTCATTATACGTCCCATAATAAATGATATAACAACCCATGGACAGTGTTTTTTGATAAAGGTTGATTAGTGATAGGATAAATGGTACAAAGACAAATAATTAAAATAATTGATTAAAAATTTGTCAAAAATGTATCAGAAAGTTTGCAAAAATCACGCCACGCCAGTTATCAAGAAGTTAACAAAAAGTACACAAATAATATCATATAAAATTTTATCAATTAAACAACAATATTATCAATACTTTATAATGAATATGGTAAGTAAAAAAGGGCAATTTTTAAAGGTGTTTTTGTGTAGTTAACTGTTATTATTTGTATCCAATCAATCCATGAGCCATTAATCACGCACAAATGTTTAATAAGTGTACAATCATGATTGCTATTTATATTCATGATTAAAAAACCAGCAGTAGTAAATTATTTGCTGTTGTTTATAAGAAATTCTTGGTTCGGTAGTTGTCGTAATTGGTTGTATTTGTATAAGTCTTTTGATAGATTGTTATAGTTTTGCAAAAAAAACTGACAATTTTTATAAGGTGCTGTTGACAAAGATGGTAAATGCCACCTTTAGTCGAAAAAATCTGGTGTTTTGAGGATGGCTGGGTGGTTTGGTATATTTTTTGCTTGATTTCGATAAAATGTTGTGATATTGTAATAATAAGGTACATTGAGTTGTATTAATGTAAATATTGTGGATTGTTGGTTTTCATTTGAGGATGAGTTTATGAAGGCTTTATTAAAAGCATTGTCTGCTGTTGTTGTACTAAGTTTGGGCCAAATGGCGATGGCGAATGTTGTGACTGATGCAGGTGGTGCAGTGGTTGACGGCGTTAAGACTATGGGCAGTACTGCTTGGGACAGTGGTAAGACTGTGGTTAAAACTTTATCACATCCTGGTGCGGTGAGTGTGGAGCTTGGTACCTTTGGTTATGGTGCAAATTTTGCATGGTCTGCCAATGATACCACTGAAGTGGTTGCAGGTTGGACGGGTGGTGACTTTAGCTCTGATATTGATTTGCAGGACTCCTATATCAACTGGAATAAAGTACTGGGCGATGAGTTTCGTGATTTCCAAGGCAACCTAAAACTAGATACCGACATGAGTAATCCTTATGTGGGTGTCAATGTGCGTCCTTGGGCGAACCGTTTTTATGTAGGTACAGGCATGATCTTCCAAGATAATGAACTAAATGCCACTTTAACACCAAAAAGCGGTACCAGTACTGTTCGCATCAATGGAGTGGATACTCCAGTAAATAAAGTAGCAGTAACCATGGAGTCAGGTAGAAGTATTGCTCCATATCTAACTTTGGGCTTTAAGCCCAATAAAGATAAGCGTTGGGGTATGTTTGGTGAGCTTGGTGCTGCTTATACAGGCGAGTGGAAAACGCAAGCGGTGGTTAATGATGATCCTACCAGCCAACATTCTCAAGATTTAACCAATGACTTAAAAGGCGATAATGCTAAGTGGTATCCTATTGTTAAGCTAGGTGCAACTTATCGTTTCTAATTTTGGTTTAGACGAAACATAAAACAAACCCCTAAAGTTTTGGCTTTGGGGGTTTATTTGTGTTTAATAAATGGACAATAAAAAAGCCCAAACTTTAATTTGGGCTTTTGTCACGACAATAAAATTAGTAGCTTAACTCTGCACGGCGGTTTTGTGACCATGCCGCTTCATTTGAGCCTGTGGCAACGGGCTGCTCTTCGCCAAAGCTGACAATTTCAACATTGCCAGTATTTACGCCTTTGCCAGACAGATAAGCACGCACAGAGGCAGCGCGACGCTCACCCAATGACATATTATATTCACGAGTACCACGCTCATCGGTATGACCTGCTACTTGTACTCTTGCGCCTTGGTTGGCGGTTAGAAACTGGGCTTGTTGATCTAGGATACGAGCCGCTTCAGGTTTGATAACGTCCGAATCAAAATCAAAATGTACCACGCCTTGTAGGGCATTACCTGCGTTACGAATGGCATCTGAGTTATTGACCAAACCGCCACCATAATAACCACCCATGCCACTACCTGTGCCTAGAGGGGCAACCATGACTTGAGATTTTGGCTTTTTGCTGGCACAGCCTGTCATGACCAAGGCGCTGGCACATAGGGCAACACTAAGAATTTTTCCAAGTTTAAGCATTAACTGCTCCTAAAATATCATTAAAAAGAAATAGGGTAAAGTGTTTAATAGTTACACATCAATAACACCCACGCAATTATGGTGTATGATGACAAAGTTAAACGCCTTTGACAAGGCATTTGGGGCGTTTTTTTTAGCGTTTGGGCGGAAAAAATGCTAATGTGGGGCAAGCTGTGATGATTTTAGGCAAATTTTTTGATACTATGGGCGGATTATTGTTGTAAAAAAGTAGCCACCATGACCGACATGACACCGACCAAGATTTTTTTAAAAGATTATACACCCCCTGTTTTTAGTGTAGATAATATTGCCCTTGACATATGCCTATATGACGACCACGCTATGGTATCAGCGGACATGATGTTACAGCGTCAAACCGCAGGCGAGCTGATACTGTTTGGGCGAGCGTTGGAACTTGTGAGTATTATGGTTAATGGCAAACCGTTAACGGCTGATGAATATCAACTTAATGATGAAAGTTTAACCATTATTAGTGCCCCTGACAGTGCTCATATTTGCACCAAAGTTAAAATCAGTCCCCAAACCAACACCACCCTAGAAGGCTTATACCAAGCAGGGACAGGGGCGGACACCATGTTTGTCACTCAGTGCGAACCCGAAGGTTTTCGTAAAATTACCTTTTTTCCCGATCGCCCTGATGTGCTAACCACTTATACCACACGCTTAGAAGCCGATAAACAATATCCCGTGCTGCTTGCCAATGGTAACTTGGTAGAGCAGGGCGAGCTGTCCAATGACCGCCATTTTGCCATTTGGCATGACCCCACCAAAAAGCCCAGTTATTTATTTGCTTGCGTACTGGCGGATTTGACCGTTTTACAAGACCGCTTTGTCACCAGTGAAGGGCGAGATGTACTACTGGAGATTTATGCATCGCCCCATGATATTGATAAATGCCATGTCGCCATGCAAGCCCTAAAAGACTCAATGACGTGGGACGAAGAGCATTATGGGCGAGCTTATGACCTTGACCGTTATATGATTGTTGCGACAGGGCAATTTAATATGGGGGCAATGGAAAATAAGGGGCTTAATATTTTTAATACGTCTTGTGTGCTGTCTAGCCCCCAGACGACTACCGATGAGCGAAGTTTTTATGTCAAAGCGGTGATTGCTCATGAGTATTTTCATAACTGGACGGGCAATCGTATTACTTGTCGGGACTGGTTTCAGCTGTGTTTAAAAGAAGGCTTTACCGTGTATCGGGATCAGAGTTTTTCGGCAAGTCATCGCTCGCCTTCTGTACAACGCATTGATGATGTGGCGACTTTATTGGCGCATCAATTTCCCGAAGACGCAGGGGCATTGGCTCACCCTGTGCGTCCTGACAGCTTTGTAGAGATTAACAACTTTTATACCATGACCGTCTATGAAAAAGGGGCGGAAATCGTGCGTATGCTTGCCAATTTACTAGGTAAGGATAAGTTTCGCCAAGGCACGGACGAATATTTTAAGCGTTATGATGGCATGGCGGTAACGGTAGAAGACTTCTTATCGGCGTTGTCGGTGGCGGATAAGCGGGTATTGGACTTTTTGGCGTGGTATCGTCAGCCTGCAACCCCTGTATTGTCGGGCGATTTTTGTCATACTGACGATAATGTGACGCTGACCCTATCGCAAGCCACTCGCCATGTGGCAAATTATCCGCCCCCTGTGGCACTGCCGATACCTGTTGATGTGGCAGTGTTTCATGGCAAAACGGGCACGCTACTTGCTCAAAAGATGCTGTTATTAGACAAAGCGCAAGATACCTTTGTGTTTGATGATTTGCCCTTAGATGGCACGCGTCCTGTGGTGTCGGTACTGCGCAACTTTTCTGCCCCTGTGAAGTTAAATTTTACTTATCAAAATGATGAATTGTTAAAATTGGTGCATTTTGAGACGGACGGTTTTAACCGCTGGCAAGCCTTGCAAATGCTGGTTAATCGCCTACTGTTAAACAGTCAGCTTGACACCACAGGCTATACCGACACCCTAAAGGCAATCGTGCCAAGCCTAATGCATGATGACCCCATGCTTAGCGCTCGCTTGTTTGACATACCCAGTGAGCAAGAATTAAGCATGGCGTTTGACAGCGATTACCGACCTTTGGACGTAAAAGACAAACGCTGTGCCCTAAAACGTGCCGTGGCGCAGGCATTGGCGGACGTACTGCCCGTTTGGTATCATACATTGCCAAGCGGTACATATAGCGACACCCCGCACGCACGGGGGCAGCGCCTACTTAAAAATGTACTGCTGGATTTGGCGCTGACCGCAGGGCTTGACGCAGATGGCTGGGCAGGCGAGCAGTATGATAAAGCAAGCTGTATGAGTGAGCGTTTGGGGGCTTTGACGGCGATGGTTGAGCATGGTCTGCCTTGTGCTGATGAGCGTTTGGTGGACTTTTATCAGCGGTTTGCCGATGAACCCTTGGTGATTGATTTATGGTTTACGGTGCAGGCTAAGGCGACAGGGCAGAGCGTGGCAAGCCTGACAGCACTAATGAGCCGAGATGATTATGATTGGCATACGCCAAACCGTGTGCGTAGTGTGTTATCCGCCCTTGCCAATAAACCCGTACAGCTTTGGAGTGGTGATGGTTTAAGTCTGTATTTGTCGGCGGTAGAGCGTCTTGATGAGATAAACCCTGTATTATCAGCTCGTCTGCTTTCGGCATTGGCTCGCTGGCATACGTTAAATGATGACGACCGCCCGCAAGTTTTGGCGAAATTGACCGCCCTTAAAGCTAACGTGCATTCCAAAAATGTCTTGGAATGTTTGGATAATTTATTAAACAATCAATAAACAACCAATAAATAACTTATGACTAATAATATGACTTCCACACCTGTTTTTGTGTGGTTTGAATTTGATAATCAAGTGGCACTGCTACACCAAAGCATGAGTGCTGATGTGCCAAATCAGAGCTTTGCCTATCAGCATAAAATCCGCCAATTGATCGCCGAAAGCCAAAAGCCGTGGACGACCAATTTAGACAGCCTAAAGCTGATTGACGCTTTGCTTTCGTCCATTAAAGCCGATCTAAACAGTCGCCAAATCAGCGAAGATCGGGTGCTAAACCATGATGAGTTTATCAAACTTTTGATGGTGCTGATTTTTCATACGGTAAAGGTGCTAGAACAGGAACTTGGGCGTTACCTAAAAGACGCAAAAACGCAAATGTATGTCGCTCAAGGCTTTAGCAAGGTTTATGCCCGCTGTTTTGCAGGCGTGAAAGACGTGCAATTAAGTGGCGGTGAGCTAGATACCTTTTATCAAGGCTTTTTTGTGCATGGCTTTGGGGTGAATGCCTTGCGTAAAAATGTCGCCCAAAACTTTTTTGTGTTGTCCGCCATTGGCTCACGTTTGTTTGGCTCACTAGATCGGGTATTTCGTGGGCTAGATAATGACGGCAGTCCCAGTGATGCCCTAGAAGATAGCTTGTACTGGGCGGTCAGTGATTATCTGCAGCAGTTTTTATCGCTGGGGGACGAAACTGCCAAGCAGTTATTCCAAAGCGTGCCAACTTTAAATAGCGATATTGACGATATTGGCTTAGAAGATGATACGCCCACAGACAGCACTGCCGAACCTGTTATGGTGATAGAACCTGCCAAGGCGGTGCAAGCTGTGCAAGCCGTCCCTACGCCCACATCATCATTTGATCTAGAGCCACACCCACAAGCTCCCCAAGATGTGTCGCACCAAGCCCCACAAAACCAAACAGCACCCCAAACGCCAAGCCAAAACAAGCCCCAAGCCAAGCTGTCCGCCAGCGACAAAAAACAAAAGGCACGCTCATCACACACGCCCAAGCTGTTTGATGAAGCCTATCAAGACCTGATGACCATGTCCATGCCAAGCGACACCAACGACAGCTACCAAAAGGCGGTGAGCGTACTGTCTCGTTTTGATGAGCATATCAAAAGTGAAATGGCAAAGGGCAAGGCACTTGATGAGATTAGTTTTGGTGAAAATCAGCAGGCCATTCGTAAAAACGCCCTACAGCTTTTGGTAAGTTTGGTTAAAAATGGCAATATGTCTGCCATGACTCGTTTGGCGTTGTACTTTTTTGAAGGGCGTGGCGTGCCGTCTGACCCACAAAAGGCGGTCGCCCTGATTAAAAAATCTGCCGAAATGGGCGATCCACGAGCTCAAAAACTGTTAAGCCGTCTATATTATCAAGGCTATGATGGCATAGAACGTAGCCAAGAGATGGGCGAATATTGGCTTAAAAAAGCCGCCGACAACGGACATATAGAAGCCAAAAAAGTATGCGCTTATATGAACCAAGTAGAAATCCTAAAAAGCGACAGACGCACCGAACAGCAGTCCGATAAGCGCTTATGGATGATTTTGGGCGGTGTTGGCGTGGCGGTGGTGTTGGTGCTAATCATAATCAATGCGTTATTTTAAAGGATAAATGATGAGCGCTGTTTCTGTGCCTTGGTATTATCGCTATTTAATTCGTCTTGCCAAGCCGATTTATCGCCAAAAAGTCGCCAAAAAGTCCGCCCACCTGCCCACGTGTCAAAGGGAGTTAAACGAACGTTTTGGCGAGCATTATGGGGCATTGCCAAGTCATATGGGGCGTGGGCTGATTTGGTGTCATGCGGTATCGCTGGGTGAGATTAACACCGCTTATCCTTTGTTAAAACTGCTGCTTGAGCAGGGTTTTAGCCTGTGGATTACCAGTACCACGCAGACGGGTTTTAAT
>RRZT013031757.1_pt1 | contig 14258 bp, 11 predicted proteins | sample 2165551 | NCBI WGS metagenome assembly RRZT01 (sample SAMN10456910, study PRJNA506462) | wastewater metagenome | biome: wastewater; feature: sludge; material: wastewater sludge; isolation source: wastewater sludge with Escherichia coli K12::gfp cells carrying plasmid... | place: USA: Moscow, Idaho... | reverse complement strand
GGTGAACTTCTCTGATCTCATCTTCATTATAGCATGGATCGCAGAAAGAGAAAATTGTGAGAGGAACAGAAAAAAGAGAGCTCTTTTTATGCGGATTGACGACAAAAAACGCCCCTGCCAGGGAGGACAGAGGCGCAGGGAAAACACAGGGTTCAGCGGATGAAATTGGTCATGGGGCGGCGGGGATTCTCGGGGTGGGTGATGCCGTTTTCCCTGCCCAGCTCGATGCACTTGAGCAGCCAGGCCATGTTGCGGCCCAGCTCCCGCATCACGGCGCAGCCCTCTTCATCCTCCAGCACCTGCTCGGGTTTGGAGCCGTGGACCATGGGCCAGTAGGAACCGCTGACCAGCGGCATGTGGAAGAACTCGGGGTACTTCACCAGCTGGTCCAGCGTGGTGGTGGTGCCGGCGCGGCGGGCCGAAGCGCAGATGGCGGCGGGCTTGTAGGCCAGATACTTGCCGCCCGCGTAGGCCAGACGGTCCATGAAGCTGGTCATGTTGCCGGAGGCGGACGCATAGTGGACAGGTGTGCCGAACACAAAGGCATCGGCGGTCTTGGCCTTTTCGATGGCCTCGTTGACCACGCCGCCGAACACGCAGCCCTTACCGGCGGCACAGCCGCCGCAGCCGATGCAGCCGCCCACCGGCTTTGTGCCGACGTTCAGGATCTCGGTCTCAATGCCGCTGGCGTTCAGCTCCCCGGCGATCAGGGACAGGGCGGTATAGGTGCAGCCCTTCTCGTGGGGGCTGCCGTTGATGAGCAGGACTTTCATAAGCAGATACTCTCCTTTTTTGGCAAAACGCGCCGCACATGGGGCGCTTTGCCCTGATTTTAGCACAATTGCACCCTGAGTGCAACGCGTGCCCTTGACAAAGAGTTGCGTTTTGACGATAATATGGAGATACGAAAACACGAAACAGCTGCTGGCCGGGCAGGGGGCCCGGACAGCGGGAGAAGGAGGCAGATACATGCGCGTTATTGCAGGAGAAGCACGGGGCCGCAGGCTGGAAGCCCTGCCCGGCACCGAGATCACCCGCCCGACGATGGATCAGGTCAAGGAGGCCATGTTCAGCATCGTCCAGTTCGACCTGCCCGGTGCCCGGGTGCTCGACCTCTACGCAGGCAGCGGCCAGCTGGGCATCGAGGCCCTGAGCCGGGGTGCGGCCCGGTGCGTGTTCCTGGACGAGAACCGGGAGGCCGTGAACATCGTGATGAAGAACTGCAAGAACTGCGGCGTGTTTGACCGCAGCCGGGTCAACATCGGCGAGGCGGCACGGTATCTCTCCGCCTGCCATGAGCAGTTCGACATCGTGCTGCTGGACCCGCCCTTCCACACCGGCACGCTGGAAAAGATCCTGCCCGGCGTGGACAAATGCCTTGCCCCGGGCGGCATCGTGATCTGCGAGAGTGAGACCGGCCTGGTGCTGCCTGCCGAGGTGGGCGGCATGACCCTGAAAAAACAGTATAAATACGGCAAAGTTCTGCTGTGGAAGTATGGTAAGCCCCGGCAGAGCACCGGAGAGGGAGATGCGGAATGAACGTAAACGAGCTTTTGGATACCATTGAGGATACGCTGGAGGAGAGCGCCGGAATGCCCCTTTCGGGCGGCAAGCGCATCGTGGATGTGGAGCAGATCCGGGATTATCTGGACGAGATCCGCCAGAACCTGCCTGTGGAGCTGCGGCAGGCCCAGTCCATTGTCAGCGACCGTGCCCAGCTCATCGAATCGGCCAACGCACAGGCGCAGGCCATTGTAAAAAAGGCCGAGGAGCGCGCCCGTGTGCTGGTGAGCGAGGCCGAGATCGTCAAGGCGGCCCAGCAGCGCGCCGGAGAGATCGTCTCCGCCGCCCAGACCGAGGCCCGCACTGTCCGCCAGACCGTGACCGACTACTGTGATAATATGCTCAAGACCACGGAAGAGACGATGGCGGAAAACGCCGCACAGGTCAAAAATGTCCGTGCAAACCTGCGCCAGAGCCCCCGGAAACAGCTCTGATGCGGGAATGTGAAATTTCCCGGTGAGAGCTTCCGGCCCCTGCAAGCAAAAACGACGGCTTGCAGGGGCTTTTTTTGGTACATTTTGAGAGAAAAAACAAAAGGGAAACTCTTGCAATCAGGGGCCTGTTTTGTTACAATAAAATTGTATCCTCAAGGCTGACCGGGCCACAAACTCCCGGCAGGCCGCAGGCCGCTTTCCCGGGCAGCAGCTCCGGGCAGAAAAGGGCGGCAGATGCAGGATCTTATCTGAGTTTTGAAAGGAGGCTGGGAACATGGACACAGAAAAAACAGCACAGCCCTTTGACCCGGCCTCGTTTGAGCATGTCCCGGTGCTGCTGAACGAGTGCCTGGACGGCCTGAAGATCGACCCGGCGGGCACCTATCTGGACGGCACGGCGGGCGGCGCGGGGCACTCCCGCCAGATCGCCCTGCGGCTGAACGGCGAGCAGGGCGGCAGGCTCATCTCGCTGGATCAGGACCCCGATGCCGTGCAGACGGCCCGGGCCCGGCTGGCGGGCCTGCCTGCCACCGTGGTGCAGATCAACTTCCGCTATGCCGGACAAGCTCTGGAGCAGCTGGGCATTGAAACGATCAACGGCGCGCTGCTGGATCTGGGCGTGTCCAGCCATCAGCTGGATGACGCGGCCCGGGGCTTTTCCTACCGGGCAGATGCCCCGCTGGACATGCGGATGAGCCAGGAGGGTGAGACGGCCGCCGATCTCGTGAACAGCGAGAGCCGGGAGGAGCTGGCCCGCATCCTGCGGGATTACGGCGAGGAGCCCTTCGCCTGGCAGATCGCGGGCAGGATCGTGGAAGCCCGGGAAACTGCCCCCATTGAAACGACATTGCAGCTGGCGGATATCGTGGCCAGCGCCATGCCCCCGGCGGAGCGCCGGAAGAACAAAAACCCCTCCCGCCGCACCTTCCAGGCACTGCGCATTGCGGTAAACCATGAGCTGGACGCACTGGAAGAGGGGCTGGACACCATTTTTGCGCATCTCGCACCGGGTGGAAGACTTTGCGTGATCACCTTCCACTCGCTGGAGGACCGGCTGGTCAAGAACAAGTTCCGCCGCTGGTCCACCGCCTGCACCTGCCCGCCGGAGTTCCCGGTGTGCGTCTGCGGCGGCAAGGCCAAGGCAAAGCTGATCACACGCAAACCCATTGAAGCCAACACGCAGGAGCTGGAAGAGAACCGGCGCAGCCGCTCGGCCCACCTGCGGGTTTTGGAAAAGATCTGAGGGCGGCACAGCCCCGGAGATGTGAGGAGGAGATCACCATGGGTCAGGCAGCATACGATATGACAGAGGTCCGGCGCAGAAGAGCGCCGCAGGCACAGCCCAAAGTCCCGCTGCGGGTAGAAAAGGGCGGCAAAAAGCGGCTGAACCCCGTGCGGGCCGCCATGCAGCACGCGCTGCAGCTGGTGGGCGCGGCTTTGCTGGTGGGCTTTGCGGTGAGCCTGCTGTGGAGCGAGGCACAGCTGGTGGAGCTGAATTCTCAGATCCAGAGCGCCAAGGCAGAGCTTGTGAGCGAGCAGAGCCAGTATACATACTACAACAGTGCCCTGAACAGCCGCACCAACATCACAAGTGTTGAGGAGACCGCCACCCGCCTGGGGCTGATGAAGATCGACCAGAGCCAGATCACCTACATCCGGCTGGATGAGGGCAGCGTTCTGGTGCGCAAGGCATCCGCTGTGCGGCAGTGGTCGGATCTGCTCCACGATGGGGCAATGACCATTCTTGCCTCTGTCAGAACGGCAAAATAAACCAAACAACGAAAAGCGTGCGGCAGCGCACGCTTTTTCGGTTTTCTTCGGGAGTACGCAATGCAAACACCATCCTCCAATCCCAAAAAGAACAGCGCCCGCCGCCGCAGTGCGGACCCGCACGCACGGCTCAGTGCCCGGCTGCGTCATATCAGCTTTGGTGCCGCCGTGCTTCTTGTGGTGGCCGCCGCGCTGACCGTGATCTACAGCCTGTACAAGATCCAGATCCGCGACGGTGCCACCTACCGCCAGTACGCCGCCGAGCAGCAGCTGCTGGACAGCACCATTCAGGCCACCCGCGGTGAGATCTACGACACCAGCGGCATCACGCTGGCCTCCACCAGCGTGGTCTGGACCATCTGGGCCGACCCCTCTTACAGCACGGCCCTGTATACCACCACCACCGATCAGGACACCAAGGCGGAGACCCGCACCATCGATGAGGCCGCCATGAAGGAGGTCTGCACCCAGATCACCCTGCGCCTGCTTTCGGGCGATGGCGAGAGTCTGGACAGCGTGGACACCACTTCAGCAGAGTACCAGACCCAGTATCAGGCGGTCTGCGATGCCCTCTCCCAAAACGAAAGCTCCTATCAGGTGCTGGCCACCAAGGTCAACAACGCCATCAAGCTCTCCATTGAAGAATACGTCAAGACCTACAACAAGGCCCACAGCAAGAGCGGAAAATCCGCCGGTGCGCTGGAAAAGATCCTGGCCAAGCTGGGTCTGGGCCAGCAGGAGAGCGACGACGGCACCCCCACTGTCCGCAAGGGGCGGGTGTCGGTGTCGGCCTCCAAGGGCTTCCAGCGGGATTACCCCTACGGCCGCTTTGCCGCCGCCGTGCTGGGCTTCTGCAATGCGGATGGTCAGGGCGTGTACGGTCTGGAAAACTCCTATGAGTCCACGCTGGCCGGTGTGAACGGCCGCACCATCACCCTGCGCAACGCCTACGGCAATGCCATTGCCGATGAAAACGCCACCACCTACGCCGCCAAGGACGGCTCCAATCTGGTGCTCTCGCTGGATGTGAACATTCAGGAGGTGGTGGAGCGCTACCTGAACGAGGCCGTGGCGGCCAACACCGTTGAGAACCGCGGCTGTGCCATTGTGATGAATGTCAAGACCGGTGCCATCCTTGCCATGGCCTCTAAGCCGGACTTTGACCCCAATGACCCACAGGATTTCAGCGCCAATCTGGCCTACCTGACGGAGCAGGTGCAGGCCGAGCCGGAGCTGTACACCATCTACAAAAAAGACGAGAACGGCAACTACCTGCGGGACGAGAACGGCCAGAAGATCGCGGATGCGGAGGCCGACTACACCGGCACTTACCGGGATATCCAGTGGAAGAACAAGACCATCACCGAGCTGTACTACCCCGGAAGCGTGTTCAAGGTCATCACCGCCGCCATGGGTGTGGACAGCGGCAAGGCGACCTATTACACCACCCTGAACTGCTCCGGTGCTTACAGCGTGGCAAAGCAGACCTACCACTGCGCCGGCAGAAAGGCGCACGGGGCCCAGAATCTGGCCGAGGCCCTGCGCAACAGCTGCAACATCTACTTTGTCCAGCTGGGCCAGCGCGTGGGTTCCAGCCTGTTCTATGATTACTTTGATGCCTTCGGATTCACCGAGCGCACCGGTGTGGACCTGCCCAATGAGACCAGCTTCATGCAGTATTACAGCAAAAGCCGTCTGGGCGAGGTGGAGCTGGCCTCCTCCGCCTTTGGTCAGGCCATGGCCGTGACCCCGCTGCAGGTGTGCACTGCCGTCTCGGCGGCAGTCAACGGCGGCTATCTGGTCACCCCCCATGTGGTGGATAAGATCACGGACCAGAACGGCAATGTGGTGCAGGAGATCGGCACCAACACCCGCCGTCAGGTCATCAGCGAGAGCGCCAGCGAGACCATCCGCCAGATCATGGAGTTTGAGGTGGGCGACGGCACCCAGGGCGGCGGCGGCAACGCCTACGTTGCAGGCTACCGCATCGGCGGCAAGTCCGGCACCTCCGAGCAGCTGAACATGGACCGCCGCGCCGATGGCGACTACAAGAAGGTGGCATCCTTTGCGGCTGTCCTGCCCGCCAACGACCCGGAGATCCTGGTCTATGTCATGCTGGACGACCCCAACAATGCCCGCACCGACTATTCCTCCATTCTGGCTGCCCCTGTGGTGGGCAACATCATCAGTGAGATCGCGCCCTATCTGGGCATCGCCACCGACGGCGTGGACCGCAGCGGCACCACCGTCAAGGTGCCCAACCTGACGGGCAAGGAGTGGAGCAACGCGCAGGTGCAGCTGAACATCAAGGGCTTGAAGCATCACCTGGCCGAGAGCGAATCCGACCAGACCGCCGCCCTTGTTACCTACCAGTACCCCCGCGCGGGGGCAGAGGTGCCCTACGGCACCACCGTTTATCTGTATACCGATACCTATGAGGGCAAACACGCCGAGGTGCCGGACGTGACCGGCAAGAGCGCGGACTTTGCCCGGCAGATGCTGAACGCCGCAGGGCTCAACTGCACAGTCGAAGGCTCCGGCACGGTCCAGAGCCAGAGTGAGGCACCCGGCTCCAGCGTCCAGCAGGGAACCATCGTACATCTGATCTGTGGATAAAGGGGAATGAGAGTATGGAAGCAATTGCAGCAAACATCCTGTTGGAGGGCCTGGCCGTCAACGCGCTGGCCCAGTGCGAGACCCCGGTCACGCTGGTGACCACCGACAGCCGTGAGGTCTGCCCCGGGTGCATCTTTGTGGCGTTCCCGGGCGAAAAATTCGACGGCCATGATTTTGCCGCCAAGGCGCTGGAAAACGGCGCGCTCTGCGTGGTGCTGAACCACCCCGTGGAAGGCGTGCCGGAGGAGAAGAGCGTGATCTGCCCGGACAGCTACCACGCCATGATGGTGCTGGGTGCCAATTATCGCAGCCAGTTCCACCCCAAAGTGGTGGGCGTGACCGGCAGCGTGGGCAAGACCACCACCAAGCAGATGACCTACGCCGCCATTGCAGGCTTTGGCAGTACCATCAAGACCGAGGGCAACCAGAACAATGAGCTGGGCCTGCCCCGCACCATGTTCCGCATCGGCAAAGAGACCCAGTACGCCGTGGTGGAGATGGGAATGAGCCACGCCGGAGAGATCGAGCGCCTGAGCAAGTGCGCCCGCCCGGATGTAGGCATCATCACCTGCATCGGTGTGTCCCACATCGGCAACCTGGGCAGTCAGGAGAACATCTGCAAGGCAAAGCTGGAGATCTGCGCCGGTCTGCCGGAGGGTGCTCCGCTGGTGCTGAACGGGGACGACCCCTTCCTGCGCAAGGCCGTTCTGCCCGACCATGTCCGTCCGGTCTGGTTCAGCCTGGGCGATGAGAACGCCGATGTCTGTGCCCTGTCCATCCAGCAGGATGAAAAGGGCATGAGCTTTGTGCTGGAGGATCACGAGGAGGGGACTTTCCTCGTAAAGATCCCCGCCATGGGCCGGCATAATGTGGCCAATGCACTGGCTGCCTACTGCGCCGCCACCCGTCTGGGGCTGAATGCCCGCCGGGTCATTGCCGGTCTGGCCGACTTTGAGCAGACCGGGATGCGCCAGAAGGTGGTGCACGTCAGAGGCGTGGATGTCATTGAGGATTGTTACAACGCCAACCCCGACAGCATGAAGGCCGCGCTGGCCATGTTCAGGGAATATCCCTGCAAGCGCCGCTTTGCCCTGCTGGGCGATATGCTGGAGCTGGGCGATATCAGCCGCGCCGCCCACGAGGAGGTGGGCCGTCAGGCCGTGGAGAACAAGGTGGACTACCTCGTCACCTATGGCGAGCAGGCCAAGCGCATTGCTGTGGTGGCTGCTGCCAAGGGGCTGCCCACCCTCCATGCCGACACCTACGCCCAGGCCGCCGAGACCCTGCTGAACAAAATGCAGCCCGGCGATGCCCTGCTGGTCAAGGCCAGCCGCGGCATGGCACTGGAAAAAGTGCTGGAGATCTTTTACAAGGAGTAACATCGAGCTATGATTCGTTTCGCCTTGATCGCCGCCTCAACGCTGGGGTTCTTCCTCACGGCGGCGCTCGGGAATCTGATGGTGCCGCTGCTGCGGGCGTTCCAGGGACGCTGGGATGAGCCCAAGGCCCGGCAGGCACCATCACCCAAGCAGGAAGCACCGGATGCCGAGCCGGAGCGCCCGCCGCAGGCCCCCACCATGGGCGGGCTCTGCCTGATGGTGGGGGTGCTGGCTGCTGTGGGCGTGGGCTGGACAGCCGCCTGTGTGGCTCAGCCTGAGCTGCTGGGGGCCGAGAGCCTGTTCTCGGTCCGGCTGCTCACAGCGCTGCTGGGAGCTTTGCTCTTTGGCGGCGTGGGTCTGCTGGAGGATCTGGCCCGCATCCGCAGCCGTTCTGTGCTGGGCCTGCGGCGGCACACCCGCCTTGGGCTGGAAGCCGCTGCCGGTGCCGTGGTGCTGGTGCTGCTGGGAGCCAAAGGCTGCCTTGCAGCCGGGATCACCCTGCCGGGCGTGGGCTATATCGATCTGGGCATTGCCGCCCCGCTGCTGTGGGAAGGACTGCTGGTCGCACTGGCCGAGTGTGCCCGCATTGCCGATGGCATGGACGGCATCGTCTGCGGCACGTCCTTTGCGGCCATGCTGGGCCTGATGGGGGTGATGACCCTGCTGGGCTGGTTCCCGCTGGGCGTTCTGCCCGCCGCACTGGCCGGTTCCCTGATGGCATTCCTGCTCTGGAACTTCCCGCCCGCAAAGCTGCGGCTGGGCAGCGTGGGCAGCCTGTTTCTGGCCGGGATGCTGGGGTGCGTTCCCCTGTGCATCGGCTGGCCTGACCTCACCCTGCCGCTGGCCCTGCCCTTCTGGCTGGAGGGCGGCATGGTGGCCCTGCAGATCCTGGTCTGCAAGGCCAGCCGGGGCCGCAGGCAGCTGTTCCGCTCGGCACCGCTCCACCGCTGGCTGGAGCTGCGGGGCCAGAGCGCGGAACAGATCTTTTATACCTTTTGTGTCATTGCCATGCTGGGCGTGGCGCTGACCGTTCAGCTGGCAAAAATCAGTTAAGGAGGGGTGCAGTTTGGCAACACTCCGCAGAAAAAAAGCAGAGCCTTTTTCCGTCTTTCAGCGGGACCCCGGCCCCTGGCCGCCCATCCTGCTCAACTGGATGGCGACCCTGGCCATCATCATGGTGTTCGGGCTGGTCATGCTGTTCAGTGCAAGCTATACCACGGGCTATCTCCGCTTTGGGGACAGCTTCCATTACATCAAATCCCAGCTGCTCTGCACGGTGCTGGGCCTGGGCATGATGTTCCTGTTCTCCTATTTTGACCACCGTTTCCTGCGCAGAATGGTCAAGCTGGGCTATGTTGTCTGCCTGATCCTGCTGGTGCTGGTGCTGTTCAGCAGCCCCATCAACGGCTGCCGCCGGTGGATCAGCTTCGGCGGCCTGACCCTACAGGCCTCCGAGGTGGCAAAGTTTGAGATGATCCTGCTCACGGCAGACATCGCCGCCAGGACCCCGCAGATCAAATTCGGCGAGGTGCCCCTGCGCAAGTGGGTCCACCACAGCATCGTGGTGGAGCTCATCCGGCCCATCCTGTGGCTGGTGCCTGTCCTGATCCTGCTGGTGCTGGAGCCCCACATGTCGGGCATCCTGCTGACCACGGCCATCGTGGGCACCATCCTGCTGCTGGGCGGCAGCGGCGGCATCATTACCTGGGGCTGTGCCGGTGCCGCGCTGTTCCTGCTGGAGACTTTGCTGAAGCACGTGGACTCCATCGACTACCTGCAGAGCCGTCTGGACGGCTGGACGCAGGATCTTGACCGGATGACCAGCCAGACCAAGCAGAGCCTGTACGCCATCGGCTCGGGCGGTGCCACGGGGCTGGGCCTTGGCAACAGCATCGAAAAGCAGCTCTGGCTGCCGGAGAGCACCAACGACTTTATCTTCAGTGTCGTGTGCGAGGAACTGGGCTTCGTCGGTGCGGTGATCGTCATCGTGCTGTTCGTCCTCTTTCTGGTGCAGGGCTTCTGGATCGCCTTCCATGCCGAAAACCGGTTCTGCACGCTGGTGGGCATCGGCATCATGGCGCAGATCGCCTGGCAGGTGTTCTGCAACATCGCCGTTGTCACCAACACCCTGCCCAACACCGGCATTTCGCTGCCCTTCTTCTCCTCCGGCGGCACCAGTCTGATCCTGCTGCTGGCCGAGATGGGCGTTATGGTCAATATCGGACGCAACGGCGAACGGGCCCGCCTGGAACGGGAGGAAGCCCACGCCGAGCGGGAGCGCCAGCGCAAGGCAAAGACCATTGTGCTGGATACCGCGCGCAGAGCGCAGACAGAACAGTAAGGAGGAACCAAGATGCGTGTACTCATTGCAGCCGGCGGCACTGCCGGCCATATCAACCCGGCTCTGGCCATTGCGGGAGCCATCAAAAAAGCCGACCCCACCGCCGAGATCCATTTTGCGGGCCGGAAAGAGGGCATGGAGTACCGTCTGGTCACACAGGCGGGCTATCCCTTCCATCACATCGAGATCACCGGCTTTCAGCGGAAGCTGAGCCTGAACAATATCAAGCGGAACATCATTACCCTGTGGAATCTGGCACTCTCCGGCCCCAAAGCCAAAAAGATGATGAAGGACATCCAGCCCGACCTGGTCATTGGCTGCGGCGGCTATGTGTCCGGCCCGGTGGTGCGCTGCGCCGCCAGACAGGGCATCAAGACCGCCCTGCATGAGCAGAACGCCTTTCCCGGTGTGACCAACAAGCTGCTGGCCCCGGATGTGGACATCGTGTTCGCCGCCGTGCCCGCCGCCGTGGAAAAGCTGGGCGCACCCGAAAAGACCATCGTGGTGGGCAATCCCGTCCGGCCTGAGGTGTTCACCCAGGCGAAGAACCGGGAAGCCATCCGTGCCGAACTGGGCGCGGGCGACCGCACCGTGATCCTCTCCTTCGGCGGCAGCCTGGGTGCCCGCCGCGTGAACGAGGTGGTGGCCGACCTCTGCGCCTGGGAGCAGAAAAACCACAAGCCCGTCCTCCATCTCCATGCCACCGGCCAGTACGGCGTGCAGCTGTTTCAGGATCTGGAAAAGGAAAAGGGCTTTGCCCCCGGCGAGAGCCTTGTGGTGAAGGAATACATCAACAATATGCCCGAGCTGCTGGCCGCAGCGGACCTTGTCATCAGCCGCGCCGGTGCCCTGACACTGGCCGAGCTGGAGGCTGTGGGCCGTGCCGCTGTGCTCATCCCCAGCCCCAACGTGGCCGAGAATCACCAGTATTACAACGCCATGGAGCTGCAGAAGGCCGGTGCCGCTGTGGTCATTGAGGAAAAAGACCTGACCGGCGAAAAGCTGGTGCAGACCGTTTCCGGGATGCTGGCCCAGCCCGGCAAGCTGGCTGAGATGGGCCGCAATGCCCGGAGCCTGTCGGTGGACGACAGCCTGGACCGCATTGCGGATGCCCTGCTCAAGCTGGTCAAGACCCCGTAACGGAAGGAAAAAACAGAGGAAAGGAGGTGCAGCCGGATGCCGCAGAATGACCGGAACAGCCGGAACCGCAAGCGCCGCCGGGCCTACGATCAGGCCCGGGATGACCGGCGCGGCGGGCAGAGCACCCAGCGCCGCAGCAGCGCGGGTGCTGGCAGTGACCTGGGGTACAGCGGGTACGCAGGATATTCCTCCGGCGGCCACCCCATCACGAACCCCAATTATGACCCCGATGCGCCCCGCCCCAGCCGGTACACGGAGCGCACGGTGAACTACGGCTCCTACCCGGATAACAGCATCACCTTTCCCACCGGCGGGCGGAGCAGCCAGAGCGGCGCACAGCGCCCCCGCAGCGGGCAGAGCGGCCAGCGGCGCACCTCCGGGGGCAATCAGCGGAACCGCCGCCCGGCCAGCGGCCAGAACCGGAACGCCCAGCGCCGCCCGCAGAACGCCCAGAGCCGCAGCGGCCAGCGGATGCGGCCGGTGCAGGGGCAGAACGCCCGGCGTGACCCCGTCCGGCGGGAGGGCAGGAAAAAGCGGAAGCTGACCCGGGCCGCCATCCGGCGGCGCAGGCTCATGCGGCGGCTCACGGCCCTTGTCATGCTGCTCTGCGTCATCGGCGCGGGGGTCTACCTCACCGTGACGATGCTGTTCAAGATCAGCTCCATTCAGGTGCAGACAGCGGACGGTGTGGTGCAGGAGGCCGGCGGCTATACCAGCGACCAGATCCTGCAGGCGCTGGATGTCCATCTGGAAGAGAATATCTTCAGTTTTGACCCCGGCAGCAAGGCCGCCGCGCTGGAAAAAGTGTTCCCCATGCTGGAGGATATCCGGGTGGAGCGGGATTACCCCGGCACCGTGGTGGTGCGGGTAACAGAAGCCCAGCCTGCCTGGGCCATGCAGACCTCATCCGGCTGGCTGACCCTCTCGGGCGGCCTGAAGATCCTGGAAAAGGATTCTGCCCAGCCTGCCGGTCTGCCCACTCTGTACGGCGGCGAACCGGTCTCTGCCGAGCCCGGCGAACAGCTGACCTTTGCGGCGGAGCCCAAGGCCGACAGCACCTCGGACAGCGCCGCCGACAGCAGCGCCTCCGACACTGTTGAGGAGGAGGCGGACCAGCGGCTGGAAAGCCTGAACACCCTGCTGGCTGCGCTGGATGCCGCAGGCATGAGCGCCGACGTGACCCGCATCGAGTTTGCGGATGTGGACGAGATGGCCTTCCTCTATCAGGACCGCATCAGCGTCTGGCTGGGCACCCTGAACGAGCTGGAATATAAGCTCAAGCTGGCAAAGCACGTCCTGCTGAATGAGGACGGCAAGGGCTGTGCCGCGACCGACACCGGAAAGCTGGACTTCACCCATATCAGCATGTCCAGCACCCGCAAGTTCACCTTTGCACAGGGTGAGCCGGAGCTGCCCTCCGGCTACATCTTGCCTGAACCGGTGGAGGAAACACCCGCCGAAGAAGGTGTGACCGGTGAAACGGCAGAAGGCACGGCCACAGACGGCACTGCCCCGGCAGAGGGCGAAGCCGCTGCAGATGCCGCTGCCGAAACACCAACGGATACCGCCGCAGCCCCGGCAGGCCCCGAGGCCGGACCGACGAAACAGCCGACCCCCGCCGAAGGAACGACCCCGGCGGCGGGCGATGCAAACCAAACCCAAACGACCCAATGAGGAGCGTGTAATGTTATGAAGCTGGAACAATTACTGGAAGGCGTGCCCTTTACGCTGGTGCAGGGCAGCCTGGATACCGAAGTGCAGGACATCATCTACGACAGCCGGAAGGCGGCCCCGGGCCTTGCCTTTGTCTGCATCGTGGGCACCCAGCGTGACAGCCACGAGTTTGCCGCGGACTGCGCCGCCAAGGGCGTGAGCGTGCTGGTCATCCAGCACGACATCGACCTTTCTGCCATGCCCGGTGTGACCGTGGTCAAGGTGGAGAGCAGCCGCTATGCCATGGCGCTGATGAGCGGCAACCTCTTTGGCAACCCCTCCCGCCAGATGACCATGATCGGCGTGACCGGTACCAAGGGCAAGACCACCACCACCCACATGATCAAGAGCGTGCTGGAAGCTGCCGGGAAAAAGGTCGGCATGATCGGCACCAACGGCATCTATTTCATGGGCCGTCATCAGGAGACCGCCAACACCACCCCTGAGAGCTACGAGCTGCAAAAGACCTTCCGCCAGTTTCTGGACGCAGGCTGCGACGTGGCCCTGATGGAGGTGTCCAGCCAGGGCCTGATGATGGACCGTGTGGCGGGGGTGCACTATGATATCGGCGTGTTCACCAACCTTTCCCCCGACCACATCGGCCCCGGTGAGCACAAGACCTTTGAGGAGTACCGCAGCTGGAAGGGGCAGCTCTTCCGGCGGTGTGATGTGGGTGTGGTGAACATCGATGACGAGAACACCGAAGCCCTGCTGGAAGGCCACACCTGCAAGCTGGTGACCTATGGCCGCAGTGAAAAGGCCGACTACCGCGCCGAGGGTTGTGAACTGCTGCGCACCCACGATTTTCTGGGCGTGGCGTTCCACGTTTCCGGCAGGGACAATATGGATGTCAGGGTGAACATGCCCGGCGAGTTCAGCGTCTACAACGCGCTGGCCGCCCTGGCTGTGGGCAAGGTGCTTGGCCTGCCCGATACCGCCATCCACGAGGGTCTGGGCAAGTGCGTGGTCAAGGGCCGCGTGGAGCTGGTGCCCATCAGCAAAAAGTTTACCATCCTGCTGGACTACGCCCACAACGAGGTCTCCACCGAGAGCCTGCTCACCACCCTGCGGGCTTATCACCCCCACCGGCTGGTGGTGGTGTTCGGCTGCGGCGGCAACCGCTCCAAGCTGCGCCGCTACGGCATGGGCGAGACCTGTGCAAAAATGGCGGATTTCTCCATCCTGACCGAGGACAACAACCGCTTTGAGAAGATCGAGGACATCCTCGCCGATATCCGGGTGGGCATGAACAAGGGCAACCCCGATGCCAAGTTTGTGGAGATCCCCGACCGTCTGGACGCG
>RRZT010366612.1_pt1 | contig 14258 bp, 5 predicted proteins | sample 2165551 | NCBI WGS metagenome assembly RRZT01 (sample SAMN10456910, study PRJNA506462) | wastewater metagenome | biome: wastewater; feature: sludge; material: wastewater sludge; isolation source: wastewater sludge with Escherichia coli K12::gfp cells carrying plasmid... | place: USA: Moscow, Idaho ... | reverse complement strand
GCCATAATTGATGTTGATAACAATAACCAGATGCTTTTTGGCGACGACTACAGCATCGACCACATTGTTTGGATGGGACCGCAACCTACGATTGCCGAAAGAGCTGCAGCAGCCGGTATTTCTGCTACCATGCCGATAAACAAACTGGCTTCTGTATTGGCTAACAAACTAAGCCGCGAAGTCCATTTTCTTCCTCCTTACCGCGCCGAACATAAAATTCAGTTGTTCGAATTATTGAACATCAAACCTTCGGAAACTGCGCAAAAAGCATCGGTAAAACTAATTCGTGCTGTGGTAAGCCAACGCGAAATAAAGTCGGCTGAGGAAATTGCTGAGATTGAAAAAGCGGTTGATTTGTCGGTGGATATGCATGTGGCTGGAATGCAGATGGCTCGTCCGGGGATGACTGAAGCACAAGTCGCAGCACGAGTATACGAAATAGCGCTGGAGGCAAATGGCAACCTTTCGTTTCCGATTATTGCCACCATCAACGGTCAAACGCTCCACAACCACTACCATGGCAATGTGCTGAAAAGTGGCGACTTGTTTTTGCTTGATGCCGGAGCAGAAGTCGAAAGTCGTTATGCCGGCGATTTGTCAAGTACATTTCCGGTAGATACTGGTTTTACTTCTCAACAAAAAATGATTTACGAAATGAGTCTGGAAGCTCATCAGGCTGCAATTGATACACTTTCACTGAATACTCCCTTTCGGAATGTACATCTGGCGGCATGTCGATCGATCACCGAAAATATGAAGAGCCTTGGTATGTTAAAAGGAAACACCGATGAAATAATTGCAGCAGGTGCGCATGCTTTGTTTCTGCCGTGTGGAACCGGACACATGATGGGTCTCGATGTGCATGATATGGAAAATTTGGGAGAAGTTTGGGTAGGTTACGATGGCGAAGCTAAAAGTACTCAGTTTGGGCTTAAATCCTTACGTTTTGCCAAACCATTAAAACCCGGACATGTTTTCACCATTGAACCCGGGATATACTTTATACCTGAATTGATGGATAAATGGCAGGCTGAGAAACAGTTTACCGACTTTATTAACTGGCAGGAAGTGCAGAAATACCGCAATTTTGGTGGTATACGAAACGAAGAGAATTACATGATGACCGAAAACGGAGCGCGACGCTTAGGAACGAAAATTAAACCTAAAACGGTAGCCGAAGTAGAAGCTATTCGTAAAGCTTAGTTTTGTTGTAAGTTTAAAACGAAATAAATCACGAATAGATTTTTGACAAAAAATGGTGAGTCTGATTCGGAGGCTCACCATTTTTTATTTTATAAGAATTGTTATTCCACTTCCCATTCGAATAATCCGGCTGATTCCTTCTCGGGTAGCTGAATTTCGAGTTTTAATGCCGTTGTGGTTATTTTTTCGAACTGAACACTGTTGGCTATTCCTTTGATAACGCCATACTCATTTTTGGCCGATACTGCTTTCCATGCTCCATCGTCGGTTTTGTAGTATAGTTTCCACTCCTTAGGTACACGGCAGCCACCCCAGGGGCCATCGTCGTACCAAAATACCGATGAATTACTTATTGTTTTGGCACCTTTAAACTCATATACTATCCATTCGGTAGTATTGTTTTTTGGCCACCAATGATAATAAGGTACCGAACGATCGTTCTCGTCGCGTGGCAATAATCTATCGTTAACAGCCGATAGAGTTTTTACTTTATGCGAGGCAGATACCGAACTCTCCGAGGCAGCTGTAGGTGGCATCGATGGGCGACCAGCGCTTAGGTCGGTAGGAAGCCATACAGCCATATCGCCACTACCACGATGACACCAGGCGTAATAGGGTATTAAGTTCAATTTCACATCTTTTGCTTCAATTTTGCCTTCGGTGTTATAGCTAAGTACCTGAGCATCTGTATGTATCATATTTATACCAAAAAGCAATTCGGGTTTAGTCTGCAATGTAAACTGTGGCTTGCGGGGCATCATAACACTGAAAATATTGAAATCATTGTCGGGCCACTCGGCACAATATACTACCGGACCGCGCTCTACAGCCACTTTGCCACGATCGTCGGCAACAAGCGGGTGAGCTTTCACCAAACGTGGTTCCATATCGAAATGAATTTCTACCTCATCGCCTTTTTTCCAGTTGCGTGAAATAGTAAAATAACCATTTTCGATAGCAGATGATACAACTTGTTCGTTTACTTTTATGCTATAAGTAAGGTTTTTGTTGTCGGCAAAATTATAAAGATTGCCGGGAACTACCTGCCCGCGCACCCATCCCGGAATACGAATTCTAAGATTGATATTTTGCTTACCCGATGGTGTTACATTAATTTTTACATCGCCATTCCACGGATATGTAGTTGTTTGTGTAAGTTGTAATTTCTTACCATTGACAGCAATATTCGAGTTATTGGACATAAATAAGTTTACGTACACATCGGAATTGTGCACAGCATACACATAACCAGGTACCGAGGGGATAAAACGGGCAATATTCGATGGACAGCAAGCGCATCCAAACCAGGGTTGACGTTGATGTTGTCCCATCGATTCGAGTGGGTTAGGGTAGAAGAAGCCACCTCCATCGAGCGATACGCCTGATATCAACCCATTGTAGAGCGTACGTTCAAGTACATCGAAGTATTTCGCATGTCCGTGTAGCAAAAACAAACGATAGTTCAGATAAACATTGCCTATGGCAGCACAGGTTTCGCAATAAGCCGACATATTGGGTAGTTCATAATTTTTGCCAAAAGCTTCGCCATGACTGGTAGCACCAATACCACCAGTGATATACAGTTTTTTATTCACGATATTCTCCCATATTTTATCAATCGCTTTTATATAGCCCGAGTCGCCGGTGAGAGCAGCCACGTCGGCCATACCGGTGTACATGTAAGCAGCACGCACGGCATGTCCTACAGCTTCGTCCTGTTCCAAAACAGGTTTGTGGGCCTGACTGTATTCGTCTTTTCGTTCAGTATATCCGCGTTTATCCAAAAGGAATTTTGCAAAATGAAGATACTTAATATCTCCGGTGAGCACATAAAGCTTGGATAAAGCCATTTCAGCAATTTGATGACCCGGAACTACGGTTGCCTGTCCCGGTTTATCGCCTACTTCGCGTACGGCACAATCGGCAAATTTTGTGGCAATGTCCAGAAAGTTCCGTTTGCCGGTGGCTTGATAATGTGCAATGGCACCTTCAACCATGTGACCTAGATTATACAACTCGTGACTCAAATCCTCTTCTTTTTCCCAACGTTTAGTACCCGCCCATTCGTGCGGATGTTTAGGATTCATAGTGCGTGAGGTATAAAGATAACCATCCTTTTCCTGCGCTTTTGCCACTATTGTTAAAATGCTGTCGATGTATTTATCCAGTTTTTTATTAGGAAAGGTTTGCATGGAGTAGCTGGCACCCTCAATGGTTTTGTATACATCAGTATCATCGAACGAAAATCCTTCCACCTTGTATTTTTCACTCGGATTGGCTGCTTTCACAAAGTTCGTATAGCGTCCTGTTTCTTCGCATTTGCTAAATGCAAGCGGAATGGTTACTTCGCGACTGGCTTTGAGACGTTGTCCCCAAAAAGCATCGGTTACTTTTACCGAAGTAAATGGTACAGGGGTGATGGGGTAACCCATCTGTATTTCTTTTTTTTGTCCAATGACAGGGAGGCAAACAAATGCGAGTCCGATAAGTAGTTTTTGCATACTAAAATTACTGTTAACAGAGAGTAAAGATAGTATTATTAACTCAAATGTCAGATGAAAATGTTTCCATTTGGTGGATAATTTTTATATTCTCACCACCTTATCCACCACATTCTCAAAATCTTTCAGGTGCGTGGCCATCAGAATAGTAATGTCGGAGTAACGCTGACGAATTGTTTGAAAGATAGAAATGGCGCTTTCGGAGCTGATGCCTGCAGTAGGTTCGTCCACAATCAAAAGTTGGGGGTTTTTAAGCAGGGCTTGTGCCAGCAATAGTTTTTTGCGTTGTCCTCCGCTCAGGGTTTCGCCATTTTCGCCCAACCAGCTGTTTAACCCGTCGGGTAATTGCTCAAACCAGCTTATCAGGTCAACTGTTTCCAGTGCCCGGATAATTTCTTCGTCGGGATAACCCTGAAAATTCTCGCGCAATGTACCTGTGAGCAAATAGGCCTTTTGGGTTACATATATACATTGCGGCACAGGTAAATGAGCCAGTTTTTCCGTCTCATTCCATACTATTTCGCCGCTCAGTCGGTATTCCGGATAAAACAAGCTATTCAGGAAAGTGGTTTTCCCTTTTCCGGTTTCGCCATAAAGCGCTATCCAGTCGCCTTTTTTAATATCAAGCGTAAGGGCTTCGGTTTTTACAAGCGACTCGGGAACCCTTGCGCAGAACTGTACGAGTTGTAGTTGTCCGAACGAAGAGTCAACCGGTTTGCTTTCAACTGATTTTTCACCTTCGGTGATGATGTGGTCGAGGTCGTTTATCTGATGTGTAACCGAACTTTTTTCCGATTTTCCGGCAAACAACATTTCGGCCAGCTCGGCTTGTGCTAAAATTCCAAAGAAAATACCGATAGCCAGCGATGCATCCATTTGCTCACGTGCCGAACTCCATAATAAAAACAATGCAAGAAGACTAAAACCTAATCCCACAAGCAGTTGTAATGTAAACGAATTAGTTTGCAGTTTCCGTTCGAGGCGCTCAATAGCGAGCATCCGTTCTGTGTGCTGATGAATGGCTTTATCCTCTAGATGATATTTTGCAATTTCAATACGGCCTCTGAAGCTCTGAATAAGCGCCTGATTGTTCTCTTCGCGAAGGTTCTTAAGTTGTTGGTAGTGCATGCGGTTTCTACCCAGAATGTATTGTGGTACAAGAAACAGGAGCACGGCCGACGAAAATAAAAATTCAATGGCAACCACTTTAGAGAATATTATCAGAAAAATGCCATACAATAGAATTGAGATTACCAAAGTAGCCAGAGGCAGAATCCACAGCAGAATATGATTCAGAATTAAATCAATCCCATGTGTGCTGTTTTCGAGAATGCTGGAGTTGTTGTTTACCTGTTTTTTGAAATACGGAAAACGGGCTACCGACTCAAAAATACGTAGTTGCAGCCTACGTTGTGCATCAAGCGTGCTTTTATGGTTTTGCAAACGCTCAAAATACCTCGATGCAGTTCGTAAAATCGTCATCAGCCGAATGATTGACGATGGTATCAGATAGGCAAACATGGTATTGGCAGTGATAAAAGCCACACTGCTGGCAGCCAGAAACCATCCCGAGAGGGCTGGTAAAAACAAAAACGAAATGGTCCAGAAGAGCAAAAGCAATACGCCCAGGAGCCATCTGCCTGCCAAAGGTTGAAATATATGTTTTTTCAGAAATTTATCCATGATATTTGCTGTTTAGTTGGAGGGCATTTGCTCGCCCCAGTTCAGGTTCAGAACGGTTGTGGCTATCGCGTCAAACTTATCTTCGTGCGAAGCAATGATAACAAGTCTTTCCTTGGCCATCGTTTGTATTTGTTCCAGAATTATTTCCACAGTATCGGCATCCAGGTTGGCTGTAGGCTCATCGAGAATAGCTACAGGGCGTGGGTGCAGCATCATGCGTGCCATTGTGAGCAACTGGCGCTCGCCACCCGAAAGTTGTTTACCATTATGGCTCAGCACGGTTTGCCATCCGTCTTCTTTTTTATCCAGAATTTTATTTAAAAATGACGGATAAGCCGGAATTGTAGCGTTCTCATTTTCCGGAAAAACATTGTACTTTAAACTACCATCAAAAATAAACGGAAACTGATTCATGTACGAGCTGTTTACCTGCAACCAGCGTTGCGACCAGTAGTTATCCTGTTTGTTTACACGAAGACTACCTTCGCCCGGAGTCATACTTCCGGCTAAAATTTTGAGTAAAGTGGATTTTCCGGAGCCCGAAATTCCTTTTATTAGTACCAGTCCCTTCACAGGCATTGTTAGTTGGATATTGTGTAGTACTTTTATAACAGAGTCGGGGTACGAGAAGCTTAGTCCTTCAATTTCAATGGATTGTAATTGTACCTGAGCATCGGTAAAAGCGGGTTCATCGGCATCGGCAAGTACAGGCATTAATAATTTGGCAGCTGCTACGGCACGGTTGCGGTCGTGGTATGCGCTAACAAATTTTCGGAGGTAAAAGAAATAGTAGGGAGCCAGCATCAATAAAAAGAGAGCTATCTGAAAATTATAACCTTTCCCGTAGTTTGGGCCGTGCATTATACCCAGAAGGCTCATCCCCAGATAAATGGCGATGGCCGCAATGGCAATGGTTACAAATAACTCCAGCACTGCCGACGATAGAATTGCCACACGCATTACGTTAGTAGTAGCGTCGTTCAAAGCTTTACTTTTGTCTGATAAAAATGAATATTGTTGTTTCAGGTTATTGAGGTTTACTATTTCGGCAACCGTGTGCAGTCGGTTGTAAAATACAGCCGAATACTTCATAAAGAGGTCGATGTGTTTTTTGTGTAATGCCTCGGCACCCACGCCAATCACCATCATTTGTACCGGAATAACCAGAAATATAACCAGCAGCACAATTGCTACCCATTTTTCGAACCAAAAGCTAACTACAAGCAATACCACACTCACCAGCACCGATGCAATGGCATAAGGTACAAAAAAGGCAAAAAACGGTCGTAAATCGTCGGTGGCACGGGTGAGGAGCAAAGTACCCGTAACAGAATCGGTTTGATTGTTGTGGAGCAATCGTGGGTACAGTTTCGATTTTATGCCGGATACAATTTTATTGCCTGCGCTGTAATTCAGCGTCGAAGCAAAATGCGCAAAAATATACCTTCCGGCCAATGCAATGGCTGCATAGAATAGATTTTGGGGTAATATCTGTCCGTTTGTAAGCCACAGGGCTGCAAACAAAGATAAAAACCAGCTAAATATAACAAAGCATCCTGCGCTGAATACCGTGAGCACCGAAGCATAAAGATATCTGTCTTTAATTTCGGCCATCCACTTGCCAAGCCAGCGGGATGCACTTTCCTGATTTGAACTCATTAAATTCTCTCTCTTCCTTTTTTATTGGTACTAACTGTTTGAGTTTTTAAATTGTTTTTCACACGGGCTATAAAAAATGTTAAGCAGAAACAGGTGCTGTTGATTAAGCCCGATTTGAAGTTGCAATTTACGGCAAATGATCCGATACAGTAGCTTTTTTTGCCCCTTTTTGCAAAATTTGTCGTCTTATACATCGGAAACCAATTTGAATATTTGTAAAATGTCAGATAATAAAATCACTATATACAATAAACGTATGCCACGATCCATAAATATTATAGTTGTTGTCGGTTGCTATTAAAATAAGTTTTGAGTTCGTAATTCAATGACAATGATTGTAAATATTGCAAGCATTGCGAGTCACTTGTACGAAAAAGAGTGTCATTAAAGAGCGAATAAAAATTTATCCACTTATAAAGGACAATTATTCATGTTTTACGAAGGATAATTGTTTATTTTCGCAGTGGTTAACCTGAAGTAGGTTATGTAGATACAAAAATTGAAATGAAAAGACTACTTTTTTTACTTATAATAATGCTTTGTGCTCTGCCGGCACAGGCTTTACTTTATAAAATTCAATATCTTACGGCCGATGAAGGATTGTCGCGCAATATGGTTAACCAAATATATCGCGATTCGCAGGGTTTTATTTGGATATCCACAAGCTATGGTCTGGACAGGTATGATGGATACGATTTTGTGCATTTTAACAACCGTAATGGAGGCAACAACCTGCTGAGCGATAATGTACATGCTGTGGTTGAGGATGTAAGGGGAAACCTGTGGATAGCCACCGAAAATGGGATTAATTACCTGAATTACCGTAACGGACGCATCCAGAATGCCGACGATGTGATTCAGGGTGAATGTGGTTTTCAGAATGTATCGGTAAATGACCTCGTAAGAGATGATACCGGAAATATATGGGCTGTAACAGATAAAGGAGTGGTAGTGATACAGCCTTCGGATACGCAAAAACCGGCGGCAAAGCTTGCCTATAGCGGAAAATCTGCTGTAAACACGTTGCATTGTGCCAATAACAGTGTTTTTCTGGGCATCGACAATCATGTTTTCAGGCTGATAAAAAACAGCAAAAATGAGTATAGTCTGGTAACTGTAAGCGAAAAACTGAAAAATCTGGCAGGCTATGTTACTGCTATTTTCGACGAAGGAGGTTCTGTTTGGGTAGGCACCTCCCTTGGACTTTACAAGTACGATTCAACTACTGAAACCATTTTTCATTACCGCAATGCTGTACATCTACCTGGTTCTCTGTCGTCCAATACTGTAACCGACATCCGGAAAAGTAAGAATGGACAATTAATTGTGGCAACATTGATTGGTATTAATATTTACGACTACCGAACCGATAGCTTTCAGCGAATAAGCACTGATGCATCGGTGGGTGGAGTGGCGCTCAACAATAATTTTGTCAGTTGCCTCTTTGCCGATGAATATGCCATTTGGGTCGGTACCGAAAAGGGAGGCGTAAATATTCTGACTCAGAAAACAAGCATTTTTAACAATGTATACCATGTACCATCCAATAACCAAAGCATTCCGGCTAATCCGGTAAATGCTATTTATGAAGACCGAAATGGAGACTTGTGGATTGGTACCGTTGAGGGTGGGTTGAGTGTCAGGCGTAAAGGAAGTGAGGCATTTACGCATTTCAGGGCAATGTCGGGCAACACAAAAACACTAAGTCATAACTCGGTGAGTTTTATTTGTCAGGATTTTAACAACGATTACTGGATAGCTACCTGGGGACGGGGTATTAACCGTATGCGTTATGCCACGCGCAACAAACCCGTTTTTGAACAGTTTTCGTATTCGCCCAACCAAAAAAACGGCATTCTGAACGATTTTGTTGCTGCTATAGCACCCGACGATAAGAACAAAGCACTTTGGGTAGGTACACGTAATGGATTGGATTATTTCGATATAAGTTCCGGAACATTTACTCATTTGCTTAACTATTTACCCGACGAACAGCGACTTAAATTCATTACAGGTATGTATATAGATTCCAAACGCCGCCTGTGGATAGGTACTGCCAACGGACTTTTTTGTGTTTATCCTGATAAAACATCCATTACACAAAACCGGATAAGTTATCAGCATTTCCGCTACGAACTGATGCGTCCACACCAAAAACGTATCCTGAAAATAAATTGTATACTTGAAACCAAAGATGGAAAAATATGGTTTGGGAGCAATGGGTACGGTATTTACTCGCTTACAGAAAACGGACAACATCTTTACTTTAGCAATTATACCGAGTCGGATGGGCTGTTGGACAATGTGGTATATGGTATGCTCGAAGACGCTGCCGGCCAGCTATGGTTGAGTACTGATAAGGGACTTTGTGCCTTTGACCCAAACCTGAAAACAAGCCGCAAGTTTACAAAAGCAGATGGACTAAAATCCAATCAGTTTTACTGGGATGCGTACTGTAAAGGCAGCGATGGAAAAATGTATTTTGGCAATATGGCCGGCTTTACCATCTTCGACCCTCTCAAATTCAGTGCAGAACCTGGACAGTGCCGAGCCACCATCACCCGCATCAGGGTGTTGAACGAATCCATCTACCCATCGGGCAATGGTGTGCTGGGGCGTGTGCTCGAATTTGAAAACAAACAGCTCAAAGCCATTCGTCTTAACGAATCGGATAAGAGCTTTAGTATAGAGTTCTCAGCTCTGAATCACGATATGGCCGAGAAGATTAAATATGCCTACCGGCTAAAAGGCTTTACCAATAACTGGACTGAGGTGGATGCCGACAGACGCTTTGCCAACTTTACAAATATAAGTTATGGCAAGTATCAGTTTGAGGTAAAATGTACAAACTTTGATGGAAGTTGGTCTGAACAAACCACCCTGCTGCACATAAGTGTGGTACCTCCATTTTATAAAACGGTATGGTTCATTGTATTACTCATTGGGTTGATAATATTTCTGGCTTATACCTTTTACAGATATCGGATAAACCTGTTGCAACGCCAAAAGGCGCAACTAAAACTGTTAGTAGACGAAAGAACCCGCGAAATTGAAGAACAAAAACAGCAACTGGAGTTACAGGCAAGTCAACTCACACAAAGTATGGATGAGTTGATGATACATCAGGAAGAAGTTTCGCGCCAAAATGAAATGCTGCTTAATCAAAACCAGAAAATTACATTACAAAAAGAGCAACTCCTCAGCTTGTCCAAAAAAGTACAGGAAGCAAACATTGACAAAATTGCATTTTTTACGAACATAACACATGAGTTTCGCACTCCAATAACACTTATTTTGGGGCCTGTGGAGCGTGCGCTAAAGCTAAGTACCAATCCGTCGGTGCTGGAGCAACTGCACATAGTAAAACGTAACTCACGCTTATTGTTGAGTTTGATTAATCAGCTCATGGATTTTCGGAAAGTTGATTCCGGGAAAATGGAACTGGTGAAAACACAACAGAATTTCCTTACTTTTTTGGACGATATAATTTTTCCGTTCGAAGATTTGGTTCAGGAGCGTGGCATTGAATTTATCCGGCAGTACCGCATGCCTGTACCTGAGTTTTTGTTCGATAAAGACAATATGCAGAAGGTTATTACTAACTTGCTTTCCAATGCCATAAAATTTACACCGGACAAAGGCACAATTACAGTTGTGGCAAGTACTTACACCGACCGTACCGACCGCCGTGAACGCTTGTATGTAGCCGTTAAAGATACCGGAATGGGTGTGCCGCCAGACGAACAGGATAAAATTTTCGATCGCTTCTATCAGTCCCGTCAAAACAAAGCGCTGTCAGCTAACGGGCAAAGTGGAACGGGAATAGGCCTTTATCTTTGCAAGCGCATTATACAACTCCACGGAGGTAAAATTGATGTCCGTAACCTCGAACAGGGCGGCAGCAGTTTCCGGTTTATTGTGCCCATTGAGCGCCGGCTAAGCATGATGGTTTCGGAAAATGGTAACGCCGATGAAATGTACGTGGCCGATGCTGTTTCTTATGAAAAAGACGAACATAAACTCAATACCAAGAACAAACCATTGCTTCTGATTGTGGAGGATAACACCGATATGCGGTTGTATATCAAATCAATTTTGAATACTGATTTTTATGTGCTTGAATCTAAAAATGGATCCGAGGGTCTCGAAATGACCAAACGCTATTTGCCTGACCTGATAATTAGTGACATAATGATGCCTGTGAAGGATGGTATTGCCTTTTGTCGCGAAGTTAAAAACAACTTCACAACTTCCCATATCCCTGTAATACTTCTCACAGCTAAGTCGGGTACCGATACACAAATTGAAAGTTTTACTACAGGTGCCGATGCTTTTATGGTAAAACCTTTTGACGAGGACCTGCTTAAAGCAATTATTCAGAACCTGAGCGATAAACGCAATCGCAAGCAATTGAATTTTGCCGAGAGTATGGATGCTGAAGCTCTTAAATTCAACGATGAATCGCCGGATAAGCAATTTATTGACAAAGCACTGAGAATTATCCGCGAAAACTATACTGATCCGGCTTTTGATGTGGCTGAGTTTATTGATATGATGGGGATAAGCCGCAGTTTACTACACAAAAAACTGAAAAATTTAGCTGGGCAGTCAGCCAGTCGGTTTATAAGAATATATCGTTTAAACATTGCACGCGAGGTAATAATTAAAAACCGCGAAACTCACTCGCTAAACATCTCCGAAATAGCATACAAAGTAGGATTTAACGACCCTAAATACTTTACCCGTTGCTTTACAAAGCATTTTGGTATACAGCCCAGTACGTTTCTGGATGAGGATGCCGGCTAAAAGAGTAATTTTATACACCTTTTTGGAAAAATTATCCTCTCCTGTTCAGCAGTTAATAGCTTATATTTGTGAACTATTTTTATAACAGTAAATACACATGAGAAAATTTAAATCACTCTCTTCACTTGCGTTGATGGCTGCCTGTAGTGCTCAATTGCTGACAGCACAGGTTAAAACGATAGATGTTGACTTCAAAAAACCGGTTTCACCTATTCAAAAAACCATGTATGGTATCTTTTTCGAAGATATAAATTATGGTGCCGATGGCGGACTCTATGCCGAAATGGTTAAAAACCGCTCCTTCGATTTTCCGCAGCCTTTGCTTGGATGGACAGCCTTTGGTAAGGTGGAAGTGAAAACTGATGGTCCTTTTACCAACAATCCCAATTATGTCCGGTTAAATAATCCAGGTCATGGCGATAAACGTACCGGACTCGACAACGAAGGTTTTTTTGGTTATGCCATCAGGCAAAATGCTGAATACCGTTTTTCGGTATGGGCACGTGCCAATAGTGCAAAAGAGAGTATCCGGGTTGATTTGGTAAATACTTCGGGAGCTATTCTGGTATCTAAAAACCTGGCCATCGAAAGCACCGACTGGAAAAAATACCAGCTAATTATTAAGTCGGACCGCAAGGATACGCAGGCTAAACTCCGTATATTCCTGAATTCAGGTGGAAGTGTGGACCTGGAGCATGTTTCATTATTTCCGGTTGATACCTGGAAAGGGCGCGAAAACGGGTTGCGTAACGACCTTGCTCAGGCATTGTACGACCTGAAGCCGGGAGTATTTCGTTTTCCGGGCGGTTGTATTGTTGAAGGTACCGACCTCGAAACCCGTTATCAATGGAAAAATTCGGTAGGTCCGGTTGAAAACCGTAAAGTGAACGAAAATCGCTGGCATTATACTTTTCCTCACCGCTTTTTCCCGGATTATTACCAATCCTACGGCATGGGTTTTTATGAATTCTTTTTATTATCCGAAGATATTGGTGCTGAGCCGCTACCGGTAGTAAATTGTGGTATGGCATGTCAGTTTCAAAACAAAGGCGAGCATGCTCACACTCCGGCATGCGACCTCAATCCGTATGTGCAGGATGCACTGGATTTGATAGAGTTTGCCAACGGCGATGTTACCACCAAATGGGGAAAACTCAGAGCCGACATGGGTCATCCTGCGTCGTTCGGACTTGAGCTGATAGCTGTGGGTAACGAACAATGGGGAAGTATGTACCCTGAACGTTTGGTTACGTTTGTAAAGGCTATTCGCGAGAAACACCCTGAAATTCGTATTATTGGTTCGTCGGGCCCAAGCCCTGATGGAAAAGATTTTGACTACGGCTGGGCAGAAATGAAACGATTAAAAGTAGATTTGGTTGATGAGCATTATTACAAGGATCCACAATGGTTCCTGAACAATGCGAAACGCTACGATACTTACGACCGTAAAGGGCCTAAAGTGTTTGCCGGCGAATATGCCTGTCACCCTAAAAACAGTAAAAACAGTTTTGAGGCAGCTTTGTGCGAAGCGGCGTTTATGACTGGTTTTGAACGCAATGCCGATGTGGTTCATATGTGTACATACGCTCCGCTATTTGCACACGTGGATGGCTGGCAATGGCGTCCCGACCTTATTTGGTTCGATAATTTCAGCAGTGTACGCTCAGTGAATTATTATGTGCAGCAAATGTATGGCCATCATGTAGGTACGCATGTGCTAAAAACGGTATCAGATGAGCTGCCATTAGCCGGTCAGGATGGAATTTATGCTTCATCGGCAGTGGATAAAACGAAGAATGAATTAATTCTGAAGATAGTGAATACTTCAACGGCAGTAACCAAGGTGAAATATAACTTCAACGGACTGAAAGCAGCACAGCGAAAGTGTATTCACAAACTACTTAAATCCGATATCAAAGATGCCGAGAATACAATTAAAAATCCGAATGCTGTGATTCCGGTGCTTCATCAGCTAAACGTATCAGGTACAACTTTCGAAACCGAACTACAACCCGAGTCGGTTAATATGTTTATTATCAGTCTTTAAAATGTATATGTAATTCAATTTTATACTACAGGTTGGGCAGATGAAAGTCTACCCAGCCTGTAGTTAGCAAACCTCTCTCCACACTAATTCTAATGATTATAAACCGGTTTTTTTCGGGTGTTTTGCTGGCACTTCTGCTTGCCGCAGTTCACTTACATTTGTCGGCTCAGCAAATGCCACTTGCGCACGACCCTGTTTTGATAAAGCAGGATAGTACGTATTACATTTTTTGTACAGGTTGGGGTATTTCGGTGTTGTCGTCGACTGACATGAAAACCTGGAAAAATGAAAAACCCGTATTTACAACGCCGCCCGAATGGGCAGTGGACTCCGTAAAAGGTTTTAAAGGGCATATATGG
>RRZT012698468.1_pt1 | contig 14263 bp, 12 predicted proteins | sample 2165551 | NCBI WGS metagenome assembly RRZT01 (sample SAMN10456910, study PRJNA506462) | wastewater metagenome | biome: wastewater; feature: sludge; material: wastewater sludge; isolation source: wastewater sludge with Escherichia coli K12::gfp cells carrying plasmid... | place: USA: Moscow, Idaho... | reverse complement strand
TTCCAGCCGTCGATGAAGGCCCGGATCTTGATCATCAGGTCGCGGACTGAAGGGAACACGCCGCGGCGGATGGCTTGGCGTTCGATGATGCCGAACCAGACCTCGACCAGGTTCAGCCACGACCCAGAGGTCGGGGTGAAGTGCACGATGATCCGCGGGTTCGCCGCCAGCCAGGACTTGACCTTCGGATGCTTGTGAGTCGCGTAGTTGTCCATCACCAGATGCAGCTCGACCTCGGGATAGGCCCGCGATCTCCAACGCCGCGAACAAGGTGGTCGTGCCGTGCCGGACGTAGTCGTGGGTGCGTTGTTCGGCGTGGCCGGGCTGCATCGGCAGCACCTTCTGCGTCCGGTTCAACGCCTGAATCTGCGACTTCTCATCCACACAGAGGACAACTGCGTTCTCCGGTGGTGCGAGATACAGCCCGACGACGTCAACCACCTTGGCTTCCAGCTCGGGGTCGGTGGAGAACTTGAACGTATCGCTCTTCCAGGGCCGCACCCCGAACCGCTTCCACGCCTTCGTGATCGTCACGTGGTTGACCTTCAACTGCGACGCGAGCAGCCGGCTCGACCAGTGAGTCACCCCCAGCCGCGCCGGCGGTGGGGTCAAGGTCGCGGTGACGATGTCGCTCGGATCGATCTCCCGCGGCCGTCCGGACCGTTCCTCATCGACCAGCCCGTCGATCCCACTCGCCTCGTAGCGGTCCCGCCATCGGTTCACCGTGGGTCGAGACACCCCGACCCGATCGGCGATCTCGCTGTTCTGCACACCATCGGCATGCAGCAGCTCAGTGCCGGCCGCTACTTTGTCGTTGGACGGGGTTGGGATCAACATGTCCGGTGCAAGCCTGGCCACGTCGCCGAGGTAGGTCGCGCCCCAACTCAGCTCTGCGCCCCGGCTGAGCCGATCAACAACCAGAGCCTGTGTCCCCGCACGTCCGTAGTCCTCGAGCACCAGCAAGGTGAAGCTCCGGCCCGTCTGAGCTGACATCATCTGCAGGGTCGTCCGCTGATTTGCCAGATCCAGGACCTGGGCACCGGCGGTCTTGTAGAACCCGTAGGCATAGCTGAACCCGGTCAAGATCAGGAGCGCAGCAATGATCACGCGGCGGCTGATCCGGGTGATGGCGAGATGTACGAACGCCAGCGCTATGGCTGTGGGCCAGACTGTCTCGGCGCGACTCCCGCGGAGGCCGCTGACGGTGAACTGGACGATCAGGAACCCGATGATCAGGGCAATCGTCGCTACGTTGCTTGCGCGCAGCTTCTTGCGGGCAAGCAGTGTCACGGCGATGAAGAGGAGCATTGGCCAGGATTCGGCGAGCAGCAGGAGCCAGCCCCGACCGGCCAACAGCTCGCGTTGGCCGGCGAGCACCTGGACATAGCGCAGGAGGCCACCGAACTGGGTGACCACCAGGCCGAGGGCGAGGAGTCCGATGGCAACTGCCGCAGTGGTGATCGTCAGGAATCGGCGGACGTCCAGCTCGCGGCCCGGTCGCTGGACTCGCTGGGGTCGGCGAAGCGAGATGATGAAGCGATAGAGAAGGATTCCGATCGCGTTGACGGCGCCGAGGATGCCCAAGGATTCGCGCCAGTCATCAGCCGGCGCCACGAACCTCGGCCAGTAGTCCAAAGTGACGTGCAGCATCGGAGCGAGATAGCACAGGTGAAATCCGAGCAGCGCCACGACTGCGCGGGGCTGAAAGATGTCCAGCCGGCCGGATATCCATTCGATCACGTCCACGCCGACCAACACTCCGGCGATGCTCAGCGGGATGACCATCCAATGCCACAAGTCGGGGACGAACAGACAGAAGAGTGCCGTGATCGTGGTGACGGCGAAGGTGGCGACGAGCCAGCTGACGACCCGGATGCCGGGCTCGGGCGTGGTCCGATCGACGCTGTTCGGGTCCGCCACATTCTCGGCGGTCTCCACTGGACGGGGGGATTGTCGGCCGAGATCAGGCCTCCGCCGCAGGCCGGTGCCGCTGGGTCTCACGTTGCCGAGCTCCTGATCGGGTTCCAGCTCATCTCGGCACCGGCAATCCGGCCAGCCGCCTCACACTCGCCAGCCATTGCTCCCGTCGCCTCGCCTGTTGGTCCGGACGGAAGCGTTGCGCCCGTTCCCACAAGATTCTCGACACCTCCGTGACGTCCCTGGTTCCCTCGGCAAAGTCCGCCATGGCGGAGGCCAGAGCAACAGGGTCATTCGGCGGGACACAGAGGTCGGCCGGCAGCAGCTCAGGGATCCCTCCGACAGTCGTGCCGATACAGGGAACGCCACGAGCCATCGCCTCGATCAAGGCTCGCGGCAGACCTTCGGTCCGCGAGGGCATGCAGAAGAGGTCTGCTCGACCAAGCAGCCGTCGTAACTCCTCGCGGGAGTCGACGCGACCTCGGAAGGTCACCCGATCGGCGATGCCGCTCGCGACGGCGAGTGCGCGCAGCTCGGCCGAGTGGCGCCCGTCGCCCACCAAGGTCAGGCGCAGGTCCGGGTGCGTGGCCGAGAGCAGCGCGACCGCACGAATCAAGTCGTCGTGGCCCTTGTAGAGCTGGTCCTGGGTTCCGACCGCAATCAGTTCCCGCACCGGGAAAGGGGTCCGACGAGGGCCAGGGGTGAAGTCGGTGTCGCTGAGATCGACGTTGGAGAACGCATGCTGGTGCGCATGGCGAGCTGGTGGATAGAGGCGCTGGAGTGTCTCTTCGGTGACATAGTGGGCGGCGCCCGCGCCACCGACGAGCCATGTCATCAGGTGTCCACAGACCGGGGCGAGGTGACTTCCGACGGGCCCTATGACGCCCGAACGCAGCACCTGCACCGGATCACCGATCACCTCGACGGCGTATCGACGCCGGCGCACGCGGCACCAGGCCGCTCCGATGGAGCCGAGCGGTCCCGGTAAGACGAAGATGCACAGACGTGCCTCAGAGGTTGAGCTGGCGACGGCCTTGATCACCTGCGGAAGCCGGCTGATCAGCTGGCGCGGCCCTTGGTAGAACGGCAACCGATAGATGGGTATCTCACCGATCGGGAGATGCGCCCGCGGGTTCGCCGGACCGACGCGCGCGGCCAATTGGACGGCTTCGAGGTGGGCGACGTACGACGTCCACGCGCCCGAGCTGCTGGCACGATCGAGCGCGACGACCCCGCCGGCCCCGTCGTCGTACAGCCTGGCTTCGGTGAAGATCCTGATCGGCCCCGGTGCCGATGGCGGTGTCCGTAGTGCGTGTGCGCGAACCGATGTCTCGTTGGCCCGTGTCATCGTGCTGGCACTCCCTTGACGACAGAACCCGGGTCCACGGGGCCAGTGACGCAAGCGGCCGCGCCGACGATCGCTTCGGCACCGATCCGCAAACCCTGAAGCACGACCGCCCCGGCTCCGATGAGGCACGCCTCCTCCAGGTCGCAGGCCCCGGAGATGACGGCGCCAGGGTTCACCGAGACATAGGCACCGAGCACGCTGTCATGTCCGATGGTCGCGTTCGGATTGACATGCGTATGTGGACCCAGGTGAACGTTCGTCGAGATCTGGACGCCCGCGCAGATGACGGTGCCCGGCGCGCAGACCGCGTCGAAACCGAACGTTGCCGTAGGGTGGCAGACGGTCGCCGGTCGGTGGCCGTGGTGCTCGAACAGCCTGGCCAGGCGGCGGCGAACCGAGGGACTGCCCACCCCGACGGCGAAGTGCGTGGAAGAGTGGCTCGCCACCCAAGGTTCGACCGGCCCCAGGAACGGAAGACCGCGGCGGTCGATGTTGTCGAGATCGGAGTCGGACGGCGCGTCGTCCAGGACACCGGTCAGCTCCCAGACGGTTTCAGCTGACGCCTTGTTGACAGCATCGACGACATCGAGGAGCTCCCGGCCGAATCCCGCGGCCCCGACGGTCACCAGGGGAGCGGCGGTCATGGCTGAAAGTCCATCGTGAAGGGCCTCATCGTTGCCTCGCCGGGTGCAGACACCTGGTTGAACCGAAGGACCTGCCCAAACGTCTTCAGCAGGATGATCAGGTCGAGCCGGAACGAGCGTCGACGGACGTAGTCGACGTCGAGCGCCAGCCGCTCCGGCCAGGTGAGGGCGTTGCGTCCGCTGATCTGGGCCAGTCCGGTGATTCCTGGTCTGACCTCGTGCCGGCGCGCCTGCTCGGGAGTGTAGAGCGGCAGGTATTCCATCAGCAGCGGCCGTGGACCGACGATGCTCATATCGCCACGCGCGACGTTGTAGAGAGTCGGGAGCTCATCCAGGCTCGTCGCGCGCAGAAACCGGCCAAGTGACGTCAGCCGTTCGGCGTCGCTTGCTCTCCCGCCGCGGGCGTCCAGGGCAACCATGGTGCGGAACTTGATCAAGGTGAAGGGTTTTCCGTCGCGGCCAGGCCGGACCTGTCGGAAGAAGATCGGTCTGCCCAGGCGAAGCGCGATAGCCGCCGCGGTGACCAGCTGGATCGGTGCGCTGATGATCAGTCCGGCACTTGCCGCGCACACGTCGAAGGTGCGTTTGGCCGCGGTGTCACCCATGGTGGCGACGCCGTTGCAGCTCGAGGAACTCCGACAGAGCGGACAGGACTCGACCCCGGCCGCCCTCGTCGAGTCCGGATCCGCTCGGCAGCGAAAGCCCGTTGTGGTACAGGAATTCCGAGGTTCCGTTCAGATAGGCGGGTGCCCCGGCGAACACCGGCTGAGTATGCATCGGCTTCCACAGCGGACGTGCCTCGATGTTGGCGTCCTCCAACCACGCCACCAGTTCGCTCGACGTCCATCCAGTCTGTGCGGGATCGACCACCACGCAGGTGAGCCAGAAGTTCTCTCGGTGGTCTTCCTGCTCGGGTTGGCCGTCTGCTTCTCCGAGGAGGTGAACACCGGGCACCTCGGCAAAGAAGTCACGGTAGGCGAGGCGCAATGCGCGGCGCCGCTGAATCATCTCGGGAAGGCGGGCCAGCTGGGCCCGGCCCAAGGCCGCAAGCAGGTTCGACAGTCGATAGTTGAAACCGACCTCGGTGTGTTCGTAGTGACGAACCTGCTGCCGGGCTTGGCTGGCGAGATATCGGACGTAGTCCGCACGTGCTGCATCGTCGGTGAGCAGCGCGCCGCCGCCGGAGGTGGTCATGACCTTGTTGCCGTTGAAGGACAGCGCGGCTGCGTGTCCGAAGGAACCCGCCGGTCGCCCGTAGCGTTGGGCGCCGACGGACTCTGCGGCGTCCGACAACACTGGCAAGTCCCAGCGCTCGGCCAGCGGGGTGATCGAACGGTAGTCCGCAACCTTGCCGAAGAGGTCGACGGGCAGTATCGCCTTGATCGATGCGGACTGTGCCCGCCGATCCTCGTACGCCTTGACCAGGAGATCGACCGAGATGGCGCCGCTCTCGTCGCAGTCGACCAGAACGGGACGGGCGCCGGTGTAGAGGATCGCGTTGACGGTGGCCGCAAAGGTCATGGTCGAGGTCAGGACGACGTCGCCGGGCCCGACGCCAAGGGCCAGCAGACCCAGGTGGAGTGCGGCGGTGCCGCTGGCCAGCGCGACGGCGTGCTGTCGGTCGGTGGCGGCCGCCAGCTCACGCTCGAACGCGTCTACCTCCGGGCCCAGCGGCGCAACCCACCCTGATCGAAGGGCACGAAGCACCGCGATCTCTTCATCGGCTCCGACGTCGGGCGGCGAAAGGTGGATGCGGTTCAAGGCCGGCGCGCATGACATCGCCTCGGGGCGCACTCGGGATCCTTCCGATATGGAGTCCTAGTAGTGACAAGCTTTGGTCCGCCCCCGAAGCGACCGATTCGTGCACTCCGCCAGTCCGGTGCGAAGCCGGCCGACACCGAGTTGCGGCCCTCGTCGCCTGCCGGTGTTGGCAGCGCCAACCGCTGACGCCGCCGGGACAGCGCTAGGACACGACGACGTCGTTTCCCACCCACTGCCAGACGGTCGAGCCGCCGATCGCCACACTGAGCCGTTCCTCGGCGCCGGGCCGGCATCCGGGCCCTCCGGCAGCCAGGCCGGTGCCGGTCAGGCTCAGTCGGCGGACGACGAGGTCGGTGCATGAGGCGGACGGTTGGGCGATCACGATCCCTTGTTCACTGTTCCCCAGTGCCACAGCGGAGCTCTGCCGTGCGACCGTACGCCAAGCCTGCTCCTTCTGCATCGTGCGGATTCGTCCGTCACCACACAGCGCCGCGGCAGAGTCGTCGGTCGCAGCGAATGACACGAGGTGGTCGGCACAGGGACGACTCGTTCGACCACCGGGAGCATGCACCCGATCGGGGTGGTCGGGAAAGCGGAACCACACATCCCAAATGACCGACTGGTCACGGTGCCAGGTGCCGTCGGGCGAACCGATCCAGGCGTAGGTCGGCTTGCACTGGGCGTCCGCGCCGACGGCGAAGACCGAGTTCTCGCCGTATGCCCTCAGCCGAACGATGCCACGGATGCCCGGCCTGGTCTTGCGCCAGGTCCGTCCGCCGTCGTCGGTCACCTCGACGGTCGATCGGCGGCCACAGGTGCCCTGCTCGGCGCGCCAGGCGATCTTCGCCGAGTTCGCGGCAAGCAGACGGGCCGGCCCGGCAGCCGAGGACGGTGAGACCGATGGGCTCGGCGAAGCTGATCGGGTCGGTGAGGGGTCCACACGGTTACTCGCCGATTCGCTCAGGGTGGTTGAGCCGCCGTGCCGGATCGACTCGCTGGTGCGGACCGCTCCGCTTGGGCTGAGCGACTCATCGGGACCGGTGCCAGAATCGGACGGGCCGGCGGAGGCGACGGGCTCGGCCGGCGCGGCCCCGGCCGGCACAGCCACGATGGTCGGGTGCTGGAGGAGCAGCAGCGTGATCAGGACCAGGTTGATCAGGACCAGCACGGTTGGAGCCAACCAACGACCGTTGCCTTTGAGCCACCTCAGCATTTCGGCAGAATAGCGAGCGCCGACACGAAAAAGGCTCAACGCGGCCGTAGTTACTTCGAACCTAGAAGGATCATAAGTGTCCGACCACCAACGCTTCTCGATCTTGTGTGTCTGCACGGGCAACATCTGCCGGTCCCCAGTGGCGGAACGTCTCTTGGCCGCGAGGCTGGGGCCGAGTGTCGAGGTCGGCTCGGCGGGGACGTTCGGTGTCGTGGGTGCGCCGATCTCCGAGCCGATGGCCCGGAGACTGCGAGCCGCCACCGTCGGCGCCGACCTCTTCGCCGCCCGGCGGCTACGGGCGCCGATCGCGAACGCGGCTGACCTGGTCCTCGCCTTGACCAAGGCCCACCGCTCGGAGATCGTCGAGCTCTCGCCGGCTCTGGTGCGGCGCACTTTCACCCTGCTGGAGTTCGCCCGGCTGCTGGAGGTCATGGGGCCACACGAGCTTCCGGTAGGTACGCCGGCGGTCCGCCTGCGGGCCGCTGTCCCGATCCTGGCCACCCGGCGGAGCCCCAGCCCGACCAGCGACGACATCGACGACCCGATCGGTCGATCGGAGGCGGTCTACGAGCGGGTGTTCGGTGAGATTGCGCAGGCCGTCGATCGAGTCGCCGCCGTCATCGTCGCGCCGACCTGAGGCTGCTCGGGCCCGTGATCTCGACTTCTGCCCGGCGGGTCCGGGAGGGCTCGGAAGAGACTCGATCGGCGATCCCGTCTGCTCCGCGTACCCTGCGAGCATGACTGGTTTCTCCACTCGCGCCATCCACGCCGGCCAGGAACCCGATCCTGCCACTGGGGCGGTGATCACGCCGATCGTCGCGTCCTCCACCTTCGCGCAGGACGGCGTCGGCAACATGCGGAGCGGGTATGAGTACTCCCGCTCGGCGAACCCCACCCGCACCGCGCTGGAGGAGTGCCTGGCCGCGCTGGAGGGTGGCAGCCGTGGCTTCGCGTTCGCGAGTGGACTGGCCGCCGAGGACACCTTGATCCGCTCGATCGCGAAGCCGGGGGCGCACCTGGTGCTGCCACACGACGCGTACGGCGGCTCGTTCCGGCTGTTCGCCCAGGTGTACGAGCCCTGGGGTCTGCGGACCGATCCCGTCGATCTGACCGACCTTGCCGCGGTCGAGGCTGCGATCCGGCCCGGGGAGACGGTCGCCGTCTGGGTCGAGACGCCGACCAACCCGTTGCTGTCGGTCGCAGACATCGCCGCTATCGCCGAGATCGCCCATTCCCTGGGCGCACTCGTCATCGTCGACAACACTTTCGCCTCGCCGTATCTGCAACAGCCGCTGGCGCTCGGCGCGGACGTGGTCATGCACTCGACCACCAAGTACTGCGGCGGCCACTCCGACGTGGTGGGCGGCGCGCTGGTGGTGGCCGATCCTGCGCTGGCTGAGCGGGTGCAGTTCCACCAGAACGCGCTCGGCGCAGTGGCCGGTCCGTTCGATGCCTGGCTCGTGCTGCGTGGGCTGAAGACACTCGCGGTCCGGATGGAGCGGCACAGCGACAACGCCGAGCGGGTCGCCGGCTTCCTGGCGCAGCACAGCCGGGTGAGCGAGGTGTTCTATCCAGGGTTGGAGTCGCATGCGCAGTTCGACGTCGCCAAGCGGCAGATGCTCCGGTTCGGCGGCATGGTCTCCTTCCGGGTGCGCGACGGCGAGCAGGCGGCTGTCGACGTCTGCGGACGTACCAAGGTGTTCACCTTGGCGGAGTCGCTGGGTGGGGTGGAGTCGCTGGTCGAGCACCCCGGCCGGATGACTCATGCCTCCGTGGCCGGCACCGCGCTCGAAGTGCCGTCCGACCTGATCCGACTGAGCGTGGGGCTCGAGGACGTGGCCGATCTGATCGCCGATCTGGATCAGGCGCTTTCAGGCTGAGGGGCGTCCAGCCCATTAAGTGCGGGACTTTAGTCCTGAGAGCGTAGGGACCTCTGGACGTATCGGGGCGGGGTTGCCGTCGTGACTATGGTCCGTGACCCCCCACGTGCAGGAAGGATTCTCCCACCGTGTCCAGCCCCACCCTGACCGATACGCGACCCACCGAGTTGCTGTCGGCGAATTCCCAGGCCATCGTCGAGGCGACTGCCGCCGTCGTTGCCGCCCACGCCGAGCAGATCACCTCGGTGTTCTATCCGAAGATGTTCGCCGAGAACCCTGAGCTATTGCGCATCTTCAACCAGGGCAACCAGGCCACCGGCGAGCAGAGCAAGGCGCTGGCCTCCTCCGTGGTGGCGTATGCGGTGCATCTGATCAGCCCCGACGCGCCGCCCTTCAACCATGTGCTGCGTCGGATCGCCTACAAGCACTGCTCGCTGGGGATCCGCCCCGAGCAGTACACGATTGTCGGCCGCAATCTGATGGCGGCCGTTGGTGAGGTGCTCGGTGACGCGGTGACCCCCGAGGTCGCCGCCGCCTGGAACGAGGTCTACTGGCTGTTCGGCGCCCAGCTGATCGCCGAGGAGGCCCGCATCTACGCCGCGGAAGGCGTCGATCCGAACACCCCGTTCCGTCCGTTCCGGCTGGTACGCAGGATCGAGGAGACGGACGACGTCGTGACCCTGGTCCTGGAACCGGCGGACGGTGAGCCCGTGGCGCCATCGGCGCCGGGTCAGTACGTCTCGGTGTTCGTCGACCTGCCCAACGGCCGTCGACAGGGCCGGCAGTACACGGTCTCCTCGACCGCGCTCGGCACCCGAGTGCAGATCACGGTTCGCAAGGTCTTCGGTGTCGACGGCGCCCCGGACGGCGAAGTGTCCTCCTTCCTGCACGACAGCCTGAAGGTCGGCGACCTGGTGGACGTCAGCGCGCCGGCAGGTGACTTCGTGGTCACCGATGCCGACTCGCCGCTGCTGTTGGCCAGCGCCGGTGCCGGTATCACCACCGTGCTGCCGATCCTCGAGCATGTCGCCAAGACCCAGCCGGAGCGGAAGGTGATCGTCGCGCACGCCGATCGTCATGCTGGTCACCATGCGTTGCGCGACACCGTTCGGCACGTCGGCCGGTTGCTCGACGACTTCAGCAGCTACATCTGGTACGAGAACGTCGCTGACGGCGACACCAGGTCGTTCGAGGGCTACATGGACCTGTCCGCGATCGACCTTCCTGAGGACGTGCAAGTGTTCACCTGCGGGCCGCTGCCGTTCATGCGGCTGGTCCGGCAGTCGCTCGTCGAGCGGGGGGTCCCGGCGGAGAAGATCCGCTACGAGGTGTTCGGTCCCGACCTGTGGGCCGCCCAGATACCAAGTTAATTCGTCACTCGCTGCTCGGCGGCGCGCTCAAGACTCTGTCTTCCCTCGGCGCGCGCAGACGATAAGGCGTTGTCTGCGCGCTTCTCGGTCCAGACAGAGCCGCGCGCCGTCTCGCGGCCGCTCGCGACGGTTAGGTGAGTTGCCAGTTGATCGGCTGGCCGCCTTGGCGGACCAGCAGGTCGTTGGCGCGGCTGAAGGGGCGGGAGCCGAAGAAGCCGGAGCGGGCCGACAGCGGGGACGGGTGAGCGCTGGCCACGTACGGCACGTCGCCGAGCATCGGCACCAGGCTCTGGGCGTCGCGGCCCCACAGGATCGCCACCAGCGGGCCGCCGCGAGCGACCACGGCCTCGAGGGCTTGCCGGGTGACCTGCTCCCAACCCTTGCCACGGTGAGAGCCGGATTTGCCTGGCGTGACGGTGAGCACCCTGTTGAGCAGCAGCACGCCCTGCTCGAACCAGCCGCTGAGATCACCGTGCGGGACCGGCGCGATGCCCAGGTCGGCCTGCAACTCGGTGTAGATGTTGATCAGGCTGCGTGGGATCGGGCGTACCGACGGCTCGACCGAGAACGACAACCCGACCGGGTGTCCTGGCGTGGGGTAGGGGTCCTGGCCGACGATCAGCACGCGTACGTCTGCGAGCGGTCGGCTGAAGGCGCGTAGCACCCGATCGCCGGCTGGCAGATAGCCGCGGCCGGCCGCGATCTCGGCACGCAAGAAGTCGCCCAGCGCGGCCACCGTGGGCGCGACCGGCTCCAATGCCGCCGCCCAATCGGGCGCGACCAATTCCGACAACGGCCGCCTGCTACTCATGAGCGGAGCCTTTCACGTCTGGCGCGTTGGATGGCCACGATCTGCTCGGGTTTGTCGGTGTCGCACTAACTACAGATAGAGCAACACCGACGAGATCGAGCAGATCAGTCCGGGCGGTGCTTATCCGTCGGCGCCGGGTCGGGCCGGCACTCCGGCGGGCATCCGGGTGGCATAGCCGGCGGCGAGCAGCAGCAGTGCGGCACCGAGCCCGAAAGCCCAGGGAAAGGAGAGGTGATCGGCCAGCAGGCCGGCGACGATCGGTCCGACGATGGCTCCGGCGTCGGAGAACATCGAGAACACCGCCACCGGGGTGCCTCGCGAGCCACCCGTCGCGTCACCCACCGCAGCCGCGGGGGCGGTGCCCAAGAAGGCCGCCGCGACCCCGTACGCGCACAGCGCGATGATCAGCACCACCATGGTGGAGGCGAACGGCACCACCATGATGGACAGCCCGGCGAGCAGCCCGCCGCCGATCATCGCAGGCCGACGGCCGACGGTGTCGACGAACTTGCCGGCCGGCGCCAGGGCCACGGTCTGCGCGACCGCGGCGCAGGCGAAGGCGATCCCGGTCCAGGTCGTGCTGCGGTGCATGACCTCAACCACCAGCACCGGGACCATGGCCGACCGCACCCCGAAGGAGGTCCAGCCTTGGGCGAGGTTGGTCAGGCAGGCCGCCTGGAAGCGGGAGTCCGCGAACACCATGCGCAGCGGCACCGGAGGCATGGCAGGTGCGTTGGCCTGATCGGCACCGCGGGTTCTGGTGAGCAACATCAGGCCAACGCTGCCGGCTACGGCGAGGGTGCCGGCGTAGAAGAAGAACGGGGCCCGGATCGACACCAGGGCAAGCAGGCCTCCGATGGCCGGGCCGGCCATGCCGCCGAGCAGGAAGCCGCCTTGGAAGAAGCCGGCCGCTCGACCGCGGAGGTCGGGTGGCACGCTGCCCAGCAGCAGACTCATCGCGGAGACCGTGAACATAGCCGAACCGATACCGCCCAGCCCGCGGAGGACGAGCAGTTGCGGATAGCTCTGGGCCGCCCCGGCCAGGCCGCTGGTGAGCGCCACGATGAAGATGCCGACCGCGAGCACCGTACGCTCGCCGAGCGCGGAGATCAGCCGTCCGCATGCCGGGCTGATCGCCAGGCGCATCAGGGCAAAGACCGAGATCACCGCGCCGACCGCCGTGTTGCCGACCCCGAAGCTGCGGGCGAACACCGGCAGCACGGGGACCAGCACGCCGAAGCCGACCGCGACGCAGAAGGCGATCAGGCCCAGCACCAAGACGTCGCGGGGGAGCGAGGTCCGTTCGCGCAGCCGACGGCGGATGGCTGCGGTGAACGACACCGCCCTAGTGTGCAGGACGTGAGGCGGACCTGGTCGTCCCTTCCATCAGGGCGGTGTCGGTGGTCGTGCGGATGGGACCGAGCGGAGCGGCTCCCGGCTCGTGAGCAGCGAACACATTGACCTCTGGATGTGACGCGATGAAGGCCCGCAGCCGGTCCTGGTTGTGGAACCGCAGCGCCTTGTCCGTGGTCACGACTCGTTGGAACATGCCTACGGCGAAGGCGCACTCACGCTGGGGCTGACGGACCTCGCGGCGGTCGAAGTAGGCGTCGCCCGCGTTGAGCAGCCAACCCTGGTCGGTGTCGACAGCGACGCCACAGTGCCCCATGGTGTGACCGGGGAGGGGGACGAACAGGATCTCCTCGGGCAGGCCGCGGAGGGCGCGAACGGCCTCGAATCCGAACCAGGGCTCGCCCTCGGTGGCATACGTCTGCCAGTTCGGGCCGTGCGCCCACATGCCTGGCCGGTAGCGGCCCCGGGCCTTGATCCCCTTGCGTGCCATCGCTGCCTGATGTTCGGTGGCGTGGACGTGGACCTGGGCCCAAGGGAAGTCGGAGAGTCCGCCGACGTGGTCCAGGTCGAGGTGGGTCTGCACGATGTGCCGGACATCGTGTGGATCCAGGCCCAGCGCGCGGATCTGCTCGATCGCGGCCAGCGACGGATCCACCGTGGGCTTGGCGTAGAGGTGGGCGAAACTCCAGCCGAGCCGGGAGGAGATGTCGGCATAGTCGGCCGTGCCGAGCCCGGTGTCGACCATGACCAGGCCGCTGGAGGGGGTCTCGATGACCATCACGTGGCAGGCGAGCACCAGCCCGTCGAGCTTCATGGTCGTCACGTGCGCACAGTTCAGGTGGTGTACGTGCAGGGTGCTCATGGCTGCCTCCTGGTGGCTGGTTGGGCTACGTGAGCGACGAAGACCCGCCGCTAACGCAACAATCTGTTGCGATTGACTCTAGTCCTGCTTGTCGATCTAACGCAACATCTAGTTGCGATAAGATTCTGGCATGGCTGATTCGCCTCCTGTCTTTGTCGCTCGACGCCTCGGCGGTCGCGCCGCCCGCGTACGGGAAGCGGTTCTGTCCGCGACCATCGCCGAGCTGATCGATGGTGGATATGCCGCGCTCAACGCCGCGCGGATCGCCGACCGGGCCGGCGTGCATCGCTCGACGGTGCACCGTCGCTGGCCCGACCTCGACGGGTTGGTCACCGAGGCGCTGGTCGAGGCGGCGGCCGACGCGATCCCGACGCCGGACTCCGGGGACGTCGCAGGCGATCTGAAAGCGCTGCTGCACTCGATCGCCGCGTACGTCGCCGATCCGCAGACCCGGATCCAGATCCGGGCGCTTGTCGCGGATGCGTCCCGATCGCCCGCCATCGCCGCCGTCGTCAGTCAGGTCTGGACCGCCCGCTTCCGGGTCGGGGAGGAAGTGATCGCTCGTGCCGCGGAGCGCGGTGAGCTGCGCGCGGATCTGCCACCGGCCACTGTCCTCTCAGTGTTCACCGGCCCGATCTACGTACGGTTGCTGCTGACCGACGAACCGATCGATGACGATTTCGTGGACTCGGTGGTCGAGTTGGGTCTGACTGGGGCGCGAGCCTGATGATGGCCCCGTCGACCAGGAGAAGACTCACCTGAGCCCGCGCCAGGTTTGAGGTGCGTCCGCTCCTGATCGGCATCGGTGCGCGGACCCGATTTTTTGGTCGGCGATAGCGTGGGGGATGGCAGCCTGCCGGCGGATGTCAGAAGAAGGAGGACTTGGGTGCACTTGGGCAAGAGTCTTCGGGCGCGCCTGAGCGCTCGTGGCGACAAGGGCACATCGGCGGACACGACCGGATCGGAGGCCGAGACTCCTGCTGCGGACGCGATCCTCGAGAGTGAGATCGATCGTGAGAGCGTGGCCGACAGCGACGTGCCGCACTCGGAGGACTCCACGTTGATCGATCCGCCGGGCGGGGACCGATCCGAGTCGGGTTGGCC
>RRZT010934778.1_pt1 | contig 14270 bp, 15 predicted proteins | sample 2165551 | NCBI WGS metagenome assembly RRZT01 (sample SAMN10456910, study PRJNA506462) | wastewater metagenome | biome: wastewater; feature: sludge; material: wastewater sludge; isolation source: wastewater sludge with Escherichia coli K12::gfp cells carrying plasmid... | place: USA: Moscow, Idaho... | reverse complement strand
CGCCATCCGCCAGGATGCTGCAATGCCACAAACAACGGCCCGCCCGGACTATGCCCCGACCTGCGTCAAGGTCGTGCGAACCTGCTGCCGCAAACGCCAGACGATCAGCAACGCCAGTCCGAGCAACACGGCCAGAAAGCCTGCCACTGCCAGCCATGCCCCCTGCCCCCAGGCCAGACCGGAGACCGTCCCCAGCAGGCTGCTGCCCATGTAATAGGCAAACAGGTAAATCCCCGAAGCCAAAGCCCGCCCCTGCGCTGCCCGCAGCCCCACCCAGCCCGACAGCGCCGCATGCGCGCAAAAGAAGCCGAACGTCAGTAGTGCCATCCCGACCAGCACCAGCCAGAGCACATCCGGCACAGTCAGCAACAGCCCCAGCAGCATCAGCGACAGCATCGCCACCACCACTGTCGGGCGGCCAAAACGGCCAATCAGCCGGCCACTTCCTACCGACGAGAACATGCCTATCACGTACAGCATGAATACCCAGCCGATCTGCCCGGCCGACAGGTTGAAAGGCCCGGCCATCAGACGGAACCCAAGGTAGTTGTAAAGGCTGACAAAGCAGCCCATCAGCAGGAACGACAGCACGAAAAGCCACGGCAGCACCGCATCCCCCAGCATGCGCCGCCCGTCACCCAACAGCCGGCCCACCACCAGCGGCTGGGCCACAAAACGGCGCGATGCCGGCAGCCAGCGCCACAGCATCACGCTGCACGCCAGCCCGACCACGGCCAGCATCACCAGCGCCATGCGCCAACCGGCATGCTCGGCCATCCAGGCCGAGGCAAAGCGGCCGCACATCCCGCCCAGCGCGTTGCCGGCAATGTAAAGCCCCAGCGCCCTGGCCAGTGCAACCGGCTCCAGCTCCTCGGACAGATAGGCCATCGCCACGGCAGGCAGGCCGGCCAGCGTAACGCCCAGCAGGGCCCGCGACAGGATCAGCGTTTCCAGCCCCGGGCTGACCGATCCCAGCAGGGTCAGGAACGAAGACCCCACGAGCGAAAACAGCATGAGCGGCTTGCGGCCGATCCGGTCTGACAGGATCCCGGCCGGGATCATGCACAGTGCCAGCGTCAGCGAGCTGGCCGACAGCGTCATGCTGGCTACCGCCGCTGAAAGGTGAAAAGTCTGGGCAAACAGCGGCATCAGCGCCTGCACGCTGTACAGCATCGAAAACGTGGCAAAGCCGCCGGCAAACATGGCCAGTGAAATCCAGCGGTAATGCGGATGAGCCGCATCGATCGGCGCAGCGGCCAGCACCGGAGAAGCCAAGTCAGTCATGGAAAAAACCTGCGAAACACGACGGATGACGGCAGGTTACCCCTCGGCATAACTGGTAGTCTAATATATATTGGACGCCTCATTGATACTTTTAAGCTCTCAATGGAACTGCGCCATTTACGTTATTTCATTGCCGTTGCCGAAGAACTGCATTTCACCCGTGCCGCCCAGCGGCTCAATATCGGCCAGCCACCACTCAGCCAGCAGATCCGGGCACTGGAACAGGAAATCGGTGCGTCGCTGTTCGAGCGCACCCAGCGTCGCGTCAGCCTGACTCCGGCGGGCGAACACCTCCTGCTGCGCGCCCGTGCCATCCTGGCCGACTGTGATGCCGCTGCGGCCGAAGCCGCACGCATCGCCCGCGGCGAAAGCGGTGAACTTCGCATCGGCTTTACCTCGTCAGCACCCTTGATGCCCCTGCTCTCGCGTCTGCTACAGGCATTCCGGGCCAGCCGGCCACAAGTACGGCTGTCGCTGAGCGAACTGTTTACCACCCGCCAGTTCGATGCCCTGCTGCACCGCGAACTGGACGTCGGCCTGGTCCGCGATACCGGATTGCAGGCACCGGCCGGTCTGGCCCTGATCCCGCTACAGCGTGACCGGCTCAACGCCGTGCTGCCCAGCCAGCATCCGCTGGCTCAGCGCCCCGGCATCAGCCTGGCCGAGCTGGCCGGTGAAGCCTTCATTGCTCACCCGCCGCAAACCGGCTCGGGCCTGCGGCGGCTGATCCGGCAACTTTGCCACGAAGCCGGCTTTGAGCCGCTGATCCAGCAGGAGTCAACCGAAGCCATCACCCAGATCGGCCTGGTAGCCGCCGGCATGGGGGTCGCCATCCTGCCCGAGCAGCTGGCCAGCGTGCATTTGCCGGGCGCCATTCACGTTCCGATCCACGATGACAATGCCGTCGTATCCATGGCACTGGCCTGCCGGCAGGCTGACAACAACCAGATCGTGCAGGAATGGCTGCGCATCGCTGTTCTCCACAGTCAAAAAAGGCTGCCTGATTGACATGAATCAATCAAACACACCAATTATTCTTATATCATCAAAAATCATGCTTTTCTTATACAAAAGCGTTAAGTATTTGATTGGGTAACAAACTTGGCTTTCAAAAACCGATAAATCCTGATCAAGGATGTGATTTGTGCTGTTTCAAAACACAAATTACAGAAAGCCAGAGCAAATCCATCAAAACCCGAATGTCACGCTCATGTTCGAGCGTAATCATGCCGGACATCTGACATGCGGGCCGACAATACACCATTCACTTTGAGACACGGGAATTTCCCCTCTGACACCGGAGAACCACATGCGCATCAAATCCTTCATGCAGAAATTTGCCCGTGACGAACGCGGCGTCAGCGCCCTGGAATATGCTGTTCTGGCTGCCGTCATCGTTGTGGCAGTCGTTGCGTTTTCCGACAAGCTCCAGGGTTTGTACTCCACGGTATTCAGCAATATGGAATCGACCGTAACGGACGCCACCAAGCCCAAGCCCTGAACCGGCTGACGCCTTTGTTCAAGGGCAGTGAAGAGGGATGCTTGCCATAACAACAGGCTTCATGCTGCTCGCAGGCATCCTTTTGCTGACACGGCTTGGCATCCAGGATTTTCAGCACCGGCGCCTCGCCAACCGCTTCGTCCTGGCTTATGCCTGCCTCTATCTCACAGCATGGGGATTGACGGGTCCTGAACCCTCAATCCTGGCCCAGCATTGCCTGACAGCTGTATTGACACTTGTGTTCGGCATGGCTCTGGTTGCGCTGGGAGGCATGGGCGGCGGAGATGCCAAGCTTGCGGCTGCCGTCATGCTGTGGTCCGGCCCGGACGAAGCCATGACCACCCTGCTCCTGATTACCCAGACCGGCCTCATCCTGGCCCTGTCCGGCCTCGCAGCCAGACGCCTGGGCCGGCAGGCGGCTCCCGCAACGGTCTGGCACCGCTTTCTGTACGGACTTGATGCAAACCGGGGTGTGCCCTATGGCATCGCTCTGGCAACCGGCGGCGTGTACGCCTGCTGGCAGGTCTTGTCCGGCACGCCCTGATTCTGATTGGAAACACGCTGATGAAATGGATGATTCGCGGCAGCGTGCTGCTGATCGTGGCGGCCATCGTCGCCCTGCTGGTCCGCAAGGCCCTGCTGACGGCCAGTACGCCGGAACAACCGGCTGCCCCAGCCCAGGTAACGGTCAGGGTTGCGGCCACTCCCCTGCCTGCCGGACGACTGCTGCGGGATGCCGAACTCGGCTGGCTCGACATGCCGGCGAGCCAGGTGCCCAAAAATGCCATCACCCGGGGCGACAGCGACAGGCTTGCCCGGCTGCAAGGCGCACTCCTGCGCCGCCCGGTAGAGGCCGGCACACCGATCCGGCTTGAAGACGTCATGACAGCCGACTCACCGGGTTTCCTCGCAGCAGCCCTCAAGCCCGGCATGCGGGCCATTTCCGTACCGATTACCAGCGTCTCCAGCAATTCCGGCCTGATCCAGCCCGGTGACTTCATCGACGTCATCCTGACCCAGCAGGTTCGTGAAGCGGAACCGGGCCGGCGGGTTGCCAGCGAAACCATTGCCACCGGCATCCGCGTCATTGCCGTGGGCAGCACCTTCATTCGCCCGGCTGATCCGGACAAAGTCCAGGTCAACGACCGCGCCCGCACCGTCACGCTGGAAGTGGCGCCGCGCACGGCAGAAATCATCACCGTAGCCCAGCAGATGGGCGAGCTGTCGCTGATCCTGCGCAGCTTTGCCAACGAAGGCGGCAACCAGCCCGGCGAACAGGAAACCCCGCGCCAGGCTCCGACCTGGTCCGGCGACATTTCACGCACCGTGTCGGCACCAGCCAGTGACAGCGGCGACATTCTCGTATTGCGCGGCTCCAGGAAAACCGACACGCGCCTCCAGGCGGGCAGCCCTGCTGCGCCGGTTCCGCAATGATTCAAGGAATCTGCATGAAACCATTGTTCGCGACCCGCCGTCTGGTTGCTGCTGCCCTGGTCTGGACACCGGTTGCTGCCATGGCTGCGCCGGCACCGGCATCCACCCCGCTCGTCCTGTCGCTGGGCAGCGGCGAGCTGGTCAGCCTGCGCGCACCGGCCGGTACGGTATTCATCGCCGATCCGGAAGTAGCCGACATCCAGGTACCCAAGGCCAATTCCGTATTCGTGCTGGGCAAGAAAACCGGTTCGACCACACTGTATGCGCTGGATGGTGCCGGCAAGCCGATCTACCGCCGCCAAGTGGTAGTGCAGCACAATATCACCGAACTGAACCGCCTGTTGCGCCAGCGTTTTCCCGACCTGCGCATACGGATCGCCTCGGCACCCGGCTCACTGATGGTCAGTGGTACGGTCAAAAGTGCCGAGGACATCAACGCCATCACCCAGACCCTGCAACCGCTGCTGGGCGACAAGGAAAAACTGGTCAACCAGCTGACGCTGGCCAGCCCGACGCAGGTCCACCTGCGGGTGCGCATCAGCGAAGTGTCACGCGACGTGGTGCAAAAGCTTGGCATCAACTGGGCAGCGATCTCCTCGTCCGGCAAATGGTCGTGGGGCATGTACAGCGGTCGCCAGCTGGTCAATGAGGCCGGTAACTTCATCCTGCCGCCTGATGGCGGTTTTTCGGTGGGTGGCGCCTTGAACACCAAGGACACCAGCGTCGGAGCCATGCTGGACATCCTTGACCGCGAAGGTCTGGTGACGGTCCTGGCCGAACCGAACCTGACTGCCGTATCCGGCCAGACCGCCAGCTTCCTCGCCGGGGGCGAATACCCGATCCCGGTAGCCCAGACCGGTGGCACCAATGACGGCAACGCCATCACGGTTGAATTCAAGCCTTTCGGCATTGCCCTCGACTTTACCCCCACCGTACTCGCCAACGACCGCATCAGCCTCAACGTCAAACCGGAAGTCAGCGAGCTGAGTGCCGCCAACAGCATTGCCATGAACGGCACCGTGATTCCCGGCCTGACCGTGCGGCGGGTGGAAACCACCGTGGAACTGGGCAGCGGCCAGAGCTTCGCCATTGGCGGCCTGTTGCAGAACAACGTGCGCGACGTCCTGAGCCAGTTGCCGGGACTGGGCAACATTCCGGTCCTGGGGCGCCTGTTCTCGTCAACCGATTACCAGAACAACAAGACTGAACTGGTGGTGATCGTGACACCGTACCTGGTCAAGCCGACCGGGCCGGGCCAGCTGCGCTCGGCCCTGGACAGCCTGCGGCCGGCCGGCGAAGTCGAAGCCGTGCTGCAACGCCAGCTGGGCTTTGATCCCCTGTCCCCCGACACGCCGCGCCTGCTCGGCAATGCGGGCTTTGCCTACTGAACCGGGGTTACCGTCATGCCAACATTCCGTATCGTGCTGCCCCTCCTGAGCCTGCCGTTCCTGGGCGCATGCATGCCGCACAGCGTGGCGCGCATGCCCGACGCCTCCATCATCAGCATCAACGCGCAGGGCCGCCCGGAAGTCGCCGACTGCCTGCCGCTGGCCGAGCCTTCGCACATGCTCAACGCCTTTCCGTTCCAGTGGCGTCCGGCCGTAGCCTTTGGCTGCGCCACCCAGCACAACCTGGCGGAAATGATTGCCGACCCGGATGACCTGAAGCGTGGCCAGACTTATGCCGGACAGGATGCCAGCACGGCCGACAGTGCCGTCCAGCGCTACCTCGAAGGCAAGACCATCCGGCTGAAAAACACCTCATCGACCGAAAGCCTCAGCTCCGGTACGGGCGGAGGCGGACAATGAGCCTGCTGGAGAAATTGCGCCCTTCTGCCGCCCAGCAGGACAACCGGGCGGATTTTGTCGCCTTTCTGGGGGACGACGACAGCGTCGAGATCATGAAGCGCTATGTCTCGCAGCGCCTGCTGCCGCATGCGCACGTCGTGCGCGGCAACGTCGACAGTGCCATCCAGTTTCTCCAGGCGCAGGAACAGCCGCCGGTGCAGCTGCTGATCGACATTTCCACTTCGGAAACACCGCTGTCGGAGCTGGCGCGGCTGGCCGACACCTGCGAGCCGTCAATCGAGGTCTATGTCATCGGCAGCCGCAACGACGTCGGCCTGTACCGCAGCCTGCTCCAGCTGGGCGTACGCGACTATCTGGTCAAACCGCTGACGGTAGACCTGCTGACCCGCATCCTCGAAAAAAACGGCCCATCGCCCAACCAGACCCGTACCGGCAAGGTCATCAGCCTGACCGGCTCGCGCGGCGGCGTCGGGGTCAGCACCATCACCACGCATCTGGGCCATTATCTGGCGCATGCCGTGCAGCGCCGCGTCGCACTCGTCGACCTGCACCTGCATGGCGGTACGCTCAACATCCAGTTGGGACTGGAAAGCAACAACGGCCTGCTGGATGTCCTGCAAAACGTGCACCGGCTGGACACGCAATACATGGAGCGCACGCTGGTCAACCACAGCAGCCGCCTGTCGGTCCTGTCGGCCAGCATCGAGCTGGACCGCGCCCTGACCATCCGGCCCGGCGCCGTCGGCGACCTGATCGACGTGCTGAAGCAGCATTTCCACTACGTGCTGGTCGATACGCCGCCTGCCGGTACCGGCAACGGTCACCTGACACTGGAAGCACTCAACCATTCCAAGGTGGTGTATGTGGTGGCGGACCACAGCATCCACACCGCCCGCCACGTGCCGGAACTGCTGAATTACGCTGGCCTGCGCGAAAGCGAGCCGGCCGTGTCACTGCTGCTCAACCAGCCGGCGCCGCTGACGCCGGCCCATGTCAGCCCGGCGGATCTGGCGATCGCCTGCAAGCGCGAAGCCCTGCTGAGCCTGCCCTACGACGCCCTGGCCGTCGTGATGGCAGAAAACCTAGGCGAACCGCTGCCGGTCAAGTCGCCGTTTGCCCAGGCCGTGGCCCGGCTCGGCAACGACCTGAGCGGAACCGGTGGCGACACACTGGCAACCGCCACGACCGGCAGCTGGCTGACCCGCTGGCAACGCCTGATTCCGCGCAAGGGCTGATCATCATGTTTGGCCGCAAAACCTCCACCGAAGCGCCCCTGCGGGCACCGGTCCCGGTCCAGCGGGTGGCTGAAGTCACGGAAGCTGCCGAACCGGCCTCTGCTGCCGGCAACGAACTCCTGGTGCGTTCGGAAGAATTCCGCACCTTGCGCAATGCCGTTTTTGCCTCGATGAATGTCTCGGTCGCGGTGCTCAAGACCCGCGACCAGGTTCGCGTGGACATCGAGCGCATCGTGTCCGAGCTGATCAACCGCGACCGCATCCGCATCACCTCGCAGGAACAGGCACAGGTGGTCGACGAGCTGCTCAACGACATGTTCGGCATCGGCCCGATCGAACCGTTGCTGGCCGACGAGACAATCACCGACATTCTGGTCAACGGACCAGATCAGATTTACATCGAGCGCCATGGCCGGCTGGAACTGGCACCGCAGAAATTCCGCGACAACGCCCACGTCGTCAACGTCGCCCAGCGCATCGCCGCCTCGATCGGCCGCCGCGTCGACGAAACCAGTCCGATGGTGGATGCCCGCCTGGCCGACGGCAGCCGGGTCAACGTGGTACTGGCCCCGCTGGCACTCGACGGCGCCTGCATTTCCATCCGGAAGTTTTCCAAGAAAAACATCACCTTTGCACGCATGGTCCAGCAGGCCAACCTGTCGGAGCCGATGTCCCGCCTGCTGGAAATCGCCAGTGCCTGTCGCCTGAACGTGCTGATTTCCGGCGGTACCGGCTCGGGCAAGACCACGCTGCTCAACGCCATGTCGCGCTCGATCAATCACAGCGAGCGCATTCTGACCATCGAGGATGCCGCCGAACTGCAACTGCAACAGCCTCATGTAGTACGGCTGGAAACCCGGCCGGAAAACAGTGAAGGCATGGGCCAGATCACCCAGCGCGACCTGGTGAAAAACGCCCTGCGGATGCGGCCGGACCGCATCATCCTCGGTGAAACCCGCGGCTCGGAAGCCTTTGACGTTTTACAGGCGATGAACACCGGTCACGACGGTTCGATGACCACCATCCACGCCAACTCGCCGCGGGATGCCCTGACCCGCCTGGAAAGCATGGTGCTGATGTCGCACGGCAACCTGCCCCTGGTGTCGATCCGCCGCCAGATCGCCAGTGCCATCCACCTGATCGTGCAGATCGAGCGCATGCGCGACGGCATGCGCCGTGTCACCAGCATCAGCGAAATCACCGGCATGGAAGGCGAGATCATCATCACGCAGGACCTGTTCCGCTTTGCCTATGACACGTCGGACTTCAGCGACAAGGTCAAGGGTACTTTCGACAGCTCGCACATCCGCCCCGGCTTTATCGAGCGCGCCCGCTATTACGGTCTGGAAGCTGCGCTGATGGACGTCATGCAGTCATGACACCGGTCATCCTCAACCTGCTGACGCTGGCCGCTTTCCTGACAGCGCTGCTGCTCGGACTCCTGTTCATGTGGGGACGTGAAGCGTGGATGCAGCAACCGCACCAGCGGGTACGCCAGCGCCTCCTGGACCGGCTGCACGCCGCCGGAGAGGGCGAATCACCGGAGCAGCAGCAAGGCAAGGATGCCCTGTTCCGTTACCAGCGGCGCAACAACCGGTTCTGGCAACGCTGGCTGGAACAGCACCGCCGGCGCCTGCAGACCGTGGCGTCAACCGGCAGCCAGAAAATCCTGATCGTGGTGATCGTCATCGTCACGCTGCTGGCCGGCATGATTCCGCTGCTGGTTTCCATGCCCCTGTGGCTGGCACCGCTGCTGCTGGCCGGCCTGCCGCTGCTGAGTCTCGTGCTGGGTTACCGCTATCTGGTGGCGCGCTTTACCCGCAATTTTCTGGCGCTGTTTCCCAATGCGCTGGACCTGATCGTGCGGGCAGTGCGGGCCGGGGTGCCGGTCACACGCGCCGTTTACAGTGTCAGCGAGGAGTTTCCCGAGCCGGTCCGTACCGAATTCAGGCTGATGTCCGACGGCCTGCGTCTGGGCATCGACATGGGCCAGGTACTGGACGAAGCCGACCGGCGCATTGCCATTCCCGATTTTTCGTTCTTCGTCGTGTGCCTGCAATTGCAGCGTGAGACCGGTGGCCAGCTGACCGAGATGCTGGAAAACCTGTCGCAGATCATCCGCACCCGCCGCGAGCTGGGCATGAAGGCCCGTGCACTGACGGCCGAAGGCCGTACGGCCAGCAAGGTGATTGCGGCAGTACCGCTCTGCATCATGCTGGCGCTGTGGATCATCAACCCCGAGTACATCGGCGTGCTGTTCAGTACGCCGCAGGGCCATACCATCCTGTATGTCGCGGCAGCCATGGGGACTGCCGGCCTGCTGCTGATCAACCGCATCGCCAGACTGGAGGCCTGACGCACATGTTGAGCGCCCTGATCGACCTGCTGCTGTTTGCCGTGATCTGCCTGGCAGCCATAACCTGGCTGCGGGCGCGCAGCGGTGTCCGCAGCCGGATTGCCGCGCGCGCGCGCGCCGTGTCGGCCACGCCCGGCGCACAGGCCGAAAACCAGACGGTACTCCAGTCGCTGCAATACCGGCTGGCACGGCTGGGCGAGCGCCTGCCGCTGCTTGACGCCACCCAGCGTACCAAGCTGGCCTTGCTGTTGCGACAGGCCGGCTGGCGCAACCAGCTGGCCCTGCCGGTCTTTGCCAGCATCAAGTTCGGTGGCGGCATTGCGCTGGTGCTGCTCCAGCAAAGCCTGTTGCCGGCCGTGCTGGGCGACACCCTGTCAATGCAGGCACTGGTCGGACTGGGCACGTTTGTGGCGGGCATGATCCTGCCGGAATACCTGCTGAAATTCCGTGTCGGCCAGCGGCAAAAGGAAGTGGAAGCTGCCCTGCCCAATGCGCTTGACCTTCTGGTGATCTGCACCAATGCCGGCTACAGCCTGCCGGCCAGCTTCGAGCGCACGGCCCACGAACTCAAGCGCGTCAGCCCGGTGCTGGCCGACGAACTGGCCCTGACCACCCACGAACTCCAGCTGTCGGGCGACCGGCATACGGCCCTGCGCAACCTGGCCGAGCGGGTGGGCACCAGCTCGGTCCGCAGCCTGGTTGCCACACTGATCCAGGCCCAGCAATACGGCACGCCGATCACCCAGTCGCTGCGTACGCTGGCCAAGTCCGAGCGCAATGCCCGCATGCTGTCACTGGAAGAACGGGCCGCCAAGCTTGCCACCAAGATCACCATTCCGATGATCCTGTTCATTTTGCCGACCGTCATCCTGATTGCCGGCGGCCCTGCCGCCCTGAACCTGATGGCGGCGTTTGGAGGCCGATGATGCGCCACATGTTTCCTGTCCTGCCGCTGTTGCTGCTCCTGTCCCTGGCCGGATGCGGCACGGTCGAGCGTCCGTCCCGGACGGTATCGACCACCCTTGCCTCGGCCGATACCGACCTGCGTCTGGCCCGCAGCGCCCTGGAAGGCGGAGATGCCGCCATGGCCGCCTCGCTGTTCGGCCGCGTGCTGAACAATGATCCGGAATCCGTGCCGGCCCGGCTGGGACTGGCCGACAGCCTGTATCTATCCAACGAACTGGAGCAGGCCCGCCAGGCCTACCAGCGCCTGCTGGCCAGCCGGCAGGAACTGCGTGCTGCCACACTGGGACTGGCCCGCATCGACATCCGCCAGCGCAAGCCCGAATCCGCCATCGTGCATTACGAAGCCCTGCTGGCCAAAGAACCCGGCGACACGCTGGCCATGGCCGGACTGGGCGTGGCCTACGATCTCCTGGGGCAGCACGCCCGGGCACAGGCAGTCTACCGCAAGGGGCTGGAGATGCACCCGGCCGACCTGGGGCTGCGCAACAACCTGGGATTGTCGCTGGTGCTGTCGAACCAGCCGCGCGCCGGTGCCAACGTGCTGCTGGATCTCGCCGACGTTCCGTCGGCACCGCCGCAGAGCCGGCAGAACCTGGCGCTGGCCTACGGCCTGCTGGGCAATGACGATGCTGCCGAGCGGGTACTGACGGCCGACCTGCCCGACAGCCAGGTACAGGACAACCTGCGTTTTTACCGGGCCATGCGCCAGCAACTACCGTCGGCGGTACGCTGATCATGCATGCCCTCTGGCACAGCGAGCGCGGCAGCACGGCACTGGAATTCGCCCTTGTCACGCCGCTGGTACTGGTGCTGATCGTCGGCATCATCGACATCGCGGTGGCCATGATGACCGATGCCTTTCTGGAGCGCAGCGTGCGCCAGGCATCGCGGCTGGGGATCACCACCACCATTCCGGCCGGCATGACCCGCGACGAAGCCATCCGCAAGGTGATCCAGGACGGAGTGGGCGGCTGGGCTGGCAGCAATCCGCTGCATATCGAAACGCGGGTCTACGCCTCGTTTGCCAATATCGGTCAGCCGGAACCCTGCGGTGACAACTCGTACGCCGAAACCGGCACCTGTACCGGTCCGTATACCGACATCAACGGCAATGGCCGCTGGGATGCCGACATGGGCCTGGCCAGTGCCGGGGGACGGGGCGATATCGTGACCTACCGGGTGTGGTTCGAGCGCCCTTCGTTTACCGGCATTCTCAAGCTGGTCAATGTGGACCTGTACCACTTTGAGCGGCGCATCGTGGTGCAGAACGAATCATGAACGGACGACGGCTCCGCTGGCGCGACAACCGTGGCATGGCCGGGCTGGAACTGGCCCTGCTGGCACCACTGTTCCTGTTCGTCATGTTCAGTTTTGTCGAGCTTTTCCAGTATCTGCGTGCCGTCAGCATCGTGGAGCGTACGGCGTTTTCCATTGGTGACATGGTGGCCCAGCGTGCCGCCTTGCGTGACAGCAATGATCCTTCGGACAGCAGCAACATCGGTGTCTACTGGCTGGCCGCCTCTGTCACCGCGCAACCCCTGGACATGCCCGCCAGCGGCATGGTGGTCATCAGCGTGGTCAAGGATGGCAACGGGGCCGGCAAACCCGTCATTGCCTGGCAACGCCAGCCTGGCAACTGGGCATCCACCGCCCGGTCGCAGGTCCAGGCCAGCCAGCCGCTGCCGCCGGGTTTTCCGTTCACGGTCAAGGACAACACCGTGATTGTGGAAGTGATGTACGACTTCCAGCCTTTCCGGAGCCTGGCAATGTTCATGCCGCCTGAACTGCTGCCGACAACCCGGCTCTACCAACGCACGTATTTCCGCCCGCGCTTCAACGACCTGGACAGTTTCGAACCATGATTCCGACCACAGTCCGCCGACAGACCGGTTCTGTCACCCTGGTATTCCTGTTCAGCACCGTCGCCGTAACACTGAGCCTGCTCGCCGCCATCGACATCATGCGTTACAACCTCGTCCAGTCGCGCCTGCAAAGCGCACTGGATGCTGCCGTGCTGGCAGCCGGCCGCAATCTGGGCAACCAGCCGGGGCAAAGCGGCACCGAGGCCTGGAAAGCCGATGCCCGCGCCTACCTGCAGGCCAACATGCCCAACGGCTATCTGGGCAGCAATTACGACATTTCCAAGGTCACCATTTCGGTTACCGGAGACAACAAGACCGGACAGACACTGAAAATGTCGGCAACCGGTGAATTGCCGCTCCTGGTGGCGGGATTCCTGAGCACCAAGGAATTGCCGCTTTCGGCGGCCAACCAGGCCGTGCGCAGCAGCCGGCGGGATCTGGAACTGGTGCTGGTGCTGGACAACACGGGGTCGATGGGCAACTGGTCAGGCAGCAAGACAAAAGTGCAGCACTTGCAGGAGGCGGCCAATGTCCTGATCGACACCCTTTTTGGAGAGGGGAATGACCCGAGCAATTTTCATGTCGGCATTGTCCCGTTTTCCAGTACGGTCCGGCCCGTCGATGCAAACAACAGCATCCCGCTGCGCTGGGCCAAAAACGGCAGCATATGGCCGTTCAACCGGACCCTTAACCTCAACACACTGACCACGGCAGATGCCCGCCAGAATGCCAACAGGGCCTATTTTCAATGGACGGGGTGCTTTGCCGAGCAATCCGGCAACTCGGTCCCTCTGGAAAGCAAACCGACACCCGGATTACCCGGCAGCAAAAAGCTGATGCCTTATTTCCAGATAAGCCCCAACTGGCCGACCGACGAGTCGCAACTGAGGGTGGCGGCTCCTACCAGTTCGTTGTGCAATCTCAGCCCGACCACTTTTCTGACCAACCAGAAAACGGTGCTCAAGAAAGCCATTGCCGACCTGTACGTCGAGGGCGCCACGATGATTCCGGCAGGAGCGTTGTGGGGCTGGAGAATGCTCTCGCCGGAGTGGCGGGGAAGCAATGGCTGGGGCAGCGATACGCTTCCGCAAGACAAACTTCCTTACCTGACAAAAGCCATGATCATCATGACGGATGGTGAAAACGGCGGATTCGGTGACGCATACATAGCAAGATCGCATACCTACGTTACCCCGGAACTTGAACAGAAGAATTTCCGGATAAACACCAATAGCCTGGATGCAAGAGCCCGGAGTTATTTTGATCTGGCTGCCAGAAATCCGGCCGGCATGGAGCTTCAACCATATGGGAGCATGTACAGCAACTATGGATGGGGCAGCTTTTTTGATGATGACAAGGCAAGTGCCACCCTGAATTCGTTGCTGTTGAGCAACTGCACTGCCATCAAGAACGACAAGATCAAAATATGGACCATTACCTTTGGTTCTTCTGCCAATACGCCATCCATTAAAAACACCATGAAATCCTGTGCCAGCGAAGCGTATTACCATGCTCCGACAGGTGACCAGCTGAAAGAAATCTTCAAGGACATTGCCGGGCAGCTCAGCGAGCTGCGGCTGGTGCAGTAAGGCAAAAGCCGCCATCAGGCGGCTTTTTCACACTTCCCACACCAGTAACGGCGGAACGCCGTCCGGAGGTGTTTCAGCCGGAGCCGGTGTGCCCTCGTCCGTTGTGGCCCTGGATTTGCGCCGGGCCGACAGGGCGAGATCGTTCCGGTCGCGCGCGGCGAGGGTGTCGAGGGCCGGATAGTGCTCTTGCAGGTATGCCTGCACGTCCCCGCACACGGTCATGACCGGCAGGCGG
>RRZT010708982.1_pt1 | contig 14273 bp, 9 predicted proteins | sample 2165551 | NCBI WGS metagenome assembly RRZT01 (sample SAMN10456910, study PRJNA506462) | wastewater metagenome | biome: wastewater; feature: sludge; material: wastewater sludge; isolation source: wastewater sludge with Escherichia coli K12::gfp cells carrying plasmid... | place: USA: Moscow, Idaho ... | reverse complement strand
GGGTAGTCGGCGAGCCTGATGTCGTGCCATTCGTGGCGCGCCACCCAGGGATAGGTGGCGATGTCGGCCACCGAGTATTCGCCCGCCAGGAAATCGGCTTCGCCCAGACGGCGATTGAGCACCCCGTACAGCCGCGCCGGCTCCGTGCGGTAACGCTCGATCGCGTAAGGCACTGGCTCGGGCGCGTAGCGCAGGAAGTGATGCGTCTGGCCGAACATTGGCCCCACGCCGCCCATCTGGAACATCAGCCACTGGAGGGCCGCATAACGCGCCCGCGCGTCGGCCGGCAGGAAGCGTCCGCTTTTCTCGGCCAGGTAGATCAGGATGGCGCCCGACTCGAACAGGGCCATGGGCTGCCCGTCCGGCCCTTCGTCGTCGACGATGGCCGGGATTTTCGAATTGGGGTTGATGGCCACGAACTCGGGGCGGAACTGCTGCTTCTGGGTGATATCGACTGCTTCGACGCGGTACGGCAGCGCGCACTCCTCGAGCATGATCGAGACCTTGCGCCCATTGGGCGTTCCCCAGGTGTAAAGCGTAATCATCACGGCTCCTTCGGCAAAAAAACCCGACCTACAACCCCTTGTTATTCGGTCAGCGCCAGGGCTGCACGCACCGCTGCAACACGCGCCGCATGCACCCGCGCCGGAATCTGCTCGCGCTCACTGCAGGCGCGGGCAATCGCACCGGCGTCGACAGCCCGCGCGGCGGCCAGCGCATCGGGAAACAGGGTCGGCGCCGGCAAAGGCTGCGCTTCCCAACCCGCCCGCCCGTGAAAATCGCAGGCACAGGCGTCAAGGACCAAAGCAAAGCGCTCGGGACGGCGCAAGGCATCGCACTCTTCGAGCAGTTTGACCACCGTCGCGGCCCGCAGTTGCGGCCCCCGCCGGATGTCGCCGTGGTAACGCGCCGTAAGACGGGCCACGTCGCGGCATTCGACCGGGGCGCGCAGGCGCGCGCTGACCGCATCGACGCACGCCAGACCGCGTGCCTCGTGCCCAGGATGGCGCGGCAAGTCGTCCGCCGGAGTCAGCGCCTTGCCCAGATCGTGCAGCAGCACCGCGTAGCGCACCGGCAGCGGCGCTGCGCGCCGCGCCGCGCAATCGAGGGCGAGCAGGACGTGCGCGCCGGTATCGACTTCGGGATGGTAATCGGCCCGCTGTGGCACGCCGAAGAGCGCATCGACCTCGGGCAGCAGCACGCGCAGGGCGCCGCAGGCGCGCAGGGTTTCGAGCATGCGCGAAGGCGCCGCTTCCATCAGCCCGCGCGACAATTCCTGCCACACCCGTTCGGGCACCAGATGATCGACTTCGCCGTCGGCCACCATGCGTTGCATCAGTTCGAGCGTCTCGGGCGCCACCGAGAAGTCGGCGAAGCGCGCGGCGAAGCGCGCAACGCGCAGGATGCGCACCGGATCTTCGATGAAGGCCGGACCGACGTGGCGAAAAACCCGCGCCGCGATGTCGGCAGCGCCGCCGTAAGGGTCGGTCAACGTCCCGTCTTCGGCCTGGGCGATGGCGTTGATGGTCAGATCGCGACGCGCGAGGTCTTCTTCCAGGGTGACGTCGGGCGCCGCATGAAAGGTAAAACCGGTATAGCCGTGCCCCGACTTGCGCTCGGTGCGCGCCAGCGCGTATTCGGCGTGCGTCTTGGGGTGGAGGAAGACCGGAAAGTCCTTGCCCACCGGTTTGAAACCGCGCGCCAGCATGGCCTCGGGCGTGGCGCCGACGACCACGTAGTCGCGGTCCTGCACCGGCAACCCGAGCAGGGCGTCGCGCACGGCGCCGCCCACGGTGTAAATCCGCATGCCCGCTCCGCTAGGCGCCGCGCGCCGGTTCGGCCAGCGCTGCAGCGCGCCATTCCTGCATCGCCGGCAGGCCGCGCAGGTGCTCGGCCCAGGCTGCCGCGGCCGGCGGCAAGGCGACGCCGTAGGTATGGAAGCGCCAGACGACCGGCGCGTACATCGCATCGGCGATCGAGAAAGCCCCGAAAAGGAAGGGACCGTCGGCGGCAAAGCGCGCCCGGCAGCCTTCCCAGATGGCGACGATGCGTGCGACGTCGGCCTCGATCTCGGCGTCGCGCGGGTGATCCGGCAACGCGGCGCGCACGTCCATCGGAAAGCCCTTGCGCAGGGCCATGAAGCCCGAATGCATCTCGGCGCTGACGGCGCGCGCCTCGGCGCGGCGGGCGCGGTCGGCCGGCCACAGCGCCGGCACCTGCTCGGCGACGTATTCGCAGATGGCCAGCGAATCCCAGACCACGGTGTCGCCGTCGATCAGGCAAGGCACCTTGCCCGAGGGCGAATGCTTGAGGATCTCGCTGCGCGTGTTGCCGGCATACAAGCGCACCCCCACTTCTTCGAAGGCCACGCCGGCCTGCTTGAGCGCGAGCCAGGGACGCAGGCTCCAGGAGGAATAGTTATGGTCACCGATGACGAGTTGCATGGGATGGAATCTCCTTGAGTGCGGTTAAGTGCTGCGCCCGGCGCGCCCGCGGTAGAAGCCGAGGCGCTGGTGCAGCTTGAGCGGGGTGAGGTAGCCCGGCGCCACGGCTTCGAGGGCGTGTGGTTGCCAGGCGGGGGGATTGCGGCTGCCGTCGGTGACGCTGGGCACGGAGAGCGAACGCAGGTTATCGGGCGACAGCGGCGGATTGGGCAGCCAGCCGAGCACACGCGCCTGCAGCGCGGCCACGCCAGCGGGCACGTCGACCAGCACGCGCGGATGGCCGCCGAGGTCGGCGACGTAGCGCACCAGTTCGCGCAGGGTGTAGACGCGCGGCCCGCCCAGTTCGTAGGTGCGCCCGAAGCTGTCGCGGTCGCCGAGCGCGGCGACGAAGGCATCGGCGACGTCGCCGACGAACACCGGCTGCAGTCGGGCTTCGCCGCCGACCAGCGGCAGCACCGGCAGGTGGCGCAACAGGCCGGCGAAGGTGTTGAGGAAGGCGTCGCCGGGGCCGAAGATCACCGACGGGCGAAATACCGTGACGTCAAGTTCGCCCGCTGCATCAAGCACCGCCGCTTCGCCGTCGGCCTTGGAACGCAGGTAGGCCGAAGGTGCGTCGTTCGCCGCCGCCAGCGCGCTCATGTGCAACAGCCGACGCACCCCGGCGCTGCGCATCGCGGCGACGATCCGGCGCGGCAGATCGACATGCGCGGCGGCAAAGGCGGCGCCGTAGGGCGCACGGTCGTCGCGGTCGTGCAGGATGCCGACGAGGTTGATCACCGCATCGACACCCTCGACCAGAGCGGCCAGCGTCTGCGGGTCGCCCACGTCGGCCTGCACTTCGAACACGGTCGGCAGCAGCAGGAGCCGTTTGCGGTTTTCCCGCCGCCGGGTCGGGATCGTCACCCGGACGCCCGCGGCCGAAAGCCGGCTGGCGACCCAGCCACCGACGAAACCGCTGCCACCGATCAAGAGAACCTTGCGAACCGCCATGGCACACCTCCTTGGAAATGCGACGCGCGCTGCGAGAGCAAGGGAAGGCGTTTCGAAAAACGCCCCGCCTGACTGGATTCTAGGGCAATTCCTCGGCCTTGGTGTCGCCGTTCACGCGCGGCGCGACCGTGCCCAGGCGGGTCTTGATCGACTGCGGCTGCCCTTCGAACAACGCCGAGTAATACACCGCGTTGCTCATCACCTTCTTCACGTAATCGCGGGTTTCGGTGAATGGAATCGTTTCGGCGTAGATCGCGCCTTCGAGCGGCCGTTCGGCGCGCCAGCGGCGCGCCCGTCCAGGGCCGGCGTTGTAGGCTGCCGAAGCAAGCACCGGGTGGTTGTCCAGACTCTCCATCACCATGCGCATGTAGCTGGTGCCGAGCAGCAGGTTGGTCTCGGTGTCGTTTACCCGACCGTGGTGGTAGTCGCGCAAACCGATCTTGTTGGCCACCCATTTGGCCGTCGCCGGCATCAGCTGCATCAGCCCGGAAGCCCCCGCGCTCGATTTGGCGTTGGTGACGAAACGGCTCTCCTGGCGCATCAGGCCGTAGACCCAGGCGTCGTCGAGCGACTGGCGGCGCGCCGCCGGACGCACTTCCTCGCTGTACGGCGTCAGGTAACGCAGCGAGTAGTCGTGTTCTTCCTTGGTCCGGTCGGCGGCGGCGATCGCCCGATCGAAGTTGCCGGCACGCTCGGCGACCACCGAGGCGGCCAGCAGCTCGCGGTCGTTCAGGCCGCGCATCGCCCAGTTCCACTCGCGCACGCCTTCGACCCGCAGCCCCAGGCGCAGCAAGGTAAGCGAACGGACGATCTCCGGCCGGGCGGCCATCTGCGCGACTTCGCCCTGCGTCGGTTGCGGCGCGCGCTGCGGAACGACGATGCCGCGCCCGAGTTCTTCGTCGGCCAGGTTGCCGTAGAAATTGGGTTGTCCGGCAATGCGCGCGAACAAGGCGTTGGCCTCGTCGCCACGCCCTTCGGCACGGTACGCGCGGCCCAGCCAGTAGATCCAGGTCGGCTGACTGGACAAGGCCTGCGGCATGCGTTCGATGGCATTGCGCACCATCCCCCAGTCCTGTGCCCGCAAGGCGGCCCGCACCTTCCACTGGCTGACTTCGTCGGAAAGCGGCGCCTCACCGGCCTGACGGTAGGCATCCAGTGCTTCGGGCTGGTGACGTTGCGCAGCCTGCCAGCCGACGATGCTCCAGGCCCAGGCCCGGGCGTCGGCGTGCAGCTTGCCTTCGAGACGGGCGAGTTGTTCGGCCGCCATGCGCGGGTCGTTGCGCGCCACGCGCGCCACGGCGATCGCCGCCAGCTCACGCTGCATGCGGCTCTGCGCGAAGTTGGCCGGCAGCTTGGCGAGCCAGGCCAGCGACGACTCGGTCGCCGCCTGCGCCGTCTTGGCGTCGGGCGTCTGGCTCGGCGGCAGGTAGTTCATGGAAAAGCGCGCTGCCGCTGGGCGGTTGGCTTCGATCTGGCGGCGGATGCGCGCCCAGACGTCGTCGGCCAGCACCCGCTTGGCGACGATCAGCGCTTCGAGTACCGGATAGCAGCCTTCGGGCGGCTCGATCAACGTCAGCCAAAGCGGCATCGCCTCGTCGAGCGCGCTCGCGTCGCCGTTCGCCCGGCGAGCCTGTAGCGCGTAGCAGTTCACTTCCGGTTCGGGTTGGACGAGACGTGGATATTCGGCGTTGATCTCGGCCCACTGCTGCGTCTTGCCGAGCTGTTTGATCCAGTCGTTACGCAGCTTGTCCGCCAAGTAGGTGCGCTCGTAACGCTGCAGGAAAGCGCGGACGACGTTGGGATCGACGGTGGCGAGGTCCGGCTGCAGGCGCCAGTACTCGACGTAGGCTTCGAGCGGATGACCTTGCAACTCGCCGGCCAGGCGTTCGAGCCGGGCTCGGTCGCCGCTGCGCGCGGCATCGCGTGCCGCCAGGAAACGGTCATCGGGAGTGCCGTTCCCCTGCGCGGCGGCGAACATGGGAATGGCAAGGCACAGCGCCGCGACGCGGGCGCGCAGAAAAGACTTCATGATAAGCTGGGAGGCAGGCCAATACTGTCTTGCAGCATACCACATGGACGCCCAAGCGCCGCCCGCATTGCCCCCTGATTCCCCCGCGCGGGAGACGCGTCGGGCCTTGCGCGAACGGCTCATCGCCCTGCGCCGCGCGCAGCCGGAGAGACAGATCGCCGCATGGTCGGCGCGCATCCAGGAGCACCTCGCGACGGCCTTCCCGCAACTGGCCGGGTTGCGTGTCGGTTTTTGCTGGCCGATCCAGAACGAGCCCGACCTGCGCCCCCTGCTCGCCCAGTGGCGCGCCACGGGCCGGCCGGGTTTCGCCGCCCTGCTGCCGGTGGTCGTCGCACCGGCAACGCCGCTCGCCTTCCGCGCCTGGGACGACCGCACGCCGCTGATCGAGGATCGCTACGGCATTCCCTACCCGCCCGAAGGCGAGTTCGTGCGCCCCGAGGCCCTGCTCATCCCGGTCAACGCCTTCGACGCCGCCGGCTTCCGCCTGGGTTATGGCGGCGGTTTCTTCGACCGCACCCTCGCCGCGCTCACGCCGCGCCCGCTGACGATTGGCATCGGCTTCGAACTGGCGCGGGTCGAGAGCATCGCCCCCGCCGCGCACGACGTGGCGCTCGACGCGGTGGTCACTGAAGCTGGCGTTTTCCGCCCTTAGAAGCTCACGCACGGCAGAGGACAAGGCCCAGCACGTAACGCGCGCTGAATAAACGGACGCCATTGAAGTAACGAATGGCCCTGAATGGACGTCTCTGTCCCGGGTTCGCCGATTTTGCTTCGCGTCGTGAGCTTTGTGGCGCAGTCAGGTTTCCCCGCGCGCACCCTCAACGGGATCAGATCGAAACGCCGTCGCCGGGCACCTTCATGCGCGCCCGTACGAAGGCTTCGAGTTCGTCGGCCGGCAGCGGCTTGGCCAGCCAGAACCCTTGCGCCTCGTCGCAATGGAAGAGGCGCAGCAGGTCAGCCAGTTCCTGCGTCTCGACGCCCTCGGCGATCGTCGTCAGTTTCATGCTGTGCGCCATCTGGACGATGGCGCGAACGATGGCCGAATCCTCCGGATCGTGCCCGAGGTCGCGCACGAAGGATTGGTCGATCTTGAGCTTGTCGACGGCGAAACGTTTGAGGTAGGCAAGGCTTGAGTAGCCGGTGCCGAAGTCGTCGACCGACAGCTTGACCCCGAGCGCCTTCAGGCGACGCACCGAATCGACCGTCGACTCCGCATCCTGGATCAGGATCGATTCGGTCAGTTCGAGTTCGAGCCACTGCGAGTCGAGATCGGCGAGAACCAGGGCGTTGATCACCGTGTTGATGAGGTCGGGACGCTTGAACTGCATCGCCGAAAGGTTCACCGCCACAACAAAGGGCGGCAGGCCGGCATCCTGCCAGGCGCGCGCCTGACGACAGGCCTCGCGCAGCACCCAGGCACCGATCGGGGCGATCAGGCCCGAAGCCTCGGCAACAGGAATGAAGCGCCCGGGCGAAACCAGGCCGTCTTCGGGGCTGTTCCAGCGGATCAGGGCCTCGACACCGACGATGCGCCCTTCGGCGAGGTCGATCTGCGGCTGGTAGTAAAGGACGAATTCGCGGTTGTCGAGCGCCCGCCGCAGCTTGTTCTCCAGCGTCAGATGCTCGACGACCTGGCGGTTCATCTGCTCGGTGAAGAAACGGTGGCTGTTCCGCCCCGCCTCCTTGGCGTGGTACATCGCCGTGTCGGCCTTCTGCAACAGGGTGTCGAAGTCGCTGGCGTCATCCGGTCCGAGCGCGATGCCGATCGAGAACGAGGTCGAGAGCTGATGCTTGCCGACCAGCACCGGCTCGGTCATGCGCAGGTGGATCTTTTCAGCGATGCGCGAGACGGCTTCGCTGTCGCGCACGTCGTTGAGCAGGATGATGAATTCGTCGCCACCCTGGCGGCAGATGGTGTCGGTGTCGCGGACGCAGGTCCGCAAGCGCTCGACGACTTCCTTGAGCAGCGCGTCGCCGACCGGGTGGCCAAGCGAATCGTTGATCGTCTTGAAGCGGTCGAGGTCGAGGAACATCAGCGCCACGCGGTTTTGCATGCGCAGCGCCTGCGCCAGCGCCTGCGCCACACGGTCGCGCAGCAGCAGGCGGTTGGGCAGGCCGGTGAGCGGGTCGTGGTGGGCCAGGAACTCGATGCGCTCCTGCGCTTCCTTGCGCTCGGTCATGTCCGAGAACACCGAGATGTGGTGCTTGATCCGGTTCTCGTTATCGCGCACCACGGCGATCGCCGCCCAGCTGTGCAAGGAGCGTCCGGTCTTCTTCTTCAACCGCACTTCGCCCTGCCAGGGGCGACCGCTGACCAGCGCATCGTTCACCGCGGCGAAGGAGGCGTCGTCAAGGGCGCGCACGAAAGCGCCCGACGGACGACCGATGATCTGGGCGTTGCGCAGGCCGATCATCCGTTCGAGCGCCGGGTTGATCGACAGGATGCGGTGCTGGGCGTCGCTGACCATGACGCCTTCGCTGGTGTGGTTGATGACCTCGAAGGCTAGGCGCAACTGTTCTTCAGCGTGCTGGCGCTCGGTCACGTCGGTGAAGGTCAGCACCACGCCGTGGTGACTGCCCTCGCCGCTGCTGCGCAGCACGCAGGTATTGACGCGCAGCCAGCGCACGCTGCCGTCGCGGGCGCGGATGCCCTGGGTGATGTCACGCAGTTCGCGCTGTTCGCGCAGCGTCACCAGCAAGGGGAATTCACCCGGCGGGCAGAGCGAGCCGTCGGCGCGCAGGCGCTCGACCGGCAATTCTTCGGGGCGTCGCCCGATCAGGCCGCCGTCCGGGCAGCCGAAAGCGTTCTCGGCGGCGGGGTTGCTGTAGATGAAGTGCCCCTTCGGCGAGAGCACCGCAACCCCCTCGACCATGGTCGCCAACACCCCGCGGAAGCGGCTGTCGCTGTCGCGCAGCTGGTCGAACAGGGCGCGCAGCTCGGTGATGTCCTCGTTGATCCAAATGTAGCTGGCGATGCTGCCGTCGGGCGCCTTGATCGGCGCAACCAGCACCCGCTCCCAATACTGGCCGCCGTCCTTGCGCCGGTTCTGCAGGTCGCCGCGCCAGATCCGGCCGGCAGAGATTTCGCGCCACAGCTCGGCGTAGGCCTCGCGCGGCGTGTCGTCCGACTGCACCAGCAGCGGCGTCTTGCCGAGCACTTCGTCGAGCGCGTACCCGGTGGTCGCCAGGAAGGTGTCGTTGGCGAATTCGATCTTGCCGTCGATGTCGGTGATGATGATGCTGGCCGGATTCTGCTCGACGGCCAGCGACAGTTTCTTGGCCCAGTCTTCAGCCGCCTGTTGGCGCGCCTGACCGAGTTCAAGCTCGGTCTCCAGAGTCGTCACCCGACGGCTGCGGCGCAACAGCCAGTTGAGCCCCACCAGCATCAACGCCGTCAGGCAAAAGCCGCTCAGAACCACGACCTCCATGCTGCGCGTGCTATTGGCCTGAATCCAGGCGGGTTCGGCCACGATGCGCACCATCCACAGGCGATTGGCGAGTTCGAAGCTTTGGGTGTGCGTCAGCACGCCCGCCGAGGGCAACTCCGCGGCTGCACTCCCTTCGGCCTGCCAGGAGCGGATCGGAATCGTCGGACTGGCGTGGTCGAAGAGCACGGTGCGCAGACCGTGATTGGCGCCTTTGGCGTTGGCCGAATCAAACAGGGCACCGATGTCGAGCAGCCCGACCAAGACTCCGCGCACCTCGCGCAGACGCGCTTCGCGTTGCTCGGGACGCTGCCCGGCGCGATACACCGGTAGGGCGATGGCCACAATCTCGTCGAAATGCAGACCGTCGCCGATCGACTGCCCGACTTCGCTGGCCACCGCCTGCCCCTGTTCGATGGCCTGCATCAGCACCTCGCCACGCTCGTGGTGCGCGTACAGGTCAAGGCCGATGCTCTTGCGCGTTTCGGCCCGCGGCAAAGCGTAGAGCACAGGGAAATATTGCGCACGCGTCCCGGCCCGGAAGAACACCCCTTCTGCGTCGTGATCCAGAATGGAGAAGTCGTGCCCCCAGAGGCGCTTGCCATTGCGCTCGAAATCGTCGCGCTCATCGGCCTGGATGTACGGCGCCCAGCGAATGCCGCGCACGCCGTAGCGACGCATGATGGGCTCGGAAAAGCTCTCGAACACCTCGCGCTCGACCCCGCCGACACTGTCGAACAGGCGACGGACCGAGAACAACTGCTCGATCGGAATCCGGAACTCTTCGACGATGCTCGCCGCGCGTTCGCGCGCAGCGATTTCGAAACGCTGTTCCAGTCGTTCGTTCGCGGCCTGCGCCGTGAACCGCGCCAGCCAGAAGGTCAGGATTAGTCCCGCCACGCCGACGCAAAAGAGAATGACCCACGCGCGATCGCGTACGGTCCGGTCCCCCTCCAACGTTGTCATTTCCTCGCCCGGCTGTATTTGTTTTTCTTTAAAGGGCGCAGACTACAGCAGAACGCTGAAGATGCAAAACCTAGGCAATGACAAGCCGGTGTTGTTGGCACGCCGCGCGCATGCGGTCCAGGGCCTGGTCGAGAAGCGCGGGCGCACAACCGAAGTTGAGCCGAACCCAACCCGGAAGCCCGAAATCGCGCCCGTCCGAAAGGCCGACCCCGGCGGCTTCGAAAAACTCGACCGGAGCGTCGACGCCCAGGCCACGCGCGTCGATCCAGGCCAGGTAGGTCGCCTCGACGTGCCCAAGGCTCAGGCCCGGCATCGCGTTCACCGCGGCTTCGACCCGGTCGCGGTTGGCGCGCAGCACGGCCAGAAGATCCTGCCGCCAGGCCTCGCCTTCGAGCAGCGCCGAGGCGCAGGCGGTGAGCGCGAGCACATTGACGTCCGGCACGATGCCGCGCCGCGCCGCCTGGTAACGCCGACGCAGCGCCGGATCGGGGATGATCGCCAGCGAACAGCCCAGGCCGGCAATGTTGTACGTCTTGGACGGCGCCATCAGGGTAATGCTGCGCCGCGCCGCGTCTTCGCCCAGGCGCGCGAAAGGCACATGATGGCGCTCGGGATCGAGCACCAGATCGCAGTGAATTTCGTCGGAGCAGACCACCAGATCATGCCGCGCGGCGAATTCGGCCAGCGCTTGCAATTCGTCGGCGTCCCAGGCCCGCCCGACCGGGTTGTGCGGATGACAGAGCAGCAGCAGGCGAGTCGCCGGGGTCACGGCCGCTTCAAGCGCGGCGAAATCCCAGGACCAGCGACCGCCCTCCTCGCGCAGGGAAACGCGCACCAAGCCGCGCCCGGACAAACCGGGTGCAGAAAGAAAAGGCGGATAGACGGGGGTGGCGGTCAGCACCTCGCCGTCGACGCTGCGACAAGCGAGGTTGATGCCGCAGACGAGGCCGGGCAACCAGACCAGCCAATCGGCCTCAACCCGCCAGTCATAGTGGCGCTGGCAATAGGCCTGCACGGCCTCGACCAGCGCCGGCCAGGGTTCAGCGTACCCCAAGTCTCCGCGTGCCACGCGTGCCTGCAGGGCCGCGAGCACGGGCGGCGGCGAAGCGAAATCCATGTCGGCGATCCACAAGGGCAGGACGTCCTGCCCGGCGTACTTGTTCCACTTAACGGAATCGCTGCCGCGCCGTTCGGGCACGTGTTCGAAATCAAACGCGGTGCCCGAAGCCACCATGTCTAAACCTCCAAATGGGCGTACAACTGGGTTGAAAGGTAACGCTCGCCGAACGAGGGAATCACCACGACCGTCAGTTTACCGGCGTTTTCGGGGCGCGCGGCGACTTTGAGCGCCGCCCACACGGCAGCCCCGGAAGAAATGCCGACCAGCAGGCCTTCCTCGGTTGCCAGCCGGCGCGCCGTGGTGAAGGCGTCGTCGGCGGTCACACGCACGATTTCGTCATAGACTTTGACGTTGAGCACCCCCGGGACAAAGCCCGCGCCGATGCCCTGGATGGGATGCGGCCCCTTTTGCCCACCCGAAAGCACGGGCGAGGCGTCGGGCTCGACGGCAATCACCTGCACCCCCGGCTTACGCGCCTTGAGCACTTCGCCGACGCCGGTGATCGTACCGCCGGTGCCGATCCCGGCAACGAAGATGTCGACCTGCCCGTCGGTGTCACGCCACACCTCCTCGGCCGTCGTCGCGCGGTGGATCGCCGGGTTGGCCGGATTCTCGAACTGCTGCGGAATGAAGTACTTCGGGTCGGATTCGGCCAGAGCCTTGGCCTTGGCAATGGCGCCGCCCATTCCCTCCGGCCCAGGCGTCAGCACCAACTCGGCACCGTAGGCCTTGAGCAGCAGACGGCGTTCGCGGCTCATGGTCTCGGGCATCACGAAACAACTCTTGATGCCACGCGCAGCGCAGACCATCGCCAGGCCGATGCCGGTGTTCCCCGAAGTCGGTTCGAGGACCACGGTGTCGGGGCCGATCTTGCCCGCGGCCTGGGCCGCGTCGATCATCGCCGCAGCGATGCGGTCCTTGACGCTGTGCGCGGGGTTGAAGAATTCGAGTTTGAGGGCGACGGTGCCGTCGATCCCGGCGGCAAGGCGGCCCAATTTGACGAGCGGCGTATTGCCGATCAGTTCGGTCACGTTGTTGGCGATTTTGAGCGTCATGAAAAGTCCTCCAGCATGCTTGGGGCGGTCAGCGCCCACGGGTGAGATAAGGAAATCGGGCGGGCCTTAACGGCGCGTGAAGATCTGGTCGAAACTGGCGCCGTCGGCAAAATGCGCCTGCGACGCCTTGCGCCAACCGCCGAACAGCTCATCGACGGTAAACAGTTTCAGCTTGGGCAGGCCGGCGCTTTCGGCGGCTTTGGCGTCACGCGGCCGGTAATAGTGCTTGGCGGCGATCTTTTGACCCTCTGAAGAATAGAGAAATTCAAGGTAACGTTGGGCGATTTCGCGCGTCCCGTGCTTGTCGGCGTAGCGGTCGACCAACGTTACGCTCGGTTCGGCGAGGATGGAGAGCGACGGCACGACGATCTCGACCTTGTTCGGCCCGATTTCCTTCACCGCCAGCCAAGCTTCGTTTTCCCAGGCGATCAGCACGTCGCCGATGCCGCGCTCGACAAAGGTGGTCGTCGAACCGCGCGCTCCGGTATCGAGCACCGGCACATTGGCAAACACCCGACGCACGAAATCGCGCGCCTTGGCCTCGTCGCCGCCCGGCTGTTTGAGCGCGTAGCCCCAGGCCGCGAGGTAGTTCCAGCGCGCGCCGCCCGAGGTTTTGGGGTTCGGGGTAATGACCGCAACCCCCGGCCGGGCGAGGTCGCTCCAGTCCTTGATTGCCTTCGGGTTGCCTTTGCGCACCAAAAAAACGATGGTCGAGGTGTAAGGCGCCGCATTGTGCGGCAAACGCTGCTGCCAGTTGGCCGGAATCAGCCCGTAGTCGGCCAGGGCATCGATGTCCGGCGCCAAGGCCAGCGTCGCCACATCGGCCTCCAGTCCTTCGGTGATCGAGCGCGCCTGCTTGCCCGAACCGCCGTGCGACTGGCGGATCGACACGGTCTGCCCGGTCTTCTCCTTGTGCTGACGCACGAAGGCGGCGTTGATTTCCTGGTACAGCTCGCGCGTCGGATCGTAGGACACGTTGAGCAGCGACACCTGAGCCGCTGCGGGCCCACCAACGAGCAGTGCGAACGAAGCGGCCAGAACGGCCGCAGGACGGAAAGCCATGGGTATTCTCCTGTGGGCGGCGCGAATGCGCGATGACAAAAGTCTAATCGCGGCAGCTTATTCCACAAAAGAATGGTTTGTTACTTAAATAGATCGAGTAGAGATATAAAGAAGGCGTCCGCCTCGCGGCAACGCCCTTCCACCTTCAAGCTCAGCCGAGGAAGAGCTTGTACGCGGGATTCCCCGTCTCGTCCCAATGCGCGTACCCGAGATTCTTGAGGAAGTCGCGGAACTGCTTCATCTCGTTCGGCGGCACCTGCATCCCGACCAGCACCCGGCCGTAGTCGGCGCCGTGGTTGCGATAGTGGAAGAGGCTGATGTTCCAACCGGCGCTCATCTGGCTCAGGAAGTTCATCAGCGCGCCCGGACGCTCGGGGAATTCGAAGCGGTAGACGAGTTCGTGATCGACTTGAGGCGCGTGCCCGCCGACGAGGTGACGGACGTGCAGCTTGGCCATTTCATCGTCGGTCAGGTCGAGCGTCGCGTAGCCGCCCTTGCGCAGTTGCTCGACGAGCTTGAGCGACTCGGCACGCGAGGCAACCTGGACGCCTACGAAAACGTGTGCTTCGGCACGCTCGTTGTAACGGTAGTTGAATTCGGTGATGCTGCGCGCGCCGATCAGGGCGAGGAATTTCTTGTAGCTGCCGGGCTTCTCGGGCAGCGTCACGGCGAAGACCGCCTCGCGCTGCTCGCCGATCTCGGCGCGCTCGGCGACGAAACGCAGGCGGTCGAAGTTGGTGTTGGCCCCCGAAGCAACGGCCACCAGGGTTTTGTCCTTGAGCTTGTGCTGCGCGGCGTAGGCCTTGGCGCCGGCGATGGCCAGTGCGCCCGAGGGCTCAAGGATCGAGCGGGTGTCTTCGAAGACGTCCTTGATCGCGGCGCAGATCGCGTCCGTGTCGACACGGATCACCTCGTCGACCACTTCACGGCAAACGCGGAAGGTTTCTTCGCCGACGTACTTGACCGCGGTGCCGTCGGCGAACAGCCCAACGTGCGACAGGCGCACACGCTTCCCCGCGGCGAGTGATTGCGCCATGGCGTCGGCGTCGTGCGTCTCGACGCCGATGATCTTGATCTCGGGGCGCAGGCGCTTGAGGTAGGCGCCGATCCCGGCAATCAGGCCGCCGCCGCCGATGGCGCAAAAGACGGCATGAATCGGCTTGGTATGCTGGCGCAAGATTT
>RRZT010679621.1_pt1 | contig 14273 bp, 11 predicted proteins | sample 2165551 | NCBI WGS metagenome assembly RRZT01 (sample SAMN10456910, study PRJNA506462) | wastewater metagenome | biome: wastewater; feature: sludge; material: wastewater sludge; isolation source: wastewater sludge with Escherichia coli K12::gfp cells carrying plasmid... | place: USA: Moscow, Idaho... | reverse complement strand
TCGTAGCGCTTGCCCTGCGCTCGGCGCGGATCGCTCACCTGCGCCAGGCTTTGTCTCAGCAATGACATCGTCGTCCCGTTCCATCTGCTTCGGTCAGTCGCGCAGTTTGCCTCAGGTTAGCATTAGCAGTGAACGGCCCTGGGACGCCTACACGGTTGTGCAGTCCGATAGCGCGCCCACTGTCACCATCGAGTCTCTGCGCAAGCTGTTGCAAGGTCACCCAGAGCTGGCTGGGGAGGTCGAGGATTTGGTAGCGCAAATTCTGGCCGGTGAGGCGAACCGTCAGAATGTCATCGAAGGCATGAAGCGCAGCGTCATCACCAAGATGGGCCTGCGAGACCAGCCGGTGCTGGACCGATTCCAGGATGAGATTTTCCGCCTACCGTTGAACCGCCGCGTGCTATTGCTCGGCCCTCCGGGAACCGGAAAGACCACGACGCTCATCCGTCGCCTCGGTCAGAAGCTCGATGCCCAGTTCTTGGACGAAGACGAGCAGCGCGTGGCCGAAGAACTGGCGCAGAGTCAGCATGTGCCGCACGGCAAGAGCTGGGTCATGTTCACGCCGACCGAATTGCTCAAGCAGTACCTGAAGGAAGCGTTTGCGCGCGAGGGCATCCCGGCCCCCGACCAGAATATCCGTACCTGGGGCGATCACCGCCGCGACTTGGCACGTCAAACCTTTGGCGTTTTGCGCACGGCTAACGGTGGGGGAACCTTCATCTTGAAGGATGCCATCCAGTCCTTGCTTGCTGAAGCACAGGCTCAGCCGATTGACTGGTACACCGACTTTCAAGCATGGCATGGCCACGCTTACCGTGTCGAGTTGGTGGATGCCTCACAAGCGCTCGTCGCCGCTGCGATGCCTGCCGCGCAGAAGCTCGGCTCCAGACTTCAGTCTGCTTTAAAGGGCAACGAAGCATGGCCAGCAACCTTTTCTGAACTGGCTGGCGAACTTCCCACGGTGCAGGGCTTCGTCAGTGGCCTCAAGGCACAAACCGACAACAAGATAAAAAGTGCGCTCAACAGCCAACTGGCTCGAAACAAGAATCTGCTGAACGAACTGGCGAAGCTCATCGAGAGCTTGCAACAACAGGCAGCAGTGGAAGGCGACGACCCTGACGAGTTGGATGGTGACGACGATGAAGAGGCCGCTGCTGCGCCACGAGTCGGCCTCGCGGCCGCGGCCAACGCCTACATGCAGGCCGTGCGGACCCTGGCCCGCAATGCTGCGGCCAAGCGTTCGACCAACAAGGCCAGCCGCAACGGCAAGATCATCGAATGGCTTGGCGACCGGATTCTGCCGACGTCCGAGCTGGCGACCCTAGGCACCAGTCTCTTACTTCAGGCTCACGCGCGTCGATTCGTCAACCCTGTAAAGCGCTACATCGATGGCATCCCGAAGCGCTATCGCGCATTCCGTCGGGCGAGGCAAGACGAAGGCCGCTGGTACGCAAAGACCGGTTTTGAACCACGTGACCTTCACCCGCTGGAACTGGACGTGGTGCTGCTCGCGATCCTGAAGTCGTCAGGGGAACTGCTGCAACGCGCGGCGGTGCTGCGCGACGTTGACAGCCCGGCCTGGTCCTCACTAAAGCCGGCACTTTCGATCTTGCGCACGCAAGTGGTGGTGGACGAGGCGACAGATTTTTCACCCCTCCAACTGGCCTGTATGGCAGCCCTCGCACATCCTCGTCTTCGCTCCTTCTTTGCCTGCGGCGATTTCAACCAACGGTTGACAACCTGGGGTTCTCGCTCGGCGCAGGAACTCCAGTGGGTGTTTCCAGATTTCAGCATCCAGCGCATCACCGTGTCCTACCGGCAGAGCCGACAGCTCAACGAACTGGCACAGAACATCATCCGATGCGTTGGAGGCACTGACCAGGACACAAGCCTCCCGGCTGAAGTCAACAACGAAGGCGTTGCCCCTGCTTTGCTGGAATACACGACTGGTGGCGATGTCCCAGGGTGGCTCGCAGCTCGAATCCGCGAGATCGAACAATTCCTTGGTCAGCTTCCGTCCACGGCCATCTTCGTCAACTCTGAAGCCGAGGTGGAGCCCCTTGCCCTGGCGCTCAATGAAGTCCTGGCCGAGCAGAACATTCAGGTAGTGGCCTGTCGGGAAGGCCAGGCCGTTGGGCAAGAAAGCAATGTTCGAGTCTTCGACATTCAACACATCAAGGGGCTGGAATTTGAGGCCGCTTTCTTCGTTGGCATTGACCAGTTGGCCGCCGACCGGCCTGACCTGTTCGACAAGTTCATCTACGTTGGGGCCACCCGCGCCGCTCAATATCTGGGAATGACCTGCACAGCCAGCCTACCGGCAACCCTTGAGCCTCTACGCAAGCACTTTGGCGACTGCTGGGACGCTCAAACACTGCCTGCGGCACAGGCATGACGGTTGAGAACTTGCTTGTCGCGCTGAACCTGCCGGTCAGTTGCCGGGTGGACCAGCGCGTCCCCAAGAAGATGCTGATCGAGAATGGCGCACCCACTGCCGCTGACAAGCGGCTTCTGAACGATGCCATCGAGGAAATCCAGTGGCTTGCGGCGCTGAAGCCCAACACCGTGGGTGTGCCTGACTACCGGGACGAGGAACGGGAGTACCTGGAAGTGGCCGTGCTCAGCATCACCGCCAAGCCCGTCCACACGACGCGACTGGCCGAACTGGTGCATCGTGCGGTGCCTTACCCCTTGCTGCTGCTGCTTGCGACGCCACAAGGGCTGTTCCTGTCGATGGCGCACAAGCGCTGGGCTCAGAACGAGGCGGGCAAGGTGGTGCTGGATGGCGAGATCGCCACCGTCGCCACGGCGGGCGATCTATCGCCCATGCACCCCTTCATGCAGAGCCTGGCATTGGCGCGCCAACCCCAGGCGACGCTGAGGACGCTTTACCAAGGCTGGCTGGACTGCCGTCGGCGCTCAAGGCCGCCCGCTACACCGGCACGTTCAAGACCGTGGACGACCCGGCACAGGCTGCCGTGCGCCGGGCCGCGCTGCGTGAATGCCAGCGGCTGGAGCAGGAGGCCGCCCGCTTGCGCACGCAGGCGGCCAAGGAAAATCAGATGGCCAAGCAGGTGGACCTGAACCTGTCGCTCAAGCGCGTGCAGGCCGAGCTGACAGCGGCTCGCGAACAACTTTGAAGATGAATCTGATGACGACGGAGAACAAGATGCAGAAGATCGACGCGACCAGTGTGGAGGCGCAATCGGCAGACCTGATGGCGGCCAACATCGGACAGCTCAAGGCGTTGTTTCCCGAGCTGATCACCGAAGGCCCCAATGGCGCAGCGGTGAACGTGGACGTGCTCAAGGCGCTGGTGGGTGACAAGACGGCTACTGATGCCGACGAAAAGTACGGCCTGAGCTGGCACGGAAAACGCCGTGCCCGGCAACTGGCCTTGACGCCCAGCACCGGTACGCTGCGCCCGTGCCCTGAAGACAGCGTGGACTGGGATACCACCCAGAACCTGATGATCGAGGGCGACAACCTGGAAGTGCTCAAGCTGCTGCAAAAGAGCTACGCCGGCAAGGTCAAGCTCATCTACATCGACCCGCCGTACAACACGGGCAAGGACTTCGTCTACCCGGACAACTTCCAAGACAACATCCAGAACTACCTGGAACTCACGGGGCAGGCCGATGGTGGCCGCAAGATCAGCAGCAATACCGATGCCAGCGGGCGGTTTCACACCGACTGGCTGAACATGATGTATCCCCGCCTGAAGCTTGCGAGGCATCTTCTAAAAGAGGATGGTGTCATTTTTATATCCATAGACTCAACAGAAGTTGCCAACCTCCGAGGCATATGTGATGAGATTTTTGGTGGTGAATGCTTTGTTATTGACCTCATTTGGAAAAAACGTGATGGAGCCCCCAACGACCGAACAATCGGCTCGATTCATGAGCACATCCTTGTGTATGGTAAAACCATATCTCCTAACTCGACAAGAACTTTAGCTGAAGATAATTTCAACCTGATGCCGCGTACGGAAAAGGCCGACGCCGAATACCAATTATTCAAAGAGGTTGTTGGCCTTGATCCGCGTGGCCGGTTTCGCAAAATTGACACTACCGCAAACGCAAAGGGAGGTCGTGATGTTGTCTCGTTGCACTATGGCATTCAGAATCCCTACACCAAGGAATTTGTTTATCCACGGGATGGAACTTGCTGGCGACATTCTGAGGAGGAAATGAAGCGACTGCAAAGCGAAAATCGCCTCTACTGGGGAGTAAGCGGCACTGCATCCACACCAATGCGAAAGCTATTTCTTAGCGAAGCAAAGGCAGGGATGACTACCCCTTCAATATTGCCAGACATGCCACTCAATCAGCATGCCGCACGTGAACTCGAAATTCTCTTTTCTCAGAAGTCTGTATTTGATACACCAAAGCCTGTTGGTTTGCTATCTCTAATTACGCACATTGGGAGCAATGATGGAGACATCGTCCTAGACTTCTTCTCGGGGTCCGGCAGTCTAGGTGAAGCCGTCATGTCAGTTGATGCCGGCAGCAACGCCAAACGACGCTTTATTCTTGTGCAACTCCCTGAACCGCTTGATTCAAGCATAGGAGAGCAAAGAATCGCCGCGGAATACTGCGACCAGATCAAGGTTCCGCGTAACATCGCCGAGCTAACCAAGGAGAGGTTGCGTCGAGCCGCAAACAGAATTCGCACTGATAACCCGCTTTTTAATGGTGATCTTGGGTTTCAGGTGTTTAGATTAGATACCTCAAATATTCGCGCCTGGAATCCTAATCCTGCCGATCTGGACCAGACCTTGTTCAACCACCAAGACCACTTGGTGGACGGGCGCACCGAGTCCGACGTTCTGTATGAACTGCTGATCAAGCTGGGCCTTGACCTGTGCGTCCCCATCGCCCGCCAGACCATCGGCGGCAAGGACGTTCATGCCGTTGGCGGCGGTGTGCTGATGGCCTGCCTGGCTGAGCACATCGAGGCGGCTGAGGTCGAGGTCGTGGCCCAAGGCATCGTGGCCTGGCGCAAGGAACTGGCGCCGGCCGGCGACACGACCTGCGTCTTCCGCGACAGCGCCTTTGCCGACGACGTGGCCAAAACCAACATGGCGGCGATCCTGGAGCAGAACGGCATCGCCAACGTGCGGAGCCTGTGACCATGGCGGCGCCCGACCATCCGAAGCTGTATCACATCTGCCATGTGGATCGGCTGCCGTCCATCGTGACCAGCGGTGGCCTGTTGTCGGACGCCGCCGTCCAGCAGCACACCTTGGCTGGCACGATGATCGGCATGAGCAACATCAAGCAGCGGCGCCTCACCGAGCTGCAACTGGCCAGCCATCCCGGGCTGTTTGTCGGCCAGTGCGTGCCGTTCTATTTCTGCCCGCGCTCGGTAATGCTTTACCTCATTCACCGGCAAAATGCCGGGTTGGCCTATCGAGGCGGGCAGGGGCCCATCGTTCACCTGGAAGCTGACTTGCAGGCAACGGTAGCGTGGGCGCAGCAACACCGACGAAGGTGGGCGTTCACGGCCTCGAATGCGGGTTCGCGCTATTTCGATGACTGGGCTGATCTGGCCCAGTTGAGCAACGTGGACTGGAACGCCGTGCAGGCGCGGCACTGGATCGGGTGCAAGGAAGGCAAACAGGCCGAATTCCTGCTGGAACACAGCTTTCCTTGGGGTCTGGTGGAACGGATCGGCGTGTTGTCGGCACCCGTCCACGCGCAAGCGGCCCATGCGCTGCCCGTAGCAGGGCATCGCCCCCCGGTCGAAATTCGGCCGGATTGGTATTACTGAATCAGGAGTCAGCCATGATTGAATTGACCACCGGCGACATCCTCAAAGACGACTCGGAAGCCATCGTCAACACCGTGAACTGTGTGGGGATCATGGGGCGCGGCATCGCCTTGCAGTTCAAGAACGCATGGCCCGAGAACTTCAAGGCATACGAGGTCGCCTGCAAGCGCGAGGAAGTTCAGCCTGGACGCATGTTCGTGTTCGACACCGAGCAGCTCACCTCACCACGCTACATCATCAACTTCCCGACCAAGCGGCATTGGCGCGGCAAGAGCCGCATGCAGGACATTGACTCCGGCTTGACCGCGTTGGTGGCCGAGGTTCAGCAGCGCGGCATCCGCTCCATCGCCATCCCGCCTTTGGGCAGCGGCCTAGGCGGACTGGAGTGGACCGACGTGCTGCCACGCATCGAACAGGCCATGCAGTCTCTGCCTGAAGTGCGGGTCCGGATCTACGAACCCAAGGGCGCGCCGCAAGCCGACAAGATGCACCACAGCCGCGAGGTGCCGAACATGACTGCCGGCCGGGCTGCGCTGGTCGAACTGATGAGCCGCTACATGCGCGGTCTGCTGGACCCGACGATCTCGCTGCTGGAGGTCCACAAGCTGATGTATTTCATGCAGGAGGCCGGCGAGCCGCTGCGGCTGAAGTATGTGCGTGCCCCTTACGGCCCCTACGCCGAGAACCTGCGGCACGTGCTCAAGGCCATCGAAGGCCACATGGTGGCGGGGTATGCCGACGGCGGCGACGATCCGACCAAGCCGCTGAGCCTGGTGCCTGGCATCGCAGGTGAAGCCGAGGCGTTCTTGACTTCGCATCAGCCGACCAAGGAGCGATTCGACCGGGTCGGTGCGCTGGTGGATGGGTTCGAGACGCCTTTTGGCCTCGAACTGCTCTCGACCGTGCATTGGGTCGCTAGCAACGACGAGAGTGCCAAAACCGAAGGGGATGTTGTTGCCCGCGTTCATGCCTGGAACGAGCGCAAGAAGCAGTTCACCTTGCGGCACATCGGCATTGCGCTGAATGTCCTGGCCGACCAAGGTTGGATCGATGCCGAACGCATGGCGGAGCACGCATGAAGCTGCATTTCGAACCCAACCTTGACTACCAGCTCCAGGCCATCGATGCGGTCTGTGACCTGTTCCGTGGCCAGGAGGCGTGCCGGACCGAGTTCACGGTCACCATGAAGCTGCCCGACCAGCAATTGACGCTGGGTGTGGCGGAGACCGATCTTGGCGTCGGCAACCGGCTGACGCTGCTGGATGACCAACTGCTGCAGAACCTGCGCGACGTTCAATTGCGCGGCGGCCTGGCGCCGTCCGGCGTGCTGGCGTCGGGTGACTTCACCGTCGAGATGGAGACCGGCACCGGCAAGACCTACGTCTACCTGCGCACGATCTTCGAGCTGAACAAGCGCTACGGTTTCACCAAGTTCGTCATCGTGGTGCCCTCGGTGGCCATCAAGGAAGGCGTCTACAAGTCGTTGCAGATCACCGAGGAGCACTTCAAGGGCATCTACGCCGGTGTGCCGGTGGACTTCTTCCTGTACGACTCCAGCAAGCCGGGCCAGGTGCGCAACTTCGCCACCAGCTCGACCATCCAGGTCATGGTGGTCACGGTCGGTGCGATCAACAAGAAGGATGTCAACAACCTCTACAAGGACAGCGAGAAGACGGGCGGCGAGAAGCCCATCGACCTGATCAAGGCCACGCGGCCCATCCTCATCGTGGACGAGCCGCAGAGCGTGGACGGCGGCCTGACAGGCGCCGGCAAGACTGCGTTGGATGCCATGAACCCGCTATGCACGTTGCGATATTCGGCCACCCACGCCAACAAGCACCACATGGTGTTCCGACTCGACGCGCTGGACGCCTACGAACGCAAGCTGGTCAAGCAGATCGAGGTGGCGGCGGCCACCATCGAGGACGCGCACAACAAGGCATTCGTGCGGTTGGTGTCGGTCAGCAACAGGCGCGGTGCCATCAGCGCCAAGGTGGAATTGGATGTCAAGACCGCAGCCGGCGTGAAGCGTCAAGAGGTCACCGTCAACGACGGCGATGACTTGCAGCAGACCACGAAGCGCGCGATCTACGCCGACTTTCGCGTAGGCGAGATCAACACGGCCAGGGACGAAGAGTTCCTGGAACTGCGCTATCCGGGCGGCGAAGTCATGCTCGCCGTGGGTCAGGCTTACGGCGATGTCGATGCCCTGGCCGTGCAGCGCGAGATGATCCGGCGCACCATCCGCGAACACTTGGAGAAGGAAAAAGTGCTGCGGCCCAAGGGCATCAAGGTGTTGTCGCTGTTCTTCATCGACGCAGTGGAGCGCTACCGCCAGTACGACAAGGGCGGCAACCCGGTGAAGGGCGACTACGCCCGCATCTTCGAAGAAGAATACCGGCGCGCGGCCAAGCTACCGGCCTACCAGAGCCTGTTCACTGAAATTGACTTGGCCAGCGCTGCCGAGGACGTGCATAACGGCTACTTTTCTAGGGACAAGAAGGGGGTTTGGTCAGACACGGCCGAGAACAACGCCGGCAACCGCGAGAACGCTGAGCGGGCCTACAACCTGATCATGAAAGAGAAGGCAAAGCTGCTGGCCTTCGCGACGCCGCTGAAATTCATCTTCTCGCACTCGGCGCTGAAGGAAGGTTGGGACAACCCCAATGTCTTCCAGATCTGCACGCTGCGCGAGATGGGCACCGAACGCGAGCGCCGCCAGACCATCGGCCGTGGCCTGCGACTGTGCGTGGATCAGCACGGCGAGCGCGTGCGAGGCTTCGAGATCAACCGGCTGACGGTCATCGCCACCGAGTCTTACGAGCAGTTCGCCGAGAACTTGCAGAAGGAAATCGAAGCCGACACCGGCATCCGCTTCGGCATCTTGGAGCAACACCAGTTCGCGGCCATTGCCATCAAGGCGGCGGACGGTACGCTGGCGCCACTGGGCGTGGACCAGTCGAAGGCGTTGTGGGAGCACTTGAAGACTACCGGGTACGTCGATGCCAAGGGTAAGGTGCAGGACTCCCTGAAGCTTGCCCTGAAGAACGGCACCCTCGCACTGCCACCGGCCTTCGATGCCCATCAGTCTCAGATCGCCGAAGTCCTGCGCAAGGTGTCAGGCCGGCTCGAAGTCAAGAACGCCGACGAACGCAGGTCTGTTCCGCTGCGCAAGGGAATGGACGGCAAGGCCATCTACCTGTCCGATGACTTCAAGGCACTGTGGGACCGCATCAAGCACCAGACGACCTACCGGGTGCAGTTCGACAACGCCAAGCTGCTGCAAGACTGTGTCGCCCAGTTGAAGAAGGCCCCTGCCATCGCCAAGGCCCGGTTGCAGTGGCGCAAGGCCGACATTTCCATCGGCAAGGCCGGCGTGCTGGCCACCGAGAAGGCAGGCGCAGCGACCGTGGTGCTGGACGAGGCCGACATCGAGCTGCCGGACCTGCTGACCGACCTGCAGGACCGCACACAGCTCACCCGCCGCAGCATCATCACCATCCTGACCGAGAGCGGCCGGCTGGACGACTTCAAGCGCAATCCGCAGCAGTTCATCGAGCTGACTGCCGAGATCATCAACCGCTGCAAGCGCCTGGCGCTTGTGCATGGCATCAAGTATCAGAAGGTGGGCGACGATCATTACTACGCCCAGGAACTGTTCGCCAAGGACGAACTGACCGGCTACCTGCGCAACATGCTGCTTGACACGAAGCGGTCGATCTACGAGCACGTCATCTACGACTCGGATACCGAGCGAGCCTTTGCCGATGCCCTGGAGAAAAACGACGGTGTGGTCCTCTACGCCAAGCTGCCGAATTGGTTCAAGGTGCCCACGCCGCTGGGACCGTACAACCCCGACTGGGCGCTGCTGCTGGAGCAGGACGGGGTGCAGCGCCTGTACTTCGTCGTCGAGACCAAGAGCAGCCTGTTCACCGACGATCTGCGCGACAAGGAAAGCGCCAAGATCGAGTGCGGCAAGGCCCACTTTGCAGCACTGGGCGTTGGTGAACATCCGGCCCGCTACATGGTTGCCACGTCGTTCCAGGATGTGCTGAAAGCGGCCGGCTGAGGGTGCTCAGGCTCTGAAAGACACGAAGCTTTCGAGCCTGTTGATGCCGACTGAAAACTGAACGGGTAACTGTGCAACAGCGCTGTAGGTGTTCTGGTATTTATTTTACCGCTGACGGTTTGCCTGTGCCAATACGGATGCGGCAAGCTCTTTGGTGACGCTGGCATACTTCTCGCCCGATAGAACCTTGGCTGCCATTCCTTCCATCTTGGCGCTGGGTTGCTTGTCTGTATTTCGTTGGGCCAGCGCGGATGCTGCAAGACTCTTGGCAACTTGAGATGCCTGGCTGTTTTGCAGTGTTTCAGACGCGAGCGTTGCGATTCTCGAAGAGGTTTGTTTAACGTTTTTTGCCATGATTCCTCCGTTTTTTCAGTGTTTAGGGGTCTTGAATGAGACCACGGTGCTGGAGCGATCTTGTTGTACGACTGCCCCAGTCGTGGCCGATTTCATTGTTGCGAATTGAATCACGTTACTCTTGCCTTGAAAATACCCTTCAGGCAATCCAGTTATTGCTTCAAGGTCTGAGGCCGCCAAACCAATGTGGCGCGGAATGGCATCCAACGGCATTACCTTTTCATCCACCAGCAGGCCAATCGTGCGGCGCAGCAGGCGAGGTTGCTCAGGTTTGCGATCAGCATCACCTGGTTCAGACTTTGCACCCCAACGTGCAGATCGCCGCTTGAACAGTGTCGTCGCACCATCCTCGTCGATCAACTCCAGTGCTTGCAACCGCATAATAATCGCGGCGGCGGATACGCCCCAGCGTCGCTTGAGAATCAGCAAATCATCCAGCGTCGGAGGGACGCGCACTTCTGCGGCAAAGCTCTCGGCCGGTAGAAGAAATGCACCAGCGAAGCGATGCGCCTGCTTCTCCAGCAGTTTGTGGCGGTCGCGTTCCGTGGGACGGGTGATGTTGCGATGCAGCACCAAATGGCCAAGCTCATGGGCGAGATCAAATCGGCTACGGTAACCATTGTCCTTGTCTGCCGACAGCAGAATCAGTGGGCGGCCCAGGACTTCGCTCCAAGCCGAGAGCCCCTCAATCTGGGCAATGCCTGTTTCTTCTCGGATGACGATGACCCCTGCGCCTTCGACCGCAAGTGCGAGATCTTCGACAACGGTTCGGCCGAGATGCCAAAGATGACGGCATTCGCTGGCAGCACGTTCGATATCTTCAGCCGTGATTTCTTCTGGGTCCGTATAGGGACGAATCGGTAAGTTGACTTTTGGATAGTCCACGAACTCCATCAACGCGGAAGCCACATCTTGACCCCATTCAAGACGCGCCTCAAGCATCGCGCGGGCGGCAACGTGTGCTGACGCATTGCTTCGAAAGAGCGGCGGCGTCACGCTGGTGGATACCGGGCGTGTGAACCACTCTGGCGTTACGTTCACCACGGATGCCAGACGTTCAAGAGCTTCTCGCTCTGGCACTTGCGCTCCTGCGCGCCACTTGCTGATGGTGGCTGGGGAAACGCCAGCCATGGACGCAAGCTGCACTTGTGTCAGGCGTCGTGCCGCCAGCACTTGAACCAGGCGTTCTTTCTGGAACCCTTGCACTCCACCGCGGCTCATTCTGTTGTCCCGTCTTTGTCTTGCCGTTTGCCAACACCCTTCTTGAGCCTCGGCACAGCCAAGTCTTGCTGCTCGATAGGCCGCTGATCAAACCGCTTGGCAAACTCGCTGAGCTGCTCGCGGAAGAGCCATCCACGCATGTCACGATCGGGAACAGCGATTTGGATCGAAACAGGTGATTCCGGTTGAATGTGCAGCGACCTGGAAAAGCAAGCCACGAAGAACGCGACAGCGTTGGTCGGTGGTTGATAGTCTCCGAACAGCTCCGGCTGGACCAGTTGCTCAACGGTTTTGTTCGCGAGCGACATTTGCCTGCGCGTATGACTGCGCCTACCGTTGACCCAGACGCCTTCCGAGATGTTGAACCGAGCCAAAGTGAATACACCGTTGCGACCCATGACAATGCTGTTGCCACGGATCTGCGAAGGCGATGCATTGGCTGTTGTCAAGGCGCGCTGGAATGCTTCGTTCATGTGGAAGTGACGTAGCTGACCGACGACGTGTGGGAGGTGACCTTCGTCCATGCCACGAGATGCTGCATAAGCGCGCTGCGCTCCAACGTGCAGAGCCTCCTCCACGCCGAGCACGGTCTCGCGCGTCAGATTCTTGAGGAGAAGACCTGGGATGGTCTCTTGAGTCGGGTGAGGCATGGATACGCTCCGCCATTTATTTCTCTAAGTCGGATTATGTACTAGAAAAATTTCGTTTAGAGGCATTGTTACAAATTTATGTTCGATCAACGGTCGTTGACCGAACAGAGTTGTGCCAGTCCTTTGTGCAACGCTCTTCGATCAATCACACAGCCAACTGCGCCTCGCTCCGCGAGGGTCTGTGTGTTCGCAGGCGTGACAGGATGTGACGGACATGCTGCAGCCTGCAGCCGACGGCAGGATGTCCCACCTCCAGTCATCTCGGGCGAGGGGAAGTCAGCCTGGCCAGATTTGCGTCTTGCTGATCTTCATAAGCCAGATTTTTGTGAACTGGTTCACGGTGATTTGTTGAAAAAACCAGCAAAATCGAAGGCTTACTTTTTGCAACTCAGGGTAAAAATGCAAAGTTTGATGCAATCTAAGAACTTCATCATCTGCTTGATCATCATGGTCATATATGCAGTTGGCGCTATATTTTCACCAAAATTCCATTATGGATTTTTTGGAGTGGTGATTTTGTTTGTTGCCGGAACACTGTTCACTACAATCGGTGTGATTATTGGAGAAAAATTCAGAGACTTCACGATGCCCGATACAATTGCGGCCTCTGGTGCTGGTGATATGTTCACGAAGAAGCTGTTCTGGAAAATGGGGCCGCAGGCGATTGGCTGGTTCATCGGTTTGATGGCCGTGAATGGCTTGTTGAAGACTATTTTCGGTTATTGATCTCTGAAAAAGCAGGGGGTGACTCCCTGCTCAAATTTTCGTCAAAATTACAGGTTATAACGTCATGCGAACTCTTATTGCCGCAGCTGCGGCCTTTTTTATTTCCGGCTGCGGCGCCAACTATGGAGAGCAAAAAGCTGTCAGTAAATTGTCAATCGGAGAGATGATTGTTAGTGAGTCGATCGATAGAAACGCAACAAGAGATGACCTCGACAGAAAAATAGCCGCACTTAGCGTTGCCGCTCCTTTTGATGTGCATAAAACACTTGGTAATGGATGCGGTAGAGTTTCCATTCAGGAAACAAGCGCCAAGCAAATTGCACCAGATGCCAATCAGATCGATGCATCGTTTGCTGTAGGCAACGATTATTTTGTTGATATGAACTTTGTCGGGCGTGCGCTGGATGTGAAGATTGGATATCTCTACGACTCGCCGGTGTATTTGATGGGCGTGCGTGTACGCCATCAGCAGAATGTCCTGGCTTCTTATAGAGGGATCTCTGGTGGAGCCGGGAAAATCGTATCAGCAATGGTCATCGAATGTGACAAGCTTGATAAAGTTTTAAGTGAGTTAAAGAATGAATTTGACGCAGAGAAAAAAGAAGAACTAAAGAAAATGCAGGAAAAAATCCTGAGTGAATTTTATGGCGACTTTGAAGTAGATCCCGGTTTGCCTGAAGAGCAGCGGGAGAAAGAATACAAGGCCATGGCTCAAATAACGGACGCCTGGGCTGCGGATCCCAATTTGGACGAAGAGAAGAATAAAGAAGCGTTCTCCAAATTCGTCCAGGAAAAAAGACAAGCTGCGAACAAGTAAAAGGATCTCGTTCGCGGCGGAAGAGGGTTAATGAGTGGTAGCACCATCTCAATTACCACTTCAATAGGTCACCTTGAAAGTCGGGCTGTCCTCAGGCCGCGACTGGCGCCGGTCGTAGATGCGGGTGGTGGAGATGTTGGCGTGGCCGAGCCACTCCTGAACCTTGGCGATGTCAGCCTGGTGGTCGAGGGCGTTGGTGGCGGCGGTGGCGCGCAGCGCATGCGCGCCGACCTCGAAGCCGAGGGCAGCGGTGTGGCTCCGCACGATCTTGTAGACCGCATCGGGCGTGAGGCCCGGTGCCTGATCGCGCCGACCGCGCAGTGCCCGGAACAGCGCCCCCGAGCCATCCGTCCCATGCCCGGCCCCCTCCAGGTACTCGGCGATCAGCGTTCCGGCTGCCGGGTGCAGCGGCACAAAGCGGGTCTTGCCGCCTTTGCCCTGCACACGCAGGTGCATCACGCCGCGGCGCATCTGCTGGGCGTCCTTCACCGACAGACGGCATAGTTCCTCGCGACGCAGCCCGTGGGGCACTTCTCGAAACTTACCCTGCAGCCCTGAACCCGGCCTACGCCTGCACAAATCCAGCGCGGGCGAGCAGTTGATGTCGGCAGCGCGCCGCTGTCCCCACCGTCGCGGTACCCCGCGACGGGTTTTTCCCCCTCAC
>RRZT010618263.1_pt1 | contig 14274 bp, 17 predicted proteins | sample 2165551 | NCBI WGS metagenome assembly RRZT01 (sample SAMN10456910, study PRJNA506462) | wastewater metagenome | biome: wastewater; feature: sludge; material: wastewater sludge; isolation source: wastewater sludge with Escherichia coli K12::gfp cells carrying plasmid... | place: USA: Moscow, Idaho... | reverse complement strand
CGAGCGAGTCATGGATGACGAAGCGCCCGAATCGGGTCAGGATGACCCGTTGAGGGAAAAGCAATACCCACAAGGTGCGGCATGTGCATAGCGTCCTGACTGCCCACGCTCCAAATTTGCAAACAAGCCGATGATCAACAAAGTACGGCATGCGCATAACAAAAAGTGTTTTTAATAGGCTTTTGGGCTTATGGCCGAATCTCAATCAAGGTGCCATCTTGCACTGTTTTCCAGACTTCCTGCATATCTGAATTGGTCAGAGCAATACAGCCCTCAGTCCAGTCGAGAGAGCTGAAAAACCACTCAGGATATTCTTCATCATTGGGTGTGCCGTGCAGCATAATCATGCCACCGGGCGGCAGACCAATTTCTTCAGAACGCTGCAAATCCTTAGCATTAGGATAAGAAATATGCATTGCCAAATTAAAATTATCACTTTTCTTGCGCCAGTTAATCCAATACAAACCCTCTGGCGTACGTTGGTCACCCTCGTACTCTTTTGGGCCAGTTTTTTTACCCAGCGACACACGATAAGATTTAATGATTTCTCCACGGTGCATCAAATGTAAAGCTCGCTCTGACTTAACCACGAGAACTTTATCAACACTCAGGTTAGCATTACTGTTAGCTTGACTGGCATAGCACAAGAAAGGCAGTGATAAAAATAAAGCAACAAGCATGGCGCGCATAAAACAGACTCACAAAAAGAACTAAAGCTGCTGCTGTTAGTCGGTAATTGGGCGAGAAAACTCGCATGGGTTATTGTTGTGGCGGCTATTCTAATCGGTTTCTTGACGACTGGCGATTGCTGGTTCTCAATGATCGGCAAACACAGATGCAAGTCTGGCCTGCTCACGACTTTTGGCTGAACTGAACTCAAGTCACTTGGGCCTCATGTCTGCTTCGTGGCATGATGTTTACATCTTGGAGTATAGAGAATGCTCATGTTGGACAGTGTATTACAGCGAGTACAAAGCTATTCACCGCGTGCTTTGGCAAAACAGCCACATTTTCGCGAGGCAGCAGTATTAATGGCCCTGACCCGCAGTGCCAACCCCGAGTTACTCCTCACCTTACGCGCGCAAGGCTTATCCACTCATGGTGGTGAAGTCGCTTTTCCAGGCGGTCGTCGTGATCCTGAGGATGCCGACTTAATCAGCACAGCCTTGCGTGAAGCGCAAGAGGAAGTAGGTTTATCACCGGGTTTAGTGGAAGTGGTTGGGCCGCTCAGTGAAGTAGTATCTCGGCATGCCGTTAAAGTGACGCCTTATGTGGGTATTGTGCCTGACTATGTTGAATACCGAACTAATGCGGATGAAATCGATTCAGTGTTTTCAGTGCCACTGGATTTTTTTGCCAGCGACCCCCGAGAAATAACCCATCGCATCGATTACTTTGGGCGTACTTGGTATGTACCCAGTTACCAATTTGAAGATTATAAAATTTGGGGTTTGACCGCTGTCATGTTGGTCGAATTAGTCAATCTCGTGTACGACACTAAAATCATCCTGACGGAACCGCCGCAGTTGAGCAAAAAAGAACTCTAAATAAAAGCATAAAGGAGTCACCGATGAAATATCGTTTAGCAGATAGCCGAGTTGATGCACATCCAGACAGCTGGGTTGCACCAAACGCCGCCGTGATTGGTAAAGTGCGCTTAGAAGCAGGTGCCAGCGTTTGGTTTAACGCCGTGTTACGCGGCGATAATGAGCTGATTCACATCGGCGAAAACAGTAACGTGCAAGATGGCACTGTCATGCATACCGACATGGGCTGGCCGCTGACTTTAGGTAAAGGAGTGACTGTTGGGCATAACGCGATGTTGCATGGTTGCAGCGTTGGTGACCATAGTTTGATTGGTATTGGCGCGGTGATTCTCAATGGTGCGAAAATTGGTAAACATTGCATCATTGGCGCTAACACCTTAATTGCTGAAGGCAAGGAAATTCCTGATGGCAGTCTTGTTGTCGGCTCTCCAGGTAAAGTCGTACGCGAACTCAGCGAGCAGCAGAAGAAAATGCTGGAGGCCAATGCCGCGCATTATGTGCATAATGCCCAGCGTTACGCTAAAGATTTACAGGAAGACAATGACGACACCCTCTAAATGGCGCGAAAAACCGGTTAAATCGCCTTGTATCAGTTTATGTGCATTGGATCTTAATGATATCTGTATGGGATGCCAGCGCAGTGCTGATGAAATCAGGCGTTGGGGTACTATGACCAACCAACAACGGCGTGAAGTGCTTGATCGGCTTGAGCAGCGCGCTCGCCAGCAAGGTTTGTTAAGTTAATTAATGAGGATAGGAAATGCCCCGTATTGGAACACCATTATCAGCGACTGCTGTGCGAGTTTTGCTCTGTGGCTCTGGCGAACTCGGCAAAGAAGTTGCGCTAGAGTTGCAGCGTTTTGGTGTCGAAGTCATTGCTGTAGATCGCTATGCTAACGCCCCAGCTATGCAGGTTGCCCATCGAAGTCATGTCATTAATATGCTCGATGAGGCAGCGCTACGCGCGGTAATTGAGTTGGAGCAGCCGCATTATATCGTGCCAGAGATCGAAGCAATTGCCACAGCAACCTTAGTGGCTCTTGAAAGCGAAGGGTTTACCGTGATTCCGACTGCGCGCGCTGCGCAGCTGACCATGGATCGTGAAGGTATTCGCCGTTTAGCTGCTGAAGAGCTAGGGCTGCCAACATCGCCTTATTGCTTTGCTGATAATTACGCCGACTATTGTGCTGGCGTTATGCAGGTAGGTTACCCGTGCGTGGTTAAGCCGCTGATGAGTTCGTCTGGCAAAGGACAAAGCGTCTTGCATAGCGAAGCAGATCTAGAGCGTGCTTGGCAAGTGGCACAAGAGGGAGGGCGTACCGGTGCTGGACGAGTCATCGTTGAAGGATTTATTGACTTTGACTATGAAATCACATTGCTGACCGTGCGTCATGTTGATGGCACCAGCTTTTGTCAGCCGATTGGTCATTTGCAAGAGCGTGGTGATTATGTCCAATCATGGCAGCCGCAAGTGATGAGTGCTGCTGCATTAGCTGAAGCGCAGCGAGTAGCGCAATGCATTACAGACTCATTAGGTGGTCGTGGCGTCTTTGGTGTGGAGCTCTTTGTTAAAGGTGATCAGGTCTGGTTTAGCGAGGTCTCGCCGCGCCCGCATGATACAGGTTTGGTCACCTTGATGTCGCAAGACTTATCAGAGTTTGCTCTACATGCACGGGCCATTTTAGGTTTGCCGATTCCTGTGATTCGGCAAATGGGCGCGACGGCTTCTGCCGTGATTTTGGTTAAGGGGCATTCAAGAAAAACCGCGTTTACTAATTTAGCGCAAGCCTTGCAAGCCCCAGATACAGCATTACGCTTGTTTGGTAAGCCAGCCGTTGAAGGTGAGCGGCGGATGGGGGTTGCCTTAGCCCAAGCGGAAACGGTAGAGGCCGCACGGGCAAAAGCCCTGCAGGTGGTGAGCCATATCGGAGTTGAGCTGTAATGAATAAGCGACTGATGATGAGCGGATCAATCAGTCGCTGTTCCAGAGGCGCGCGCGACTGATACGGTTGTCTTTGATCTCGAGTGTTTCTAAGTAGTACGGGCCAATCTGAATACACACCGCGCCTTCAGGGATGAACTCGAGGATCTCGGTAATTAAACCGTTCAATGTTTTCGGGCCATCGCTGGGTAGTTCCCACTCCAGTGCCTTGTTGATGTCACGGATATAAGCCGCGCCATCAATGGTGTAACTGCTGTCGCTGAGTTGGCGAATTTCTGGGGTGGCACGACGGTCATGGTCACTGAACTCGCCCACAATCTCTTCGAGAATATCTTCTAAAGTAACAATGCCTTCTACATCACCATACTCGTCAACCACGATACCAATTCGACGTTTATGCTTTTGGAAGTTCAGTAATTGAGTCGACAGTGGTGTGCTTTCTGGAACAAAGTAAGGATCGCTGCAGGCTTCTTGTAGATCATTGTGAGTGAGTTTGTTGAGAGTCAGTAAGCGCGCGATTTGACGCATATGAATGACACCAATGATCTGATTGATGTTGTCGCGATACAACGGCAAGCGCGTGTGCGTAGTGGTGCGCAGTTGCCAAATAATTTGATCAAGATTGCTGTTGAGGTCGATACCAAACACTTCGTTACGCGGAATCATGATGTCATTGACGGTGACATTTTCTAGATCAAGGATGCCTAAGAGCATGTCTTGACGGTTGCCTGGCAGTTCTTGCCCCGCCTCGCGCACCACGCTGCGTAGTTCTTCCGTTGATAGGCTTTCCGATAAACGATGGCGCGGATCAATGCCAAATAGGCGCAATAAACCATTGCTTATCGCGCCGGTGAGCCAGACCACAGGGCTTAGTGGGGTCATCAGTAGTAAAATCAGCCGACTTGAGGGAAAGGCAATCATCTCTGGGCGTAAGGCCGCTAATGTTTTTGGCGTGATTTCGCCGAAAATCAAAATAATAATGGTCAGCGCAGTGGTTGCAATCACTACACCTGCATCGCCCCAGAGCTCTACGGCAATTACAGTAGCAATTGAGGCAGCAAGGATGTTAACAACATTATTGCCCACTAAAATTGTTCCTAGTAGGCGGTCGGGCGTGCTCAATAAACGTTGCGCGCGTTGTGCGCCACTATGACCTTCGCGGCTAAGATGGCGAAGACGGTAGCGGTTAAGGCTTAATAAACTGGTCTCCGAGCTGGAGAAAAAGGCAGAGCAAATAATTAGAAAAACCAGCAAACCTAACAGATAGCTGATGTGCATATCGTCCACAAGCAAAGGGCCTCAAATAGCTAAAATAAATTCACGGACTAATTTGCTGCCAAAGTAGGCCAGCATGAGTAAGAAAAAGCCGGTAATTGTCCAGCGAATGGCTTTGTGTCCACGCCAGCCCAGTTGATGACGTCCCCATAGTAGGATGCCAAAAACCAACCAAGCGACGCATGATAATAAGGTCTTGTGGACCAAATGTTGAGCGAATAAGTTATCGAGGAACAACCAGCCAGTGATCAGTGATAACGACAGTAATAACCAGCCGCTCCATAAAAAACCAAATAATAAACTTTCCATGGTTTGTAGCGGTGGGAAATGTTTGATGAGAGTAGAAACAGGGCGTTTGCGCAGTTGCTGATCTTGAATGAGTAAAAGCATCGATTGGAATACCGCAATAGTAATCATCCCGTAGGCTAAAATCGAAAACAATATATGCGCCAAGATACCCGGTGCTTCATTAATGGGTTGCGTGTTGCCTTGTGGTAAAAACTGTGCACATAACACTGTGATTGTGCCTAAGGTCAGGAGCGGCACCAGCAGGGCATGCACCGACATGCGCAGCAAACACAGCAGTACGAGCGTTATCACGGAAAATGCAATTAGGCTGGCCGCGTTAAAGAAACTTAAGGATAGGCCTTGGTCCGTCAGCAGGATCGGAAATAAATGCAAGCCATGGGCAATCAGCCCTAATAATGTGGCACTGGCGACGAGGGTTGTGTTGAGCGCAGTGCGCTGCACAAAGCAGCCGACAATGTACGCACAGGTGGCTAAATAAAACACTGCAGCGAAAACACTAGAAAGCAGAATGGACATAAGACCTAATACAATAAATGCAACGGGTTGAGTTTGGCATATAATACATCAGCACAGAAACAATATTTGCTTTGCTGCACTCAGAGGTCAGATATTTCCAGCCTTTTTATGATTAAGCAATCGCTGTGCTATCTAAAACACAATATCCTTTGACAGTTGCAAGGTCTATCCATAGAATACCGCGCCTATGATATATGGACCGATTCCTCCTCACGTTGATCCGCGAAAACTTGCCGATCGTAGTATTTCCTTAGCAGGAGAGCTGCAGTTGTCGCAATTTTCTAGGGTCTGCGAACTGTTAACAAACACTGCCGGACATGTTCGTGCAGAGTTTGCCTTTAGTCGCGACGAGCAGAAAGTAGCAGTAATGCAACTCAAGCTTGAGTCGGAGGTTAGGATGATCTGCCAGCGTTGCTTGGATGAGGCTGTCATACCTGTGAGTGGTGAGTATCTGTATGCCATAGTCATACCTGGCACAGATGCGTTACACTTGCCACAAGGCTATGACGCGCTTGAAGTAGGTGAAGAACCTTTAGATGTGTTGGCATTGATTGAAGATGAGTTATTGCTCGCTTTACCCATTGTGCCAATGCATCCGCCTGAAGAATGCCAGCAGCCGGCTGGGCTCCTAGAGTCCGAATCGAGCAAGAACGCGGTTACAAGGTCCAACCCGTTCAGTGTATTGGCGCAGTTAAAGCGTGACCCAAACGTTTAGGAGTTAATTATTATGGCTGTTCAGAAAAGTAAGAAATCCCGTTCAGCGCGTGACATGCGCCGTTCACACGATGCACTCACCGCAAGCGCTTTGACTGTAGAGAAAAGTACAGGTGAAGTGCGTTTGCGCCACCACGTATCACCAGAAGGTGTATACCGTGGTCGCCAAGTGATCGCGAAGGATTCTGCTGAGTAAACCTTGACCGGTTTAACGATAGCAATTGATGCAATGGGCGGGGACTTTGGTCCCCGCCTTATTGTTCCTGCATGTATAAAAAGTTTAGCTGAACATCCGGCGTTGCATTTAGTGCTGGTCGGTGACCGTTATGCTATTGAGTCAATTCTGGCTCAGTATCCCCTCGATGATTCTTCGCGCTTAACCGTGCAGCATGCCGGTGAAGAAGTGACGATGGATGATTTGCCCATTCATGCGCTGCGCCATAAGCCCGACTCTTCAATGCGAATTGCTTTGCAATTATTGCGTGATCAGCAGGTGCAAGCCTGTGTGAGTGCTGGCAACACCGGAGCCTTGATGGCTTTAGCTAAGCATGTGCTCAAGTGTTTGCCAGGTATTGAGCGGCCGGCCATTATGACAGCTTTGCCAACTCAGCGGGGCGAGACGCACCTGTTGGATCTAGGTGCTAATGTTGATGTCAGTGCTGAACAGTTATTGCAGTTTGCCTTGATGGGCTCTGCTGCATTGCAGATTCAAGGTGTTGAACATCCGCGCGTCGCCTTGCTCAACGTTGGCAGTGAAGCGATTAAGGGTAATCAGCAGGTTAAACAGGCTGCAGTATTGCTCGAAGCGATCAAGCATCTTAATTACATCGGATACATCGAAGGTGATGGTGTGTTTCGTGGTGAAGCCGATGTAGTGGTGTGTGACGGTTTTGTGGGTAATATTCTGCTGAAATCCACTGAAGGTCTTGCGCAAATGATCGCTGCGCGCATTCGCCAGCGACTGGGTCGAGGTGTGCGCGCCTGGTTATTATCGTGGCTGGCAGCGCCATTATTGCGAGTGCTGCGTACTGAGCTTGCTCCTGAGCGCTACAATGGTGCATGTCTACTCGGTGTGGCCGGTATCGTCGTGAAAAGTCATGGCAGTGCCAGTCAGGCTGCCTTTCAATCAGCGATAGGTGTGGCCTATCGTGCTGCGCAAGAACGCTTGGCGGAGTGTCTACAGCAGCGCTTGCAGCACGTGATGCTTGATATAGACATCAATCTTGATTCTAAGGTGTGACCGATATTGGCTGCTTATCATCCAATGGTCGGTTTGTTATTAGAGCCTTAAGCGTGGCAAACTCCCTTTGTTGAATGATAGGTAATATTTATTTATGAAGGCTTCTCTTGCGTTTGTATTTCCTGGGCAAGGTTCTCAGGCCGTCAGCATGTTGGCAGATATTGGTGCAGCTGAATCGTTGATTACTGAAACTTTTGCCGAAGCATCAACGGCCTTAGGTTATGACCTGTGGGCGTTATGTCAGCAAGGTCCTGCAGAAGTATTAAATCAAACCGATAAAACCCAACCGGCCATCTTAACGGCATCAATTGCCTTATGGCGTTTATGGTTGGCCAAAGGTGGTCCGCAACCCGCTTATGTCGCTGGGCATAGCTTGGGTGAGTATTCAGCGCTGGTGGCTGCAGGCAGTTTAACTTTGCTTGATGCGGTGCGTTTGGTCGAGCGTCGCGGTCAGCTCATGCAAGATGCTGTACCAGCGGGTACTGGTGCAATGGCTGCTGTTTTAGGGTTGGATGATGCTGATGTACAGGCGGCTTGTGCAGAAGCGGCGCAAGGTGAAGTGGTCAGTGCCGTCAATTTTAATGCGCCAGGCCAAGTGGTTGTCGCAGGCTCTGCTGCTGCTGTTGAGCGCGCGATTGAAGCCTGCAAGGCGCGAGGCGCGAAGCGTGCAATGCCTTTGCCCGTGAGTGTGCCTTCGCATTGTGAATTAATGCGTCCTGCAGCAGAACAATTTGCTCAGGCTTTGGCGGCCGTTGCCTGGCAGCAGCCAAGTATTGCGTTAGTGCAGAATGTTAGCGCCGAAGTCGTGACAGATTTGACTGTGTTAGAACAAAATCTGTTAGCGCAACTCTATAGCCCTGTGCGCTGGGTTGAATCAATGGTGTGTTTAGCGGCGCAGGGTGTTACTGATGTGGTCGAGTGTGGTCCAGGTAAAGTCCTGTCAGGCCTTAATAAGCGCTGCATTAAAGGTGTGAATACCTATAGTTTGGACAGTCCTGAAGCATTTGCTGCAGCCTTAACTGCACAGCTTTGATATGGAGAGAAACATGAGTTTAGAAGGTAAAGTGGCGCTCGTTACCGGTGCAAGCCGAGGCATCGGTCGTGCCATTGCTTTGCAGTTGGGTGCACAAGGTGCAACTGTTATTGGTACTGCTACTTCTGCAAGTGGCGCGCAAAGTATCAGTCAAGCTTTGCAGGGCAGTGGTATTCAAGGTACTGGAATGCTGTTAAATGTCTGCGATGCTGATTCTGTGGCTGCGACACTTGAGCGCATTCAAGCAGAATTTGGCGCACCACTGATTCTAGTCAACAACGCCGGCATCACGCGCGATAATCTCATGCTGCGGATGAAAGACGAAGAGTGGTTTGATGTTATTGATACCAACTTGCACAGTTTGTACCGCATGTCGAAAGCTGTATTGCGCGGCATGACCAAAGCGCGTTGGGGGCGTATTATCAGTATCGGCTCAGTAGTAGGTGCAATGGGTAATGCAGGTCAAGTAAACTACGCTGCTGCAAAGGCTGGTTTAGAAGGTTTTGGTCGCGCTTTAGCCCGTGAAGTAGGCTCGCGCTCAATTACCGTGAACGCTGTCGCTCCAGGCTTTATTGATACGGATATGACCCGTGATTTGCCTGAGGCGCAACGTGATGCATTATTGACTCAAATCCCATTGGGACGTTTGGGGCAAGCGCAAGAAATTGCTAACGTTGTTGGTTTCCTTGCGTCAGAGCAGGCCTCTTATGTTACTGGAACCACGATTCCAGTGAATGGCGGCATGTATATGAGTTAAAATGGCTGCAAATGTGACCGAAGCATCAAGTTTTGAGTCATAATTGCGCTTTGTAAAATATGAGTTGTTTGAGTGATGCATCACGCTGAACACAGACAAATCGCACAAGTTGTTCGCAAAGGGTAAGCAGTTGGCTTAAAATGCGCAAAACCCTTTCATGCACGAGTGGCAGCTAGAGTTGCCCAGTTTTTTCCATTTAGGAGTGATACACGGTATGAGTACTATTGAAGAACGCGTTAAAAAGATTGTTGCTGAGCAGTTAGGTGTTAAAGCAGAAGACGTGACTAACAGCGCATCTTTTGTAAATGATTTAGGCGCGGACTCATTGGATACAGTTGAGTTGGTTATGGCTCTTGAAGAAGAGTTTGAGACTGAAATTCCTGATGAAAAAGCTGAAAAAATCACTACTGTTCAAGAAGCCATCGATTACATCAACGCGCACGCGCAATAATGTAAACGGTTGTTTTACAACAGCGAAAGCCGCGCGACTTTTATAGATGTGCGGCTTTTTTTTTGCACAGCGCATTATGCATTAACAAGAGGTTATCGCCATGTCGCGTAGACGTGTCGTAGTTACCGGGATGGGAATGTTGTCCCCGCTAGGTGTTGATGTTGCACAGAGTTGGTCTGGCATCCTAGCAGGTAAAAGCGGTATCGGTTTGATTGAGCATATAAACGTTGATGCTTTTTCAACTCGTTTTGGTGGGTCGGTTAAAAACTTTGATGTTGAACAGTACATGCCAGCTAAAGATGCACGGCGTTTAGATTTGTTCATTCAGTATGGTTTGGCAGCAGGCATGCAAGCCATAACGGACTCTGGGCTGCAAGTCACTGATGCTAATCGTCAGCGCATTGGCGTCGCGATGGGCTCTGGGATTGGTGGTCTGACCAATATTGAAAATACCAGTAAAACGTTATTTGATCAGGGGCCGCGCCGGATTTCACCGTTTTTTGTGCCCGGTTCTATTATCAACATGATCTCTGGTGTCTTGTCGATCCAGCTCGGTCTACAGGGGCCAAACTATGCTGTAGCCACTGCTTGCACGACAGGTACGCATTGTATCGGTATGGCAGCACGTAATATTGCCTATGGTGATGCTGATGTGATGTTGGCAGGTGGTGCCGAAATGGCCGCCTGTGGTTTAGGTCTTGGTGGCTTTGCTGCTTCACGTGCGTTATCTACGCGTAATGATGATCCGCAAGCGGCGAGTCGTCCATGGGATGCTGACCGTGATGGTTTTGTGCTGTCCGATGGCGCCGGTGCTTTGGTGTTAGAAGAATTAGAGCATGCGAAAGCCCGTGGTGCGACAATCTATGCAGAGGTTGCAGGTTTTGGTATGAGTGCAGATGCTTACCATATGACCTCGCCACCAGAGCAAGGTGATGGTGCGGCGCGTTGTATGGCCAGTGCATTGCATGATGCAGGCATGCGGCCTGACCAAGTGCAATATGTGAATGCGCACGGTACATCAACTCCGGCCGGTGACTTGGCTGAAGTGAATGCTTTAAAAAGCGTTTTTGCTGAGCATACGAAAGCCATTTGCGTCAGTTCTACCAAGTCAATGACAGGGCACCTATTAGGTGCGGCCGGTGCTGTAGAGGCGATCTTTAGTATTTTAGCAATACGTGATCAAGTGGCACCACCGACCATCAATCTAGATAAGCCTGGTGAGGGCTGCGATCTTGATTTTGTTGCCCATCACGCTAAGCCGCTAGCCATTGATGCTGTGCTCTCCAATTCTTTTGGTTTTGGCGGCACCAATGGCTCGTTGCTGTTTCGTCGGTATCGTTAGACGTGCAGGCTTGGATTAACGGTCAGCCCAGCGATACTATCGCGCTGACTGACCGTGGTCTTGCTTATGGTGATGGTCTTTTTGAAACCATTAAAGTGCGCAACGGCAGGGCAATTCTGCTTGAGCGCCATTTGCAGCGATTACAATTAGGTTGTCAGCGTTTGGCAATCCCGCTTGACCTGCCATTGTTGCGCCAAGAGCTGGATGCTTATCTGCAGCAGCTCGATGTTGGTGTCTGTAAGTTGATCTTAACCCGTGGCGTCGGTCAGCGCGGTTATGCTTTACCTGAGCCTTGTATGCCGCAGCGGATTTTACAGTCTGCCAGTCTTCCACAGTGGCCAGTCGCCCATAGAGAATCTGGTATTGAGCTGTATAGCTGTCAGTTGCGTCTTGCCGAGCAGCCTATTTTAGCAGGGCTCAAACATCTGAACCGTTTAGAGCAAGTGCTGGCGCGAGCCGAGTGGTCAGATCCAGCCTTCGCCGAAGGTTTGTTATTGGATCAGCAGCTGCGAGTGGTTGACGGGGTGTTTAGCAATATCTTTATTGTGAAGAATCAGCAGCTGATTACCGCTGATTTAAGCCGTTGTGGTGTGGCTGGGGTGATGCGTGCCGAGCTGTTGGCGCGCGCCGATGCGGCTGGAATTGCTGTGGCAGTGACCGATATTAGTCTTGAGCAGCTGCTGCAAGCCGATGAGGTTTTCACCTGTAACAGCTTGTATGGTATTTGGCCTGTACGCAGTTATCTAACGCAGCGCTGGCCAGTCGGTCAATTGACTCGTAAGCTGCAGCAACTTATCAAAGACTTAGTGGATGAATAACCGTGCTGCGTAAGTTAACCATTGCTTTTTTTAGTAGCTGTTTGTTTGTGCTGATGGCGGTCGCTTTGCTATTTTGGATGCAGCGTGAAGTGCTTGAGCAGCCCTTGCAGATTACTGGCGAGCAAGTGCTTGCAGTGCCAGCTGGCAGCACGCCAAATGGCTTGTTGCTGCAACTGGAACAGCAGGGGGCATTGCGTGGGGCGTTTTGGCTGCGTTTAAGTTGGCGATTGCAAGGCTATAGCCAACCTTTGCATGCCGGTGAATATCAGCTCACTGAAGGCATGAAAGTTGCGCAGTTATTAGAGAAGTGGCGCAGCGGTGATGTTGTGCAGTACCGCGTCACCTTGGTTGAAGGTTGGAACTTTCGTCAAGTCCGTAGCGCTTTAGCGCAGCAAGAAAAACTCCAGCAAACCCTTGGCGATGTCAGTGATAGTGAGCTGATGCGTCAACTGGGACAGGCCAATGTGCATCCTGAAGGACGCTTTTTTCCGGATACTTACAACTTTGTGCGTGGCCAAAGTGATTTAGATATTCTCCGTCAAGCCAATCAGCGTTTGCAAAAGGTATTGGCTGAGGAATGGGCCGCACGTGCAGAAAACTTACCTTATCGTAGTGCTGATGAGGCTTTAGTAATGGCCTCCATTATTGAAAAAGAAACCGGTGTTGCGCATGAACGCGATGAAATTGCCGGTGTATTTATTCGCCGACTGGGTCTTGGCATGCTGCTGCAGACCGACCCCACAGTGATTTATGGAATGGGCGAGAGCTATAACGGAAAAATTACGCGCGCTGATTTGCGTCGCCCCACACCTTACAATACTTATGTCATTGCGGGCTTGCCGCCCACCCCGATCGCTATGGTTGGCCGTGAAGCGATTCATGCGGCGCTGCACCCTAAACCTGGTAAAAGTTTATACTTTGTTGCGCGTGGCGATGGCAGTCATGTGTTTTCCAACTCACTGGCTGAGCACAATAAAGCGGTGCGTGAGTATCAGCTTAAACGTCGCGCTGATTACCGCTCCAGTCCAGCCCCAGCTGCGTCTCAATAAGGATTTAGTATGCGTGGATTGTTTATTACCTTAGAAGGTCCTGAGGGTGCGGGAAAAACCACCAATCGAGCCTATCTGGCCGAGCAGTTGCAGGCGCAGGGTTTTGTTGTGACATTGACTCGCGAGCCCGGTGGCACAGCCTTGGCTGAGCTGATTCGGGAGATTTTGCTGGCGCCGCATGCTGAAACGATGGCCGTGGATACAGAGTTGCTACTGATGTTTGCCGCGCGCGCGCAGCACTTAGCACAAGTGATATTGCCGGCGTTAGCTGAAGGTAAAATCGTTATTTGTGATCGTTTTACCGATGCGACCTATGCCTATCAAGGCGGTGGCCGCGGCTTGGATTGCTCGCGCATTGCACTGCTTGAGCAATTTGTGCAGGGTGATTTGCGTCCAGATATGACCTTATTATTTGATTTGCCCGTTGAAGAGGGCATGGCGCGCGCCGTTGCTCGCGGTAAGCTGGATCGCTTTGAGCAAGAGCAGCAGCTGTTTTTTGAAAACGTGCGTCAATCCTACTTGCAGCGTGCTCAAAATGATCCTCAACGTTTTCGCTTGGTGAATGCTCAGCAAACGTTAGCTGATGTGCAAAAGAGCCTTGATCAGTATCTGTTGGAAATAATGGAACGCGCACGTGAGCAGTAATCTCTATCCGTGGCAAACTGAGCTCTGGCAGTCACTGGCTGGGCGCAGTCAGCAAGCCCATGCGTATTTATTGCATGGTCCAGCGGGCAGCGGTAAGCGTGCTTTTGCTGAGCATTTTGCAGCCTTTTTGTTATGCAAATCCCCTCAGCAGCAACAGCCGTGTGGGCACTGTTCAGCTTGTCAATTGTACGCAGCGGACACCCATCCTGATTTGGCTAGGCTTGAGCCCGAGGAAGAGGGGAAAGGGATTTTGATTGCCAGCGTGCGGGATTTGGTGGCAAAAATCTTACAAACTTCGCAGCAAGGTGGTCGTAAGGTCGTGATTGTTGAGCCAGCAGAAGCCATGACAACGGGCTCTGCGAATGCTTTATTGAAAAGCCTCGAAGAGCCGGCCGGTTCAACTATTTTCTTATTGATCAGCCATCAATTCAGTTTTTTATTACCAACCATTAAAAGTCGCTGTGTATTGCAATCCTGTCCATTACCTAGTGAGCATGTCAGCGTACAATGGCTGCAGCAACAGCACGCTGATTTAAGTTTAGAGCAATGCCAGACTTTGCTGGCGCTGGCCTCGGGCTCGCCGCTAAATGCGCAGAAACTTTTAAACGCTGATGTGCTGGCGATTCGTGAGCAAGT
>RRZT012084496.1_pt1 | contig 14276 bp, 16 predicted proteins | sample 2165551 | NCBI WGS metagenome assembly RRZT01 (sample SAMN10456910, study PRJNA506462) | wastewater metagenome | biome: wastewater; feature: sludge; material: wastewater sludge; isolation source: wastewater sludge with Escherichia coli K12::gfp cells carrying plasmid... | place: USA: Moscow, Idaho... | reverse complement strand
GGCCTCGCTGATCACTAGCTTTTCGATAGGGGGCAGTGCTTGTCCGGCGTGCGCTGCGGCCACTTTTTGCATGTGTTTGATGACATCGCCCGCCAGCTTGTCGGTTTCGCGACTGGCGGTGCCGTTGCCGATGGCGATGAGCTGCACGCCGTGCTGGGCGATCAGGCGCGCCAGGGTGTGGATGCTGCCGTCCCAGTCCTTGCGCGGCTCGTGCGGGTACACGGTGTGGGTGGCCACCAGCTTGCCGGTGGCGTCCACCACGGCCACTTTCACGCCGGTGCGGATGCCGGGGTCCAGCCCCATCACGGCCTTGGCGCCGGCGGGCGCGGCCAGCAGCAAATCGCGCAGGTTGTCGGCAAACACTTTGATGGCGACTTTTTCCGCCTCTTCGCGCAGGCGGGTGAACAAATCGCGCTCGGTGCTCAGGCTCAGTTTGACGCGCCAAGTCCAGGTGACGCATTTGCGCAGCAGGTCGTCGGCGGCGCGGCCCTGGTGGCTCCAGCCTAGGTGCTGGGCAATTCTTCCCTCCGCCAGGCTGGTTTTTTCATCCGCCGCCATCGGGGCGATGAGCTTGGCGTCGAGGATTTCCAGCTGCCGCCCGCGAAACACCGCCAGCGCGCGGTGGCTGGGCACGCGGCCAATGGGCTCGTCGTAGTCGTGGTAGTCGCGAAACTTGGCCACCTCGGGGTCTTGCTCGTTCTTGCCGGCAGCCAGCTTGCTTTGCAACAGGCCCTCTTGCCACAGCCATTCGCGCAAGGACTGCACCAGCGCCGCGTCTTCGGCCCAGCGCTAGCTGAGGATGTCGCGCACGCCGTCCAGCACGGCGGGCACGGTGGTGAAGTCTTCGCCGCCCTCGCCTTTTTCGGCCTTCACAAAAGGCTTGGCCGCCTCCTGCGGGTCGAGCGTGGGGTCGGCAAACAACTGGTCGGCCAGCGGCTCGATGCCGAATTCGCGCGCAATCTGGCCCTTGGTGCGGCGCTTGGGCTTGTAGGGCAGGTACAGGTCTTCCAGCTCTTGCTTGGTGGGCGCGGCCTCGATGGCGGCGCGCAGCTCGGGCGTGAGCTTGCCTTGTTCTTCAATGCTTTTGAGGATGGCGGCGCGGCGCTCGTGCAGCTCGCGCAATTGGGCATCGTCCAGGCCGTCGGTGGCCTCTTTGCGGTAACGGGCGATGAAAGGCACGGTGGCGCCGCCGTCCAGCAGGTCGATGGCCGTCTGCACCTGACGGGGTTGCACGCGAATTTCACTGGCAATCTGTTCAACAATGGAAAAAGTCATAAGCTGCTTTACCCAGTCACCCATACGGTGGTGGTTCAAATCTGGAAAAAAACGCGCAGTGTGCCACAAGCTGCGGCACGATATTCCTTGCATCCAGTGGCAAGGTGTGAAATAGTCTGGCAACCGTATGCGATCCAGAAAAGTTATAATTGCCCTCTTATGTCTGCCATTTCCATACAGTCTGTCAGCAAGGTCTATCCGCCCCGTGGTCATGGGGCGGAATTGCGTGCGCTGGACAATGTTTCTTTCGAGATCGAGCAGGGCGATTTTTTCGGCCTGCTTGGCCCCAATGGCGCGGGTAAAACCACGCTGATCAGTATTCTGGCGGGGCTGGTGCGCGCGAGTGAGGGCACGATCAAGGTTCATGGTCTGGATGTGCAAAGCGATGCGGCCCAGGCGCGGCGCTATTTGGGCATCGTGCCGCAAGAGCTGGTGTTTGACCCCTTCTTTACGGTGCGCGAGGCGCTGCGCTTTCAGTCGGGCTATTTCGGCATTTACAACAATGACGCCTGGATTGATGAGCTGCTGGCGGGCCTGGGGTTGGCAGACAAGGCATCGGCCAATATGCGGCAGCTTTCGGGCGGCATGAAGCGGCGTGTGCTGGTGGGCTTGGCCTTGGTGCACAAGCCGCCGGTGATTGTGCTGGACGAGCCCACGGCCGGTGTGGATGTGGAGTTGCGGCAAACCCTGTGGCGCTTTGTGGCCGATTTGAACCGGCAAGGGCACACGGTGCTGCTGACTACGCACTATCTGGAAGAGGCCGAAGCCCTGTGCAACCGCATCGCCATGCTCAAGCACGGGCGCTTGCTGGCGCTGGAAAAAACCAGCACGCTTTTGAGCAATGCCGCGGCCAGTGTCTTGCACTTCAAAACCGATCAAGCCTTGCCGACCGAGTTGGCGGCGCGGGCGCGGGTGACGGGCAGAGTCGTGGAATGGCCTGCGCACAGCCCGGAAGAAATCGAACACTGCCTGGCCGTTTTGCGCCAGACAGATATTCAGATAGAAGATCTGGAGATTCGCAAGGCGGATCTGGAAGACGTGTTTATCCAACTGATGCAAGACAAGCAACCCGGCAGCTCGCCGATGGGCTTGCCTGCTGCCCCTGCGGCACCGTAAGGCGTATATGCAGCACACCGTTTCTTCTCAACCGCCCGCTCACACGATGGATGCTACACCGCAGTCTGTGGCTGTGCCTGCCCGGTCTCTGGAGCCACTGCCGCCCGATGGCAGCGGCTGGAAAATGCTTTTTTACAAAGAGGTTCTGCGTTTTTGGCGTGTGGCTTTTCAAACCGTGGCGGCGCCTGTGCTCACGGCGGTGCTGTATCTGCTGATTTTTGGCAATGTGCTCAGCCGCCAAACCATGCCGGGCTATGGCGGTATCAGCTACATCGCTTTTTTGGTGCCGGGCTTGGTCATGATGAGCGTGCTGCAAAACGCCTTTGCCAATAGCGCCTCCAGCCTGGTGCAGAGCAAGATCATGGGCAGCCTGGTGTTTTTGCAGCTCACACCGCTGTCGCACTGGAACTGGTATGTGGCCTATGTGGGCGCATCCATCATTCGCGGTTTGCTGGTGGGGCTGGGCGTGTATGCCGTCACCCTGTTGTATGTGCCCCCTCATGCGTTTGCGCCTTTGTGGATTGCCGCTTTTGCCGTGCTGGGCGCAGCCATGATGGGGGCGTTGGGCATGCTGGCCGGCTTGTGGGCCGACAAGTTCGACCAGATGGCCATGTTCCAGAACTTCATCATCATGCCCATGACCTTTCTGGCTGGGGTGTTTTATTCGGTGCACAATCTGCCCGGCATTTGGCGGCAAGTTAGCCACCTGAATCCGTTTTTTTACATGATCGACGGCTTGCGCTACGGCTTTTTTGGCGTCAGCGACGGCTCGCCGTGGCTGAGCTTGGGGGTTGCCGGTGCGGCCTTTGTTGGCGTGACGGGGTTGGTGCTGCATCTGCTCAAAACAGGTTACAAGCTGCGCCAGTAGGGCGTCAGAACTGGTTTTATTACTCAAACTGCCCCTTCCTAGCACCTGTATTCTGGATATGAACGATTCACACACCTTGCCAGCCGCTACCCGTATGCATGCCCGTGCAAGCGCATGGGCCATGGCGGTGCTGGGGTTGGTTTTTTGCCTGCTGGCAGCAGGTTGCTCACCCAGAAACGATGCATCTTCTGCTGCTTCTGCCGCTGCGGTAACGGGCGCGAGCAGCACGGCCAGTGCAGTGAATGCAACAGGTGCAGCGGCTATCGCAGGAAGTGGCGCAGCCAGTGCTGCGGCGGTGAACATGCGGCGCTCGCTGGTTCAGATCAAGTTTGTACAGATGTTCGAGAAAGAATGCTTGCCGCGTATCGCAACCGATGCCGGTCTGACGTCCGCGCAGAAGCTGGATTTTTGCCAGTGTTATGCGGCAGCCATGGCCGATAACAACAGCGAAACGCAATTGAAGCGCTATCTGGCCGGGCAGGATCATGCTCAGCTGCAAAGCGATGCCAACCAATACGGCCAGTCTTGTTTGGAACAGGCCAGGCGCAAGCCATAAACCATCCAGGAGAATCCAACGTGTCGATGACAGCAGAAACCGTGCGCCAGCTCATTGCCGAGGCCGTGCCTTGCGAGCGGCTGGACGTACAGGGCGATGGCCGCCATTGGTTTGCCACCATCGTCTCCAGCGCATTTGTGGGCAAGCGCCTGATTGCGCGGCATCAGATGGTCTATGCTGCGCTGGGGGAACGTCTGCAAACCGACGAAGTGCATGCCTTGTCGATGAAAACATTGACGCCCGAGGAATGGGTGCAGCAGTACACCGAAATCTGAAATAACCAGCCTGATACATTAAAAATCACCATATGGACAAATTACTGATCCGGGGTAACCGCCCCCTGAACGGAACCGTCACCATCTCGGGTGCCAAAAATGCGGCCTTGCCCGAAATGTGCGCAGCCTTGCTGACGAGCGAACCGGTGCATTTGCGCAATGTGCCGCGCCTGCGCGACGTAGCCACCATGCGCAAATTGCTGGAAAATATGGGTGTGCGCGTGCACACGCATGGCGAGCGCGGCGGCATGAGCTTTGAGGCGGTCGACCCGCTGGCGCCCGAGGCGCCTTATGAACTGGTCAAAACCATGCGTGCGTCGGTGTTGGCGCTGGGGCCGTTGCTGGCGCGTTGCGGCAAGGCGCGGGTATCTTTGCCCGGCGGTTGCGCCATTGGCGCCCGGCCGGTCGAGCAGCACATCAAGGGGCTGCAAGCCATGGGTGCGGTGATCGAGGTGCAACACGGCTATATCGAAGCGCATTTGCCACCCGGGCAAACACGCCTGAAAGGCGCGCACATTGCCACAGACATGATTACCGTTACGGGTACCGAAAACTTCCTGATGGCTGCGGCCTTGGCTGATGGCATCACCGTACTGGAAAATGCCGCGCAAGAGCCGGAAATTAGCGATCTGGCCGAAATGCTCATCAAAATGGGCGCCAAGATCACAGGCCACGGCAGCAGCCGCATCACCATCGAAGGGGTGGAAAAGCTTCACGGTTGCGAGCATGCCGTGGTGGCAGACCGTATCGAAGCGGGCACCTTTTTGTGTGCGGTGGCCGCAACGGGCGGCGATGTGCTGCTGCAACACGCCCGTGCCGATCATCTGGATGCCGTGATCGACAAGCTGCGCGAGGCAGGCGCCCGGATTGACGGGGTCGAGCAGGGCCTGCGCATTTCCAGCCAAGGGGCGGCAACGCTCAAAGCGCAAAGTTTTCGCACGACGGAGTATCCGGGCTTTCCGACCGATATGCAGGCGCAATTCATGGCGCTCAATTGTGTGGCACAAGGCAGCAGCATGGTGACGGAAACCATTTTCGAAAACCGCTTCATGCATGTGAGCGAATTGATGCGTTTGGGCGCAAACATCCATATCGACGGCAAAACCGCCATGATCGAAGGGGTGTCGCAACTCTCAGGCGCTACCGTCATGGCGACCGACTTGCGGGCCTCGGCCAGCCTGGTGATTGCCGCGCTGGTGGCCGAAGGCGAAACCACGGTGGAGCGCATTTACCACCTGGATCGCGGCTACGATCAGATGGAAGAAAAACTCCAGGCGCTGGGCGCAGACATTGAACGGGTGACCGGATGATTACGCTTGCCCTTTCCAAAGGCCGCATCTTTGAGGAAACCATGCCCATGCTGCATGCCATGGGCATTCAGGTGCTGGAAGATCCCGAAAAATCCCGCAAGCTGATTCTGCCTACCAGCCGCGACGATGTGCGCGTGGTGCTGGTGCGCGCCACCGATGTGCCAACCTATGTGCAATATGGCGGCGCGGATCTGGGCATTGTGGGCAAAGATACGTTGATCGAGCACTGCGCCGAATGGGGCGAAACCAGCTTGTACCAGCCGCTGGATCTGGACATCGCCCGCTGCCGCATGAGTGTGGCGGTGCCTGTCGGGTTTGATTACGCAGGCCAGGTGCAACAAGGGGCGCGCTTGCGTGTGGCGACCAAGTACGTGAACATCGCCCGCGAATTTTTCGCAGCCAAAGGCGTGCACGTGGATCTGATCAAGCTCTATGGCAGCATGGAGCTGGCGCCGCTCACCGGCATGGCGGATGCCATTGTCGATCTGGTTTCTTCGGGCAATACGCTGGCTGCCAACAACCTGGTCGAGGTGGAGCAGATCATGCCCATCAGCTCGCGGCTGGTGGTCAATCAGGCGGCGCTCAAGCTCAAACAGCAAGCCATACGCGGTCTGCTGGAGGCATTTGCTGCCGCCAGAGGCGGGGGCGCTTGAGCTTTGGGCGGGGCAGTGCGCAGCAATGAAACGGGAATGAGTCGGCCATGAAACGCATTCTGGTCGTGCACTACTCGCAAAGCGGGCAGCTCACGCGCGTGCTGGACGCCATCCTGGCGCCTTTGCGCAAAGTGCAGCACACGCCGCTTGACATCGTGGAGTTGGCGCTGGAGCCAGTCGAACCGTTTCCTTTCCCTTGGGGCTTCATGCAGTTTCTGGATGCCTTTCCGGAGTCTTTTCTGTTGGAGCCACGGCCACTCAAGCCCTTGCCGGAATTGGGGTGCGAGCGTTTCGATCTGGTCATTCTGGGTTATCAGGCGTGGTATCTGGCGCCATCGCAGCCGATGACGGCGTTTTTGCAATCGCCGCAGGCCAAAACCTGGCTGCGCGATACGCCGGTGGTGACCGTGGTGGCCTGCCGCAATATGTGGTTGATGGCACAGGAAAAAATGAAGCAGTTGATCGCCGCTGCCGGTGGTCGGCTCTGCGACCATGTGGCGCTGACCGATCCGCCCGAGCATGTGCTGTCGTCTTTCATCACCACGCCCCGCTGGTTGCTGCGGGGCAAGCGCGATGCCTTCTGGGGCCTGCCGCGCGCCGGTGTGGCCGATGCCGACATTCACGCTGCGCAACGCTTTGGGCAGGCGCTGGTCACCGCTTTGGCCGCTGATGCCGAAACCAGCGGCCAGCCCATGCTGGGCGGCTTGCGGGCAGCGCCGGTGCAGCCGGGGCTGATTCTGAGCGAACGCGCCGGGCAGCGTGCTTTTTCGGTATGGTCGCGCCTGCTGCGGGCGTGTGGCGTACCGGGCAAGCCTTTGCGGCGTGTGGCGCTGCTGCTGTTTGTTACGTATCTGATCGTGATGATCGTTGCCGTGGTGCCCGTCAGCCTGTTGCTGCAGCGCTTTTGCAGGCCCTTGCTGCGTGCGCGCCTGGCCAAGCTGCAAGCCAGCTATGAGGCTCCTTCGGGCGCAGCAACCTACAATATGACAGATGATTGATCCACAAGCCACACAAGCGGCCGCTTATATTGTTCAAACTGCGAGCTTTTTGCCGAATGAGCCGGTGCATAACGACGAGATCGAATCGGTGTTGGGCATGGCGGGCGGCAGGCCTTCGCGGGCGCGCGCCATTGTTTTGCGCAGCAACGGCATTCGGCAACGGTTTTATGCGCTTGATCGGCATACCGGCTTGCCTACGCATACCAATGCACAGTTGACCGCCCAGGCTGTGCGTGGTCTGGCGGGTGGTGCAGGGGCAGATGCCTTCGCGTTGCAAGACATGGCCTGCCTGGCCACAGGTACCACGACGCCCGACCAGCTTGCGCCCAACCACGGCGTGATGGTGCATGGTGAGCTGGGCACACCCGCCTGCGAAGTGGTGTCGCTGGCAGGTATTTGTCTGTCGGGCTTGGCAGCCCTGAAATATGCGTGGATGTCGGTCTTGCTGGGCGCGCCCAATGCGGTGGCCACGGGTTCTGACGCCCCGAGCGGCATGCTGCATGCCCGCCATTTTGCAGGCGAGGTGGCCGAGCAAGTCGATGCACTGGGCGAGCAGCCCCATCTGGCCTTTGATCGCGACTTTTTGCGCTGGATGCTGTCTGACGGGGCAGGAGCGGTGCTGCTGCGCCAGCAGCCGCGTCAAGAGGGATTGTCGTTGCGGGTGGATTGGCTGGAATTGTGCTCGCATGCACACCTGTTGCCTGCCTGCATGTACCAGGGCGCCAGCAAGAACGCAGACGGCAGCTTGCGGGGCTGGCGCGAGCACAGCCAATCAGACTGGTTGAACCAATCGGTTTTTGCCCTGAAGCAAGATGTGCGGCTGCTCAACGCGCATATTGTGGAGCACACCCTGGAGCGACCCTTGGCGGATATCGTGCGCAAGCGCCAGTTGCAGGCTGACCGGATCGACTGGTTTGTGCCGCACATGTCGTCCATGTATTTTCAGCAACCCTTGGCAGACGCCTTGCAACGCATCGGTCTGCCATTGCCCGCCGAGAAATGGTTTACCAACCTGACCAGCAAGGGCAACACAGGGGCTGCGGCGTTTTACATCATGCTGGATGAATTGATGCGCAGCGGCTGTTTGCAGCCGGGGCAGACCTTGCTGTGTTTCGTGCCCGAGAGCGGGCGTTTTTCCAGCGGTTTTTTGCATTTGACGGTGGTGGATCATGCAGGAGCGTGAAGTGCCACAGGAGGGCAATGCCACGCTGGACGGACACCGCAAGCTCATGTATGCGCGCGGTGCCGATGGGCGCATGAAAAGGGTCGAATCACGCGGCTGGGAAGTGGAAGAGCTGGTCACCCGGCAAGCGGTGGACGAATTCGAGCGGCTGGCGGCAGAAGCCAAACGGCAGGCCGAAAACGGCCAGGCATCGCCCCTGTGCTATCACATGTACCGCGCCCGCATGGACGAAAGCCTGCTGGCACAGGCAACAGGTTTGTGGCGCTGGCAGGTGCGGCGGCATTTGCGCTTGCCACAGATTGCGCAACTGCGCCCCAGTTTGCAGCAACGCTATGCGCAGGCACTGGGCGTGGCGGTCGATGCGTTGCAACGCATGCCGTGATGCGCCCAAGCGCCAGCCCATCTTGTTAAAAACGGTTTCTTGAAGCGATCCAGTTGGCGGTACAGTTGCGCATGCCCACACTCCAGTCATTTCAGCACCAACATGCCGCACATTGTGAAAGCGGCGTCATGTCGAATCTGCTGCGCCAGCACGGTCTGCCGCTGTCAGAAGCGATGGTGTTTGGCCTGTCTTCGGCCTTGGTGTTTGCCTATTTGCCCTTTGTCAAGGTGGGTGGGCTGCCGCTGGTGTCGTACCGCATGCCGCCGCGCAGCATCATCAAGAATCTGCAAAAACCGCTGGGCATGCGCGTGCGCTTTGAAACTTTCCGCCAGCCAGAGGCAGCGCAGGCGCGGCTGGATGAGTTGTTGCAGCAGGGGCAATTGGTCGGCCTGCAAACATCGGTGTACTGGCTGCCGTATTTTCCGCAGGACTTGCGCTTTCATTTCAACGCGCACAATCTGCTGGTGTTTGGCAAAGAGGGCGATGACTACCTGATTTCCGATCCCGTATTTGAAGAGGTGATGCGTTGCTCCGCCGCTGATTTGCAAAAGGCGCGCTTTGCCACAGGGCCTTTGGCTCCCAAGGGTATGCTGTATGTGCTGCAAAGCCCGCCGCACATGCCCGATTGGTTGCGTGCCTTGCCGGCAGCCATCCGCAAAACCTGCCGCACCATGCTGTATGCGCCTATTCCGCTGGTGGGTGTTCGGGGAATCCGCATGCTGGCGCGTGCCGTGCGCCGTTTGCCGGTGAATGATGCGCATAAAAGCGGCTTGTTCATCGGGCATATCGTGCGCATGCAAGAAGAAATCGGCACGGGCGGCGCGGGCTTTCGTTTTTTGTACGCGGCGTTTTTGCAAGAGGCGGCTGATCTGTTGCAGCGGCCTGTTTTGCAGGATTTGTCTGAGCAGTTGGTCGCCATTGGCGACCAGTGGCGCGAATGGGCACTGCTGTGCGCGCGCATGTTGCGCGGGCGCCAGCCGCTGGAGCCCGCCGTGCTGGCCGATCGGCTGGAGGAGCTGGCCCAGGCCGAGCAGCACTTTTTCCGCCGCTTGTTGCGGGCGCTGTAACCAGTGCCCAAGGCCATGCCAAAGGTTTGCCATGCTGAATATTGACGCCGTGCACTACCGCTACCGCCGCAGTCGGCAAGCGTCGCTGCAAAACGTGAGCCTGCAGGTGCGGCCAGGCACATGCTGCGGCCTGCTGGGGCCTAATGGGGCGGGCAAAACCACCTTGATCTCTTTGATTGCGGGCTTGCTGCCTGTGCAGCAGGGAAGCATCCAGTTTGCAGGCCAGCCGCTGGATGCGGCGCGGCGCGCGCAACCCACGGCCATTGCGCTGGTGCCGCAAGACTATGCCTTCTACCCCATGCTGACGGTGCGTGAAAACCTGAACTTTTTTGCCGGTGTGCAAGGCGTTGCCGCCTCTGAACGCGGGCAGAGAATGGTACAGGCGCTGGCGTTTTGCCAGTTGGAGCAAGTGGCCGATCAATTGGCGCGTGAGCTGTCGGGCGGGTTGCGCCGCCGCCTCAATCTGGCCATCGGCCTGCTGGGTGATCCGCAATTGCTGTTGCTGGACGAACCCACGGTGGGGGTCGACCCGCAATCGCGCCATTTTTTGCTCGATGCCATCCGCGCCTTGTGCCAGGCGGGCAAAACCGTTATTTACACCAGCCACTATATGGATGAGGTCGAGGCGCTGTGCGACAGCGTAGCCATCATCGACCATGGCTGCGTGCTGCTGCAGGGTGATTTGCAACAGGTATTGCGGCAGGCGCGGCAAGAGCTGGAATTGCAACTGGCGCAGCCCTTGCCCGAGGCGCTGCTGGCTGCCTGGCAGCAACAGCATGCGCTGGTTGCTGAAGGGCCTGCGCGGTATCGCCTGACGCTTGAGGCCGGGCGCCTGGCCGATTTGCTGCAAACGCTGGCAGCGCAGCACTGCGAGGTGCTGGCGTTGGCGTATGGGCAGCAGAACCTGGAGCATGTATTCATGCAGCTGACCCAACGGGCATTGCGAGACAAGTCATGACACGATTGCTGGCGCTTTGGAGAAAAGAATGGCTCGCGCTGTGGCGCGACAAGCATGGCCTGCTGGCCTTGTTCGTGATGCCGGCCATTTTCATCCTGCTGATGTCGTTGGCGCTGCAAGATGCGTTCGCGCCCGACAAGCCGCTGGATCTGGGCTATGCAGTAGCCGATCTGGATCGCAGCACGGCTTCGGCTGTGTTGATAGAGCGCTTGCGCAACCAAAGCAGTTTGCGCGATCAGGGGCTGGAGGCCGATATGTCAGCTGCCCTTGCCAGCATGCGGGCGCGCAAGCATGCCTTTGTGCTGGTGATTCCGAGCGGGTTTGAGCGATCCATGCAAGAAACGGATGGTCATTTCCAGTTGGAAAAACCGCTGCAACTGTTGGCCGACCCGACACTTACGCCGGGGCTGGAATTGGCGTTTCGCGATCAGATTCTGGCCGTGCTGGGGGCGCAGCGCGTCAACACCTTTGTGGCGCAGGTTCAGCAAAGCTATGGCGTGCAGGATGTGGAAGAAATCCGCATCGAAGATTGGCGCAAGCAGTTGCAAACCGTGTCGGTACACGGTGATCAGGCCAACAGCCCCATGCCCAATGCCGTGCAGCAAAGCGTGCCCGCATGGCTGATTTTTTCGATGTTTTTCGTCATCGTACCCATCTCTGCCGTGTTCATTACCGAGCGGCAACAAGGCACCTTGCAACGTTTGCGCAGCCAGGGCGTGTCGCACAAATGGCTGTTGGCGGGCAAGTTGCTGCCTTTTTTCTGGGTCAATCAGATGCAGGCCTTGCTCATGCTGCTGGTCGGGCGCTATCTGGTGCCTGTGTTTGGCGGCGCCAGCTTGACGCTGCCAGCAAGCCCGGCAGCCTTGCTGGCGTTGTGGCTGATGGCATGCGCAGTCAGCCTGGCAGCCGTGTGCTGGGCGCTGTTGATTGCCAGCCTGGTGCGCACCTCGGAGCAGGCCACTGTCATTGGCGGAGTCGGCAATATCCTGATGGGGGCGGTGGGCGGCATCATGGTGCCGCAGTTTCTGATGCCGCCTGCGATGCGTGCCTTGGCCAAGGCTTCGCCCATGGCCTGGGGGCTGGAAGGCTTTCATACCGTTTTGCTGCGTCATGGCGGCATTGGCGATATTTGGCCGTATGCGGCAGGCCTGCTGCTTTTTGCCGCTGCCAGCCTGCTTGCTGCGGCGTTGGCGCATGTGTTTTCCGTGCATCGGCACGTATGAGGGTGACCGTGATGTCTTTTTCCGATTTGCAAGCCCTCAAGGCCGAGTTGAAAGCGCTGATTATCGAAGCGGCCGAGCGCAGCAACGACCCGGCAGAGCTGGATGATGCCGCACCTTTGTTTGGCCCCGATAGCGCACTGGGGCTGGATTCGCTGGACGCCTTGCAGATTTCCATGGCTATCCAAAAGCGCTATGGCCTGCGCCTGACCGACAGCAAAGAAACCCGCCGCGTGTTGAGCAGTGTCGATAATCTGACCACGTATCTGCACGCCTGGCTGGCAGAGCGGCAGACATGACGGTGCGCAAACCCGTGTATCTGGCTGGCTGGGGACATTGTTCGGCCCGTGGGCTGGATGCAAGCACTGCCGCAACGGCCATGCTGGCTGGGCAGACCGGACATGATGGGCGGCAAACAGGGGGGTAGCGCTATCCTTACTTTCGCATGCCCTTGCCGCAAAGCGGCTCACAAACCGTTTCGCAAACATCCTGGCTGCAACGGGCTGAGGCAGCCATGCACGCCTGCGTGGCCGGCATGCGACAACGCTTGCCCGACGCGCTGTGGCAGCAACTACCGGTGTTTTTTGCCAGTTCTTCCTTTCAGGTGGGCTTGTTTGAAGAAGCGCAGGCGCAGCACGATTTGCCACGTGGCGCCGGCAGCTTTGCCTTGCAGTGCATGCAGTGGCTGGGGCTGCCTGCGGTGCCGCAATGCTTTTCGCATGCCTGCACGTCTTCAGCGGTGGCTTGCGATGCCGCCGCCAGTTGGCTGGCGCAGGGCAGAGCGACCCATGCGCTGGTGATCGCCACGGAATACGACAACCAATTGACGGCCAATGGCTTTTACAGCCTGGGCTTGCTGTCGCCCGACGCCTGCCGCCCCTTTGCCGCCGATCGCAATGGCTTTGTTCTGGGCGAGGCGGTTGCGGCTGTTTTACTCACAACAGATGCCCGTTTGGCGCAGGCCATGGCCGAGCCGCTGTGCTGGCGCCTGTCGGCATCGGTCAGCGCAACAGATACGTACGCGCTCACCGGGCCGGATCCTTCGGGGCGCCCCATTGCTGCGGTGATACAGGCTGCCTTGCAGCAGGCTGGCCTTGCCGCGGCGGACATTAGCTTGGTCAAACTGCATGCGGCAGGCGTAGGCGCAACCGATACGGCCGAGGCACATGCCTTGCAGCATGTGTTTGGCGCACAGATGCCGCCTTTGCTTTCGCTCAAACCCTATCTGGGGCATACCTTGGGCGCAAGCACCTTGGCCGAGGTCACGGCCTTGCTGGCCTGCCTGAACCAAGGGCACATTCCGGCCACGCCCGGCTGTGCCGTGCCAGACCCGGAACTGGGGCTGCTGCCCGTTGGCTCACGGCAGCCTTTGCAGCCAGAGCATGTGCTCTGCATCAGCGTGGGCTTTGGTGGCAGTGTGGCCGCAGGCGTGCTCAGCCGGGGGCTTGCATGAGCGCGCGCATTCTGGCCTATGCCCGCGCCCAACTGGCGCAACAAGACATTGCCCACGCCGTGTCGCAGCGCGCGGCCCAACCTTTGCGCCGTGCAGGCTTGCACGCCCGCATGGCTTTGCTGGCCTGCCTGCATGTGCTGGAATGCGAACAGCCGCAAGGCTGCGATGGGGCATCCGATGGGCCAGTGGCCTGTTCTACCGCCTTGCTGTGGCATAGCCTGCAAGGCCCGCAAGCCGAAACAGAAGCCTTGCTGGCCGCCCAGCGTGCAGGCGATGGCCTGTTGCTGCCATTCGATTTTCTGGCCAGCCAGCCTGGCCTGTTGTGCGCCCATCTGCAACCTTTCATACCGGGTTTGGAGCAGGCCGTTTTTTTACCGGGCACGGCACACCCGCACGAACAACCCTGGATGCAATTGCTGCAACTGGCCGATGTCTGGCTGGCAGAAGGGCGCTTTCAGCGCGTGCTGTGTGCTTCGTTGAATCTGGGAGAAGATGGGTGCCAGTACGCCGCGATCAGTCTGTGTGCAGATACCTCTGCCCAGCAGGCCGTGTTGGCAGGTCAGCCCTTGGTGCGCTGCCAATGGCAACCGCAGAATGCAGTGCTCTTTTCGAACGAGCATGGTCTTGATGCGGATGCGGCCTTGTGGCGCATGCTGGAAAATCCTGCGGCGCAAGAGCTTGTGCTGCCTGTTTTTTCGCCCCCCATGACCCAGTTGCATTTGCTGCGCATGCATGCAGGAGCATCAAGAGGCGTCAAGGAATAGCGAGAGCGATCGCCATTCTGGCCTCTACAGGCAGCGATGCATCATGCGGTTGTGAGTTGCTTTTGTGCTTAAAACCACGTATCAGACCATGCAACAGGTTCGATCTGCGGATAACATAGCGCAACAGAAAAAACAAATCGGCAACATGGCAGGGTGGCGAAGAGCATGAACTGGAACGATGGATGGGTCTTGGCCTTG
>RRZT010525524.1_pt1 | contig 14279 bp, 8 predicted proteins | sample 2165551 | NCBI WGS metagenome assembly RRZT01 (sample SAMN10456910, study PRJNA506462) | wastewater metagenome | biome: wastewater; feature: sludge; material: wastewater sludge; isolation source: wastewater sludge with Escherichia coli K12::gfp cells carrying plasmid... | place: USA: Moscow, Idaho ... | reverse complement strand
GTGGCGAGCAGGTCGCTGGCCCGGTCGCGCGGCTTCGGCGGCGCCGACCGATCGGTGAGGGAGCCGTTCTCCCGCCAGCGCCCCAGTATCTGCTCCGGGTCGACCGCCGTGTCCTGGCCCAGCAGGCTGATGACCGACACGGCGCGCGGGACGTCCGACTCGTCGACGGTGGGGGCACCCGCGTCGACGACGGGCGCCAGCCGGCGCGACACGCGCGCCGCCGTCTCGGCGTCCGCGGCCTCGACCCGCACCGGGGCGACCAGTTCCTCCTCACGGACCATGCCGACGAGGGGAGCGGTGCCGTCGCCGAGATCCAGGTAGGTGCGGCAGGCCGCCGGGATGAGCCGCTTCTCGGCGGCCACCCACAGCACGTGGACGCCGACCTGCGGCCCGTTCTCGGCGAGCCGGGTGAGGCGCCCGATGTCGACCAGCGGGGCGTCCACGATGACGAGGATCGCGGGCAGCGTCGCGCCGTCCTGGCGGTCGCTGCGGCTCGTGACGACGTCCTCGAGCCGGTCGAGGAGGAGGCGTCCCGTCGCCCCCTCCGAGGAGAGCTGCAGCGGCCCGGTCGGCGACTGCGGGGAGGCGGCGTGCGGCAGCCATTCGATCCACTGCCAGCGGGGGCGTCCGGCGGTGGAAGTGAGGCACGTGACGACCAGCTCGGTCGGTGACTGCAGCGTGACCGCCTGCAGGACGATCGCGCGCGCCACCCCCTCGGCGACCCCGGCGGTGCCCGCGATCCCGACACCGCCGACGCTGCGCAGGTCGGCGATCACCGGGGCGTCGGCGATCCACGCGTACTTGTTCAGCAGCAGCGTGCGCGGATGGGTGTAGCGGGGGGCCGCGGTGACGTCGGCGTTCTGGTAGTCCACCAGGGGCCGCACCGGGCCCTCGCCGAGGCGCACCTGCAGGAACTCGGGATGCTCGGGGCGGCGCGACCACACCAGGTCCCCGAGGCGCCCGATCGCGTCGACGCACTCGGTGACGGCCGGATGAGCCTCCCGGAGCCGCTGCCGCTGCTCGGCGTGGACGGCCTCGAGCTGGTGATCGATCTCAGCGAGCCGGTTGTCGTAGGCCAGGTCCGCCTCCCGCTGCTGGCGGCGGGACTCGACCCGCTGGTCGGCCCACGAGCCGAACATCATGAGCGGGCTGAAGAAGACGAAGATGAGGCTCATCGGCGACTGGGTGATCGCATACATGCCGACGCCCATCATCATCGGGGCCATCATCGCCATGATGGGGAACTGCTGCGCCACTTGGATCTTCTGCGGCTGCGGCAGATCGATCGCAGCCGACCGCCGCCTCCGCAGCACGCGCGGGGAACGGATGTACTCCACATCGGTGCTGGAGGTGGCCGCCTGGTCGAGGCGGCGGGTGTAGCTGATGGCCATCGTGGTGCCGCCGACCACGAACGGGTCCCCGGGCCCGACCGCGACGCGGGGCACCCGGACGCCGCCCACCAGGACGCCGTTGGCGGAGTTGGCGTCCACCACCTCGACGGTCTCACCGATCTCGATCCGGGCATGCTGCTTGGAGGCCAGCGGATCGGTGAGGCGGACGGTGCTCTCGGCGGAGCGTCCCACGGTGGAGGTGCCCTGATAGAGGGCGACCTCGACGCCGGTGTCGGGGCCGCCGAGGACGCGGAGCAGCGCCACCGGGTCGCCCTGAGGTGCGTGCTGGGTGGCCCCCGGCACCACCTCCAGCACGGCTCCCGAGACGACCCCCGAGTTCACCACGAGCTGGCCCGGCGGCAGGACGGTGACCCCGCCCGCCTGGTCGGTGACCCGCAGGGTCGGGCGGGCCGCCTCGTCGATGTCGACGTCGGCCGCCGGGCCCTTCAGGAGGGCGCGGGCGACGTCACCGGAGGTGACGGTGGCGTCGGCGGTGACCTGGATGTGCCGCGGCAGCGGATCGCCCTGCTTGCGGTACAGCACACGAAGCTTCACGGCCGGCCACCCTTCTGCTCACGGTTCGCTCGCGCCTCGGCCTCCAGCATCGGGAGGTCCGCGCTGGTGACCAGCAGCGTCGAGACGGCGTACTCGACGAGTTGGACGCGGCGGTTCGTAGCGTTGTTGCCGGGGCCTCCGCGCAGGCCGCTGACCCCGGCCCGATCGAGCTTGTCGCACACGTTGTCGAGCTTGCGGTTGAACCGCGTCTGCGGCCAGCCCAGCCGGGCTGCGGCCTCGACCGCCGACGGCACCTGAGAGGCGCCCGTCCCGACCCGTTTCAGGAGGGGCTCCGCGAGCGCGATGACCGCCACTTTCTGACTGTCGGTCAGCGCGGGCGGCGCGATCGTGGTGTCGCCGTGGCCGTCGTCCGAGCGGGAGGGGACCGCGGGCGTCCCCTGGGTGCTGAGCAGGATCTCGTAGGAGGAGGAGCCCGCCGCGAACGTGAGCAGCGTCTCCGGGAACACCAGCGGCTGCCGCGCCCCCGAGGCGAGCGTCGTGCGCAGGACGCCGTGCTGGTCGGTCAGGTGGGCGGCCAGCCGGGAGCCCACGTTCGCCACCCACCACATCCCGTCGGCGGCCACGATCTCGATGAACCGGCGGTGCAGGTAAGGATTGTCGTCGATCTCCAGGTCTCCGGAGCGTCCGATCACGAACACCCCGTCGGGGTCGGGCTCGTACAGTTCGCCGGCGAAATCGACGACCAGGGGGGTCATGGTCATGGCACACACTTCTTCGCGGGTGGGGAGGTCTGGCCCGTGGAGCGCCTGATCTCGACCTCGATACAGGTGCTCTGCGGTTGGACGGGGAGGGAGGCGGTGGGCTCCGTGGTTGCCTGCACGTCGGCGTCGCGGTCGAGCAGGACGAGGCGGTACAGGTAGGTGTCGCCGGGTTCGGGATCGGCGTTGGTCCAGGTGAAGACCACCCGGTCTCCTTGGATCTGCCCGGCCAGCTCTGCGGGCGGCGCGACGGCGGCGAACGGCTGGCGGCCCTGGGTGGCGGTCGGGGTCGCGGTGGGCGCCACGGTGGCACCCCCGCCCCCCGTCAGGATCCATGCGACCGCCAGGGCGACCACCACGACGACGGCGATCCCGCCGACGATGAGCGGCTGCAGGCGCCGCGGTTCGGGCTCGGCCGGGGCCGCGGCGGACGGCTGGGCTCCCGGCTCGACGCGGAAGGTGTCCTCGCCTGCCACCTGCGGGATCGACGGGCCGGTGAAGTCGAGGGGGGCGTGCGCCTCGCGGGAGCCGCGGCCGTGCATCAGCACGGGGCCCCCGGTGGCCTCCGGAGGTGCCGTGTGCCCCGTGGGCCCGGTCCCGGAACGGTCGAAGGTGTCCTCGGGCCGCAGGTCTGTCTGCCGGGTGCCCTGCGTCCCGCTGACGTCGAACCAGCCGTCGTTGGTGTCGGGGAGCACCTCGGGGTCGATCATCGAGAAGCCGGTGACGCGGGTGCCGGTCTCGGCGTAATGGGTCAACTCGTCGTCGTGACGGTCCTCGCGGACGTCGATCGTGGTGATCGACTCGTGCATCTCGGCCTGGACGCGCTGCAAGGCGCGGGCGAACTCCAGCGCCGACGGGTAGCGCTGTTCGGGACGCTTGGCCAGGGCCGTGCGCAGCACCAGTTCGAGGGACTCGGGCACGTCGCTACGCCCGGTGGGCGGCGGCGGCATCGTCTTGACGCGGTGGGCCAGCGCCATCGAGTTGTTCTCCCCGGGCACGTCGAACGGGCTGTGCCCGGTCAGCATGGCGTGCAAGGTGGCGGCCAGCGAGTAGACGTCGCCCTCGACGCCCATCGGCTGGTTCCCGATCTGCTCCGGCGGCGCCCACGCGACCGAGAAGGCCGCCGCTCCTTGGCCGCCTTCGGCGGCGGAGATGCCGAAGTCCGTCAGTGCCGGACGTCCGAAGTCGGTGAACAGGATGTTGGCGGGCTTGATGTCGCGGTGCAGGACGCCGAGCCGGTGCGCCGACTCGACGGCGCCGGCGATCTGGACCGCCACCTCGAGGGCGCGGCCCAGCGGTAGGGCGTGGTTCCGCAGCCGGGTGCCCAGGTGACGCGGATGGCAGCTCTCCATCACCAGGTAGGGGCGGCCATCGGGCGCGACGCCCGCCGAGTGGATGCTGACGATCGAGGGATGGCTGGACAGCATCGCCATCACGTTCGCCTCGTCCTCGAACTGCCGCTGGGTGTCGGCCCCCAGGCCCCGCAGCATCACCTTGACGGCGACCTCACGGCGAGGCCGGAGCTGGCGGTACTGGAAGACGTCGGCGAACCCGCCGGTGCCCAGCACTCCGATGTACTCGTACCCGTCGAGCAGGGGCGGGGTGGAGGGCGCGCGGCTCACCGCAGGCCCTCCAGCGTGAGCTGGACGCCGTGGCCCAGGTCCAGCACGTCACCGTCCATCAGGATCTCGGGCCGCTCCCCCAGCCGGACGGGCGCTTCCCCGCGGCGGCGCAGGAACGTGCCGTTGGTGGAGTGCAGGTCGACCGCCAGGACGTTCCATTCCTCCAACCGCAACTCCAGGTGGTTGCTGGAGACGTGTCCCTGCGACAACGGCACCAGGCGCGGCAGGACGGTTCCCTGGTAGCGCTCGACGCGCGGGTTGCGTCCGATGATGACGGGGGCGTTCAGCTCGACGATCTCGCCGCTGGGCAGCTTGAGGCGACCCAGCACCGGCCGCGGCATCCGGTGGGCGGCCCCGCTCAGCGGCCCCCCGCATTCGAAGCAGACGCTGCGGTGCGGAGGATTGGGGTGACCGTGGGCACAGCGGACGCCGAGCACCGACCAGGCCCCGGGCGGGACGGGCTCCGGCTCGGGTTCGGGGGCGGTGGTGCCGCTCTCGAAGTCGGAGGCCAGCACGGTCTCCCCATCGTGGTCGCCCTCCGCGTCGTGGAGCCGCCGCATGCCGCCGGTGGTGGTGGTGTGGCCCTCCCCAGCCGGCTCGCTGTGGGGCGGCCGCGCGGGGGCGGCGCTACCGGGGCCGGGCGCGGCGTCGGGACGGGCTTCCCCGGTGGGGGCGGTGCCGGGGACGCCCGAGATGAACTCCTCGTCGAGGTCGGTACGCACGGCGGCGTCCTCGATGGAGAACAGTTCCGTGTCGCCGTACTGCCGGGCGAAGCGGCCCGACTGTGCCGACCCGTCCGGGCGAGGTTCGGCCCACGGCACCTGCACCATCTCCGCGTCCGCGGGAGCGGTCTCCGGTGAGGGCTGGCCGACGGGCTCGTCGGCCGGGTCGAGGGTGTGGAGGTCGTCGAGCGGTGCGGCCGGGTCCGCCCGGTCGACCGGTTCGCCTGCCTCCACGAGCGCGTCGGGTTCCTCCTCCTCGCCCAGCAGCGTCGCGGCCCAGTCGGGCAGTTCGAGCGCGTCCGGCGAGGGTCCGTCGGGATGCTGAGCGGTTTCCGCCCCAGGCTCCGGGGGCGCGTCGGCGGGGGGACCGCCGGGCACGGCACCGGCCTCGGGCGCGACGGGCACGGCTGCCGACGGCGGAAGCCCGGGACGCCGCAGGCCGGGCTGCCCGGATGCGGTCCTCGCGGGAGGCCCTGCGGGCGCCGGGACGACGTCGCCCCAGGCCAGCCCGCCGGCCACGACCAGCCCCGCGACCAGCGGACGCCCGTCGGCGGGATCTCCGACCCGGCCCACGCACGCCGCCGACCCGCCGGTGACGGACCGCTCGGCCCAGGTCGAGATCCCGGCGCCGCGCACGACTTCGTCGTCGACCTGGGCGACCCAGTCGCCGCGGGCCGCCAACTGCCAGTCCCCCCGCGCGGTGCGCAGCGCGATCGCGAACCCCGGCAGCGACAGCACGTCGGTCCCGGTGTGGACGCTCAGCAGCTTCAGGAACGTCGCCAGGTCGCCGCCGTCGCCGAACTCCAGCCAGATGTCGCAGGCCGCCTTCGCCGACACCTCGCCGGAGACCAGCGCCATCCCGTGCGACCAGACGAGGCCGTGATCGGTTCCCTCGAACCACAACGCATGCATGTCAGTCCTCCCCCGCTCCGGGACGGCGGCGCGCCGCGGCCCCTGCCGCCCATGCGGCGTCGTGCGCGTCCCCCACCGTCGGATCGCTGAGCGTGTCCGTGTCGTCGCCCGAGTGTCCCCCTCCGGCCAGCGTGAGGCGCGCCACGTCGACCACCACGGCCGTCACGTTGTCGCGTCCCGACGCCGTCACGGCGGCGCGCACCAGATGGGTGGCCGCCTCCTCCGGGTCCTCGATGGATCGCAGCATCGCGAGCATCAGCATCGGCGTCAGCTCGGAACTGAGCCCATCGGAGCAGACCAGCACGCGGTCGCGGGCGTGGAGCGGCAGCAGCCACTGGTCCAGCACCGGGACGCCGAGCAGCCCGCCTCCCAGCGCGCGGGTGATGACGTTGCCGCCGATGGCCTTCGACTCCTCCACCAGCCCCTGGTCGATGAGCTCCTGCCGACGCGAATGGTCGACGCTGACCTGTTCGAGGCGACCGTCCCGGGCCAGGTAGACCCGCGAGTCGCCGACATTGAACACCAGCCAGTAGGGGCGTCCGGCCTGCTCGGTGACGGCGACACCCGCCAGCGTCGTCCCGGGCGCCCGCCCGGTCCCGGCCAGCGCCGTGATGTTGGACGCCGCGGTCGCCATCGCCGTGTGGATGGCCGAGGCGTCGGTCCAGTCCCCGCCGACCGCGGAGAACTGCCGCACCGCCTCCGCGGAGGCGACGTCGCCGCTGGCGTGGCCGCCCATCCCGTCGGCCACGAGGAACACCGGGCGATGCGCCCAGTAGGAGTCTTCGTTGTGGTCGCGGAAGCGGCCGGGGTCGGTGGCCGCCCCGGCGCGCAGGATCACGTGGGGGGGTTCGGTCATCGGCCTCATCCGACCGTGATCCGGTGACGGCCGAAGTGGACGCTGGCGCCTTCGGGCAACCGGACGCGGCGACCCGGCTCGACCAGGCGCGGGGTCGCCTCGGGCACCTTGGCCACGAGGCTTCCGTTGGTGGAGTTCAGGTCGATCATCCACACCCCCTCCTCGTCGCGTCCCAGCAGCAGGTGCGTCTTGGACAGCAGGGAATCGTCGATGCGGTGGGCGACGGCGTCGGGGTGGCTCCCGGGCGCGACCGGGTTGCGGCCGAACACCAGGGGCGGGCCGACCAGGAGGGTGTGGTCACCGTCGAGGGTGACCTCGGGTGTCGTCGTGGTGGTGATGGTGCCGTCGAGGGCGCTGGGGGCCAGCACCGTGCGGTCGGACTCCACGACGTCGGGCTCGGCCGGGCGCGCGAAGAACGCCTCCGCGCCCGGCTGCGGGGCCGCGGGGCGGGCGGGCGGCCGGGGTGCGTTCTGCACCGGGGGCTGCGGGGGGCTCGGCGGCTGCTGCTGCGAGGCAGAGGGCGTCGCGACCCGGGGCGCGGGTCGCGGGATCGACGCCGGGGCGGGGAGCATCGGGCCGGGCGCGGCCGGGGGCGTCCCGGTGGGGGCGGCCAGGGATCCGCCGGGGACGGCGGTGATCAGGCCGCCGTCGTCCGTGATCGTCTGCACCGCCGGGAACGCATAGGTCGATCCCGTGGCTCCCCCCCAGGCGGTCGGGGCTTGTTCCGGATGGAACTGCACGGCGGCCACCGAGGGGATGGCCTGCGGCGTCGTGGCGCTCTCCAGCGGGGCGCCGGGACGCCGCCCGGTGCGGCCGTCGACCAGCATCAGCTTGGTCGCCCGGTCGAAGAAGTTGCGTCGCATCGGCCCCTTCACGCTGGCGAACACCAGGATCAGCGGCAGGATGCCCAGCGTGAGCCCTGCCAGGACGCCCTGCAGGAGCTGCTTGACGAACAGCGAACCGCCCTTGAGGGCCCCGGTGCGCACATCGACGTACTGCGCCTTCATCAGCAGGCCCGCCAGCCGGGCCGACCGGCCGAACACCGCCCACAGCGTCGCGAGACCGTAGATCACCGAGAGACCCACGCCGACCGGAAGCCCCCACGACGTGTCCTGCAGCGTCAGGAAGGCGGTCAACCCGCCGACGGCGCCACCGATGACGCCGTCGACCAGCACGATCGCCACCCGGCGCCCGGTCGTCATGGGCGTGTAGCCGGCCACGGCCGGGAAGGAGCCGGTCGCGTCCGTGGGCGCCCCCTCGGGCGTCAGGTTGTACGGGTACACGCTCATGGCTTCGCCTTTCGCCAGGGAAGGGAGAACCGCGACAGCGGTCTTGCGCCGCGCCGGAACGAACGCAGCGACACGAACGACCGCAGCCGACGCCACCGGCTCAGCCCCGCGTGCAGGCCCGCCAGCGCCCCGTCCACATGCTTCCACACCGCGGCCGCCGACTCCTCCGTGGGACGACCGGGACCGAACACCCCGGCGTCCACCGCGGTCGCCACCTGCGGGAGCGGTGCCTGCGGGTACGTCTGCGCCAGCGCTTGAGCGGACTCCTGCCGCGTGGCCAGGGTGGGAACGGGGGTGCCGAGATCGGTGGCCGCGTCCTCCAGCTCTGCCCACGCCCCGCTGAACCGGTCGGCCACCTCGGGGGCATGGCGACGACGTTCCCGCCGACGGCTCTTCAGCCAGGCGATGAGCACGAACGGCGCCGCCAGCAGCGACGCGATGAGCGCCGCGACGCCCAGGGTCAACAGGACCCGCAGCAGCACGTTCTCGCCCGGCCGATCGCTGTCCTCATTGTTGCCCGGCTTGTCCAGCGAGTCCTGCAGCATGTTGATCGGGGGATCCGGGGGCGGCAGCACCTGCGGCTTGGGCTGTGGCCGCGGCTTCGGGACGGTCGTCTGTGGGACGCGGTCGCGGTCGGGCGTCGGGTCGAAGCTCACCCAGCCCTGCCCATCGAAGGGCACCTCGACCCAGACGTGCGCCATGGTCCCGGTCACGGCCAGTGAGCCACGCGCGGCGTTGTCGTCCTCGCCGGGGTAGAACCCCATCACGACGCGCGCGGGGATGCCGAGCTGGCGGGCCATCAGCGCCATCGCGACCGCGTACTGCTCGTCGTCGCCGACCAGCATGTCAGCGGTCAGCATGGAGCTGATCCGCTCCAGCGAGTGCCCGGGACGGGACTTGGGCCCGGTCAAGTAGTAGCCCTCCTGGAGACCCTTCTCCAGGGCGCGCAGTTGCTCCATCGGGGTGGCGGCGTCACCGATCAGCTCGGTGGCCACCTCGCCGACGATGTCGGGGACGCGCGAAACCTCACCTACGGGCACATACGAGACCCGCTCGGCGGCCGCGTCGTCGGTGGATGGCGGGACGACCAGGTCGACGGCGTAGCGGTCGCCGGAGCCCACCCCCGCCGTGGTGAGCAGGGTGCCGCCGTACGCGTTGTAGTACAGGCCCTCCGCCTGGTCGGCGGCGCGCGTCCCGCTGAACCGGACGCCGCGGACGTCACCGCCGCCGGGCAGCCACACCCCCTCGTACCGGTCGACGCTGACGTCGAGGGTCCGGGAGGTGCCTGCGGCGGTGCCGTACACCGTCGGCCCGATTCGCAGGAACCGGGCGGACTCCTGGTCGACGTTGTACACGTGGCCGTCGTAGGCGTCCAGGGTCGCCAGCGCCACCCTGCCTCCCTGCGGCAGCCCGGCGACCGTGAACAGGGTCGCCTCCTTCTGGTCCTCGACCAGATACCGGTAGCCGGTCAGCGGGCTGGCATAGTCCTGCAGGTTCAGGGGTGGCTGGACAAACTGCCGCAGCACGACGCGGCCTCCCCCGGCCCCCAGCAGCGGCATCACCGCCACCGCAAGGGCGGTCGCGATCGCGACCAGTGCGGCCGCAGCGGCCACCGTGCGAGGGCCGGAGATCGCCGAGCCGTCCGAGAGCAACTCCTCGCCGGTGAGGGCGGTGGCGCGATGGCGGCGCCAGACGGCCCACAGCAGCGCCACGACGGCGAACCCCAGACCCAGGACTCCGCCCGCCGCGGGGACGTCGATCCCCCACAGAATGCCCACGATCAGGAAGCCGAACGACGGCAGCAGCGCCCACAGGTAGCGGCGCACCGACAGCGCCAGGCGTCCGGTGAACAGGCCCGCGAGGATGCCGCTGAGATAGGGAACGACCGCCGGTCCGACGAAGCTGGCGGCCGGTGGACGCACCGTGAGCAGATCCCGCCACGACTGCACCGACAACGGGACGAGCCGCAGCAGCGTGTCCGGTGTGGGCAGGACGCCGAAGACGGTCGTCTGCCGCAGCGCGAGCGCGCCGCCCAGCAGCAGGTAGGCGCCGACCAGCGTCGCGGCGGTCGTCGCGACCGCCCAGCGGCGCCGGTGCGCCACGAACGCGACCACGAGACCGATGAGCGCGCCTCCTCCGGCGGCGATGTAGCCGTCGGCCCCGCCGAACACGGGACCGAACGCCAGCACGCCGGGCAGCAGGAGCAGGGCCGCCGCCGCGAACGAGAAGGCGACGTCGGGGCCGGTGAGGGCGGTGCGCCCCGGCACGGCGGGAGGGGTCAGCGACAGCGCGGTCATCGCAGGCTCCTCACGCCGCCCGGCAGGTCGGCCAGGGTCGGCACGTCGAGCACGATCAGGTTGGAGGCCCGGCGCCGTGACGTCGTGAGCGTCTGATCGCAGCGCAGCGCGAACGTGGCCACCTCCGGCGGCATCGCCAGTTGGGCTCCCCGCAGTTCGGCCGGCTCGACAGCCCCGGTGACGATGGCCGCCACCGACGCGTCGGGGACGCGGCGAGCACCGTCGAGAGCGACCTCGCGTAGCGAGGCGCCGCCCGCCCGCGACAACTCCAGCCGGGCCAGTTGGTCGAGCATGATCACCGCATTGGGGAACGACAACGTCTCCTGGGCGGTGTGGATGGTGACGGCCCGCTCCTCGCTCAGGGAGTCGTAGGCGAGACTCGCGGCGCAGGACACCGCCAACTCGAAGTCGGCTGCGTCCCGGTAGGAGTCCGGATCCAGCGACAACACGATCAGGAGGTGCGAACGCATGGTCTCCTCGAACTGCCGGACCATGAGCTTGCCGACGCGGGCGGTGGTGCGCCAGTGGATCGACCGGCGGTCGTCCCCGGGCACGTACTCGCGCAGGGCGTGGAAGGAGACGTCGGAGGACGACAGGTTCTGGGTGGTGACGCCCTCGACGTCCTTGAGGAAGCCCAGCGCGACCGCCTCCAGACGCACGATCTCGGGATGGATGAACAGCTCGACCGGCTCGGTCCACTGCCGTTGGCGATGCAGGAGCCGCAACGGGTCGGTACGGACGGCGCGGACGGGGCCCACCCGGATCACCGAGCGACGGCGCCCCGGGATCTGGAAGACCTCCTCGTGTTCCTCCCCGGCGGCGAGCCGGGGAACCCGGAAGGCGGCCACGTTCCGGCCGACCGGCAGCTCCAGGATCGAGGATCCCGCCGGGCGTGGGGAGGTGTTGCGCAGCACGACGCGGCCCAGGGCCGTCTGGCCGACCCGGATGCGCCGGGTGCCCAGCTCGATCGCTGCGTCGTAGTTCCAGCGGCCGAACGTGAACGCGACGGCCACCAGCAGCACGACGATCAGCAAGACGGTGAGGGTACGCAGCTCGATCCAGCCGAACCGCCACCCGAGCGGACCTCCCAGGAGAACGGCACCGATGGCGACCCACCCCAGCGGAGACACGGTGCGGAGCACCGGATCCGCGCGGCGGGCCAGCGCACGGACCACCGGCTGGGCGGCGTCCCCGGCGCGGCGTCCCGCCCGGGCGATCGCCGAGGCGGCCCGGTTCCAGGCATCGGTCAGCGGCCGCAGGCCTGGCAGGCCCCGGCGACGCTGCTGCTGCTGTTCACTCACTGGCCCTGGCGCTCCTTGGGAGGTTCCACGTTGTCCAGCGCGCGGGCGATGACCTGCGTGGCGGTCGCCCCGGAGAACTCGGCCTCGGGCGACATGACGAGCCGGTGGGTCCACGTCGGGGCGGCCAGTTGCTTGACGTCGTCGGGCACCGCGTAGTTGCGGCCGTGGGCGGCAGCCCACACCCGCACCGCCCGCACCATGGCGATCGCGCCTCGCGTCGAGACGCCCAGCGTCGTGTCAGCGTCCGCGCGGGTGGCCTCCACCAGACGCTGCACGTAGTCGAGCACGGCGTCGTTGACGTAGTTGGTCTTCACCATGTCGGCCATCTCGGCGACCGCGTGGGTGGCGATGATGGGGCGCAGCCCCTTGGCGCGGTCGGGATTGGCCGACCCGGCGAGCACCTGCAGCGCGGCCGCGCGGTCCGGGTAGCCGACCGCTGACTTCATCAAGAAGCGGTCGAGCTGCGCCTCGGGCAGCCGGTAGGTTCCCGCCTGCTCGATGGGGTTCTGGGTGGCGATCACCATGAACGGGCGGCCCTGCTCGTAGCGGGTGCCGTCGACGGTGACCTGGGACTCCTCCATGACCTCCAGCAGCGCCGACTGGGTCTTGGGCGAGGCCCGGTTGATCTCGTCGGCCAGCACGATGGACGCGAAGATCGGGCCCTTGTGGAACTCCCACTGGGAGGTCTTCTGGTCGTACATGGTGACGCCGGTGATGTCGGAGGGCAGCAGATCGGGGGTGAACTGGATGCGGCTGTGCGTGCCCTGCACGGTCGCGGCGAGCGCACGGGCCAATGCCGTCTTGCCGGTGCCGGGGGCGTCCTCCAGCAGCAGGTGACCCTCGGCGAGCATGCAGGTCAGCGCCAGCCGGATCACGGGCGCCTTGCCCAGCAGGGCCTGGCCGACGTTGTCGGTGAGCTTGGCGAACGTCTCAGCAAACCAGGCCGCGTTCTGCGGGGTGAGCTCCATCGTGTCTCTTCCTTCGTTCGTGTGAGCGGGTCAGCGGGTCCAGGTGTGCGTCCCGGTGACGCCGTTGCAGACGGCCCGGACGGTCGTGTTGGGGAAGCCGTAGAAGGCCGTGGTCTCGAAGCGGCGATTCGTCGGAACCGTGTACGTGCGGGTCTGCCCGAAGTAGACGGTGCAGGTCACGCTGCTGACGTCGAAGTTCGCCGTCTCGATCCCGATGAAGGCGCAGGAGCTGTCGGTGCACTGGCCTGGCCGGTAGACGCCGGTGCCCTGATACACCGACACCGTGGGCGCCGGCTTGGACGGCGTCGAGGAGCTGTCGCAGTTCCGGGCCCCCGTCGCGCCGCCGTCCTGGACGGCCTGCACGCACAGCGAGCGGGACGCCGAATAGCCGATGTCGCCGAAGCCGTGACTGCCCGAGGCGCCGCCGTTGGACGTCGACCAGTCGCCGGACACCTGGAAGGAGGTCGTGCGACCGTTGGCGTTGCCGCCGCTCCACGAGCAGTTGACGCTGTTGCCGCTGGTCGAACAGGAGACCGACGGGCTGGTCGGCGGCCCGTACGGGTTGACGGTCGTCGAGGTGGACGATCCCTGCACCGACTCCCCGCTGACCGTGCTGACGGCGTAGACCGCCACGGAGACGTTCTGACCGTTGGGGAACGCGCCCGCATTGGTGACCGTGGTGGTGCCCGGGTTGAGCGACCCGGTCACGCCGTTGGCACGCCAGTAGTACTTCATCTCCGCGGCGGTCGCCCCGTTGCCGTCGGCGGCCCCGAAGGTGATCCTGACCTGGTTGTTCGCGCCGGTCGCCGCCGAGGACAGCCCGGTCACCGCGCCAGGCGTCTGCCAGCCCCGCACGCCGTTGGATGCGGGCGACCAGTCACCCCAGCCCGCCTTGTTGCGGGCCCGGACCTCGAAGGTCTGGTTGGTGGTGGAGACGTTCAAGGTGACGTGGGCGGAGCGGCCGGTGCCGCTGTAGAGCACCGTGCCGCCGGTGCGCCGCATCTCGTAGGTGAGGTTGTTGTCGCCGTTGCCGTTGGGCGCGGTCCAGCTCACCGTCGCCGACGGCGCCAGAGCACTGACCGGGTCCTTCACCGTCTGCGGTGCGGCCGGCTGGAAGGGCGCGCCGGCGGGCACCACCGGCACGGAACTGGCCGACCAGTTCGACGGATTCGGGTCGTCGTTGTGCGCCTGGACGCGGAACGTGTACGCCGTCCCGTTGGTGAGTCCACTCCAGACCATGGAGGTGCCGGTGACCTGTTGGGTCGAACCGCCCGGGCTCACCTGCACCGTGTACGTCCGGACCGGCGAACCGCCGTCGGGTACCTCGGCGGGCGCCCACGAGAGGCTCACCTGCTTGTCGCCGAACTCGGCGACCGGCGTCCCCGGTGGGTTGGGCTTCACGTCCGGACGAATCGCGGCGCTGGCCGCGGAAGGATCGCTCTCCCCCACCTCGTTGGTGGCGGTCACCGTGAACACGTAGCTGTGGTTGTTGCTGAGCGTGGTGATCAGGCAGGTGGTCACGGCGCCACAGCTCCGACTGCCGTTCGAGCCGCCGTCCGCGCTGCTCCACGACACCGTGAAGTCGGTGATCGGGGCGCCGTTGTTCGCTCCGGCCGTCCAGCTCACGGTGGCGGTCCGGGACAGGTG
>RRZT010209977.1_pt1 | contig 14284 bp, 10 predicted proteins | sample 2165551 | NCBI WGS metagenome assembly RRZT01 (sample SAMN10456910, study PRJNA506462) | wastewater metagenome | biome: wastewater; feature: sludge; material: wastewater sludge; isolation source: wastewater sludge with Escherichia coli K12::gfp cells carrying plasmid... | place: USA: Moscow, Idaho... | reverse complement strand
CGAGCTTCATCCCCTTCCCCGAGGCCATTACCGTGCCGGCTGCCTTCATACCCACATCCCAGATGCTCGGCACGCCGCCGCGATTGGCTTCCGTGTAACGGTGGCGCAGGTGCACGAGGATGTTGGGAATATCGATCTTGACAGGGCAGGCGTCGTAACAGGCGCCGCATAGTGAGGAGGCGAAGGGCAGCGTTGAGGCAGGGTCATGGTGATCGAAAGCGCCGATGAGCTGCGGCGTGAGGATGGCGCCGATAGGGCCGGGGTAGACCGAGTTATAGGCGTGACCACCCACGTGCTGGTACACCGGGCAGATATTCATGCAGGCACCGCAACGGATGCACTTGAGGGCCTCACGGCCTACCGGGTCGGCAAGCACATCTGTGCGGCCATTATCCAGCAGGATGAGGTGGAACTCTTGGGGGCCATCACCCGGGGTGACGCCTGTCCAGAATGAGGTGTAGGGATTCATGCGCTCGCCGGTGGCCGAACGGGGTAGCAGCTGGCTAATGACCTCGATGTCCTCATACGTGGGTACGAGCTTCTCGATGCCCATGATGGTGATGAGAGTTTCCGGGAGGGTGAGGCACATGCGGCCGTTGCCCTCCGACTCGTATACCGCCAGGGTGCCGGATTCGGCCACACCAAGATTTGCGCCGGAGATGGCAACCTTTGCGGAGAGGAACTTCTTGCGCAGGTGGGCGCGGGCGGCCATAGCGAGTTCGCGGGGCTCGTTGCCCATGCCCTCGGGAGCGTCCCCCATGCGTGCTTCGAAGATAGCTTTAACTTCGGCGCGGTTACGATGTAGGGCCGGGACCACGATATGCGAGGGCATGTCGTCGGCGAGCTGCACAATCATTTCGGCAAGATCGGTCTCCCACGCTTGAATGCCGCGCTCGGCCAAGTATTCGTTGAAGTTGATCTCCTGGGTGGCCATCGACTTGACCTTGACCACCTCATCAACACCCTTAGCCTTAATGAGGGAGTAGGCAATCTCGTTAGCTTCCTGGGCGTCGCGCGCCCAGTGAACGATGCCGCCGCGAGCAATGACGTTCTTCTCGAACTCCTCAAGGAGTTCTGGGAAACGTGCCGCGACGTTGCGCTTGATAGCGGAGGCGGCCTCACGCAACTCCTCCCAATCGGGCATCTCCTCAACCCGTTCGTTGCGCTTCTCTCGAATCTTGCGAGTGGCAAAGCCGAGATTTCGGCGCATCTGCGTGTTCTGCAGCGTTTCCTTGGCACCGTCGGGGAAGGATTGACCCCAGCGGAGTGGATCCTTCGGGGCGGGATGGCCCGGGTACCAGCCGAGTTCGGCCGCTTCCTCGTCCTTTTCGGCCCACACGGAGGGGTTGAGATTGAGCTTGCTGGCGAGCTTGCTTACTGATTCGATCACGTCAGGCTCCTAGCTTCGTAGTGGTGGAAGGGGCAACCCAGGGTTCGTTCTTAGTACCGGCGAGAACCTCGGCAAGATGCATGGCGCGGATTCCGGAGCGAGTGCGTGAGAGCCCGCCACCGATGTTCATGAGGCAGGAGTAATCTCCGGCGACGACGATCTCCGCTCCCGTCGAGACGATATGGGCCATCTTGTCGGACAACATGGAGGCTGATGTCTCGGGATTCTTGAGTGAGAAGGTGCCGCCGAAGCCGCAGCATACGTCGGCCTCAGGAAGCGGAATGTACGTGAGCCCATCAACGTGGTCAAGAAGACGGATCGGTGTGTCACCGATCCGCGCCACACGAAGCGAGTGACACGTGGTGTGGTAGGTGATGGTGTGTGGGAAGTAGGCGCCCACATCCTCCAGTCCGAGAACATTGACGAGTAACTCGGGCAGGTCGTAGGTCTTGGCCGCGATGGCTTTGGCTTTTACTGCCAGCCCGACGTCTCCCTGATCCCTGGCCACGAGTTCCTGCTGGTGTCGCATTGATCCGGTGCAGGAACCCGAGGGAACCACTATCGCGTCCCACTCTTCGTCGAGCACTGGAGTAAAAGTCTTCACGTGGTTACGGATAAGAGGCATGGATTCTGGGTAGTAGCCGGTATTAATATGCATCTGGCCACAGCAGCCCTGCTCTTCGGGAAAGTACACCTCGTGACCGAGCCGCTCCAAAAGGTGCACAGTCGCCTGCGCAGCCTGAGGGAACATGACATCTGAGATACAGGTGGCGAACAGTGCAATTTTCATAATGTTTCCTTCCTAGGAGACGGTAATGAATCCGAGGATTCCTCGCGAGGTGAGGACAACGATGATGCCGAGAGCAGTGACGAGACCGAGTGAGAACGGTAGTTTCACATGGAGTCTTTTCGCCTTCACGCGGACTCGTCAATAGAGAAAGATATTGAGAAATATAAGGAGATGTAGGACCTAAGTAACGCCTCTAAATAAGGCTACCCCGGGTGCTAAAACGTGGAAGGCGGCCCGAATATATGTGAAGAAAGAGTTGCACAAATGGCGTTATCGCGGGGAAGAAAATGAGGTCCGGTCACGAGAGTTGCCTCCCGTGACCGGACCTCATTGTTATTCAGTTAGGTTCCCGATACCGCAAGACCTCAGAGGTGATGCGGTGAGCTTCCGGGCCTCACTTCACGTCGTCAGGTGGGGCATCCACCCCTCTGTGACTCCTCAGCTTCGGCCTCGAAAGCAAGCTTTCGGGCCTCACCTTACGTCGTCATCAACCCACTCGAGGGTCTTGGTGACGGCCTTCTTCCACATGCGCAGCTGGCGATCACGCTCAGCAGCATCCATGTCCGGAGTCCAGCGCTTAGCTTCGTTCCAGTTGTCAATGACATCCTGCTCGCCATCCCAGAAGCCGACGGCGATACCGGCGGCGTAGGCGGCACCGAGGGCGGTGGTCTCCGCAACCTCGGGCAGAATCACCGGGGTATCGAGGATATCGGCCTGGAACTGCATGAGCAGGTTGTTGGCGGTCATGCCGCCGTCGACGCGCAGCTCGGCAAGCTTGACTCCAGAATCAGCTTCCATGGCGTCCAGAACCTCGCGGGTCTGGAAAGCGGTGGCTTCCAGAGCTGCACGGGCAATGTGGGCCTTGGTGTTGTAACGGGTCATGCCAACGATGGCGCCGCGGGCATCACCGCGCCAGTGCGGAGCGAACAGGCCGGAGAAAGCGGGGACGAAGTAGACGCCGCCGTTGTCCTCAACGCTGGCGGCCAGTGCCTCCACATCCGGAGCAGTCGCGACGATCTCCAGGTTGTCGCGCAGCCACTGGATGAGCGAACCGGTCACGGCGATGGAACCTTCAAGCGCGTACTTGGTCGGCTGGTCGCCGATCTTGTAGCACACGGTGGTGATGAGGCCGTTCTCGGACATCTGCGGTTTCTCGCCCGTGTTCATGAGCATGAAGCAGCCGGTGCCGTAGGTGTTCTTTGCCATGCCGGGGGTAAAGCATGCCTGACCGAAGGTGGCAGCCTGCTGATCGCCCAGATCGCCCGCGATCGGGACATCGTAGAGAAGGCCAGCGGGGCGACCCACGCCATACACCTCAGAGGAGGACTTGATCTCCGGGAGTAGGGACATGGGGATGCCCGCGATTTCGCAGATATCCTCGCGCCATTGCAGCGTCTCAAGATCCATGAGCATGGTGCGGGAAGCATTCGTTACGTCGGTGACGTGGACGCCGCCTTCGACCCCGCCCGTCATCTGCCAGATCACCCAGGTGTCCGGGTTACCGAATGCCAACTCGCCACGCTCGGCGCGCTCGCGAACGCCCTCGACGTTCTCCAGGATCCACATGATCTTGGTGATCGAGGCGTAGGTGGAGAGGGTCTCACCAACGATGGGACGGAAGCGATCAGGGCCGCCGTCCGCAGCAAGGCGGTCAACGAGATCCTGGGAGCGGGTGTCCTGCCATACGATGGCGTTGTACACAGGCTCGCCGGTCTTGCGATCCCAGATGATGGTGGTTTCGCGCTGGTTGGTGACGCCAACAGCGACAATGTCATCCTTATTGGCCTGTCCGTTGGCGAGAGCAAGACCAACAGTCTGGCGGACGTTGTTCCAGATCTCCACGGGATCGTGCTCAACCCAGCCCGCATGGGGGAAGATCTGAGCGTGCTCCAGCTGGCCCGAAGCGACATTCTGTCCCGCGTGATTGAACAGAATGGTGCGCGAGGATGTGGTGCCCTGATCGATGGCCAGGACGTACTTATTTTCAGTCGTCATTGACTGTCCTTTCCGAGGACTATCAACCACTGGGGTTCCAGTGGGTCGAGAGACTTCAAAGTGCGGAAGCACCCTGAATTGATGGTATTTATCAAACGAGCCAGCTTTGTGGCCGTGGCCACAAGTCTACCCGATTGACTTCACCATAAATACCGTGACCTGCACCGTGAAAGTGCAGGTCACGGAGCTTTATTTAACCGGAGACCTTCACACCGGCAGGGAGCTCAGACAATCCCAGCGCGGCATGGATGATCTCAATAGGATGAACCACTGCGGCTCCCGAACCCTTGCGGATCTGCCAACGGCAGGTTTCGGTATCGCAGGTGGCCAACTGAGGATTGGTCTCCTTGATCATGTCGAAGAGCGGCTGGCCGACCTTCTGAGCGATGTCGTACTTTTCCTTTTTCAGACCGTAGGTACCCGCAATGCCACAGCATGCCTGGCCGGACTCGATCACGGTGACGCCGGGGATGGCTTCCATGACCTCGATGGCAGGCTTGCCGATGCCCTGCGACTTCACCTGGCACGGCTGGTGATAAGGAATCGTGATGTCGATGCGCTTCAGCTCATCCACCGGGAACTCGCCATCCTGCATGAGTTCGGCGAGGAACTCGGAGGTTTCGACCATTCGGCTGCCCACATCGGCCAGTTCCGGATCGTCGATACCCATGATCTCGTGTGCCTCATGGCGAACCATGCCGGCGCACGAGCCGGAAGAGGAGATGATGGTGAGGTCACGGCCTGCACTGCGCAGGTCGTCGGTCAGCTTGCGCACCAGCTTCGTGGCGCCGCCAAACAAACCATTCGACTGCTGGGCGAGGCCACAGCAGCCCTGCTTGGGCACGATAACCTCGTAGCCCAAATGCTCCAGCACCTCGACGGTGGCCTTGGACGTCTCGACCTCGAAGTAGTTGCCCGCGCAGCCGTGGAAGAATACCACGGGTCCGCGTGCGGGTACCTTCGGGTTGGGAGTTGAGCCGCCACGCTTCTTGAACCATCCGGCAAAGCTGCGTGTCTTAGCTACGGGCACCGGTGCATCCGCATGGACGCCCACCACGGCCTGAATGACCTTGCGCAGTGGCTTGACGCTGAGAGCGGCGTTGGCCACCGGAGCAACCGGGGTCAGCAACATGCCTTCAAGCTCGGTCTGGGTAATGAGCCTGTCACGGATGGGGAATCCATGATCTTCCTTCATCACCGCGCGGGCCTGCGCGTTGATCTCGGCAATCTTGACGCCCTGGGGGCACACTGTTGTGCAGATGCCGCAGCCCGAGCAATAGTCCAGGCTGTAATCGACGGGCTTGCCGTCACGCAGACGTTCGGCCTGAGGACCCACGTATTTTGGACCGGGGAACAACGGGGTGACCGCTGCTACCGGGCACTGTGTCTCGCAGATGGTGCACTTGACACACTGGTCAAGGCTGGCACGCGCCAGCGAGGCGCGGGCGTGATCTAGAGAGCTGCTCATGCGTTCCTCCTCAAGATTGCAGCAACCGCGGTGGCGGCGCTTCCTAGCGCGATACCTTCGCCTGACTTCTCGTGGGTGCGCTGAGCACCGGCAAGAAGCCCTCCGGCAGCGTGCAGGTTCTGATAAACGGGTGCTCCCTTAGCGGTAACCGGACGCATGTCCTTGTCCACACGCAGGCCAGCTGCGAAGAGTGGCTGGGGCTTGCCCCAGTAGTCTCCGTGCACGAGTTCCACACCGACTCCGGCTTCGACCGGGAGATCAAAGACGGTCTCGGAGACCTTCCCGTACGAATCCAGTAGCAGAGCACCGGATTCGATGCCACCACCGGCGTAGACGACGGCGTCGGCTTTTATGTGCTTAACTGAGCCAGCGACCTGGACCTGGACGGCAGTAATCGTGCCATCGTGAGTGTCAGCGCCGATGGCCTTGGCGTTAAGGAACATGCGAATGCGCCTGTCTTGGCATTCCTGACGCAGTGCGTCGTTCATTTCCAAACCGGGGATGGAGGGGGGAGGTAGCGGAATTTGGAAAACTGGAGCTTCCGCCGTTGCCTGGATGCGGGCCCAGGCATCCTCGCGAACTACCGCCGGGATACCGATGCGCTCACCCGTGCGAACCAACCGCGCTAGGCGGCGGCCGAGATCTTCGGCAGCGCTCGGTTCTGCTAGCAGTCGGGAGTAGGCGAGGGCGGTATCGCCCGCCGCAGACAGCTTGATGACCTCACCGCGCGCCTCGATGCCCTGGTCTGCCAGGTTTTCAGCGGCCAATCGCGGGTAGAAGTCCTTCAATCCGTCGAATCCAACAAGCAGGTAGCTTGCGCCCTTCTCAATGCGCCCATGTGCCATCGAGGCGGGGTAGAGGCCTGTGCGGCGCAGCGCGCCGAATGCCGTGGGTAGCACGGTGGTCTCTTCGAGATTGCCCTCCAATGGAATGACCTTGTTGAAGGCTGCTAAGCCAGCACGGATCGAATCTTCGGAGATGACATGGTAGGGATGCCCCTCGGGCAAATCCTTGACGGCGTCGAACGGGCGAGGCGCGTCGAGGATATCGATGGTTCCTTGGCCGAGCTGGAGCCCACCGAAGCCGTAGGTAATGACGGTGACGTCAGCCCCGGCCTCTTTGAGCATCAGCGCGGCGGTCAGGCCAGCGATGCCAGCACCGATAACTACAGTTCTCACTTTGCTCCTCCTGCAGGTGCCGGTGCCGGGTGGCGGGTTGCCGAGGGGAGCTCGGATCCGCGCGGTAGTTCAGTGACGGGAAGGTCGTCCACGCTGAAGGTGGAATGGTAGATCCACTCGTCGAGTGCGGCCTCGCGTGCCTGGGCGCCGTTGAGAATTGGGTAAATACCTCCCCAGCGGTTCTTCATGAACAGGCGCAGCAGCTCCGTGGCCTGGGAGGCGCTCCAGCAGCCGTGTTCGTGGGCGATGCCCGCGGTACGGGATGCGCAGAAGCCACCTTGGCAGGGGCCCATGCCGATGCGCAGCTGGCGGCGAAGATCGTCAAAGTTGGCATCCGGCTGCTCGTCGAGCAGATCGGTGATCATCTTCTTCGTGACGATCTCACACTCGCAGATGATCGGATCCTTGTCCGGCAGGCCATGATCGGACTTCTTGGCTTTCTCCACTACTTCCAAGCGATGCGTGACCTTGTAGTTATGGCCTTCTGCCACAGGCTCGTCGGCCGTGCGGCACACCAGATTCTCGCCTAGCTCCTCGCAGACGGCATCAACCACGCGGGCCGCCATGAGGCGATAGGTGGTCAACTTGCCGCCGGCAACGGTGATAAGACCTTTGACATCGTGGCGCACCACGCTCATGCCACGGGACATGTGGCGGGTGTCGTCCGCTGCCACGCGGGTATCCTTGAGCAGTGGACGGGCACCGGCCCACACATGTAGTGCGCGCGAATTGCGGAAGCCCGGGATGAGATCCTCGCCCGCATCGAGCATTTGCTGGACCTCGTCGTATTCGATCTTCAGGTGATCGGGATCCTCGGCGCGAACGTCCGTGGTACCGATAATGGACACCGTATGAACGGGGACCAGGATGTCGCCGTCGGCGGGATAAATGCACCGGTTGATCACCGAATTAACCAGGCGGTGATTCATCGCGATCATGATTCCACGGCCAGGAACGACTTCCACGCCGCTCTCGCCCGCCATCTTGACGATCTGACCGGCCCACGGACCAGCGGCATTGACCACGGCGCGGCATTCAATATGAACATCTTCGCCGGTTTTGTCCGCGTGGCACACCACGCCGGAGACCGCGCCGTCGCGACTCTCGATCTTGGTGACCCGGTGGTACGTCAGACACTGGGCTCCGTAGGCTTTGGCCGATTCGACCGCGCCCCACACCATACGCCAGCCGTCGACGGTCCCGTCTTGGACCTCGAAAGCGCGGGCGATTCTGGGGTTGAGGCGAGGCTCACGGCGGAGAGCTTCCTTGACCGAAATTTCGGCCGTGGGGACTCCGGTTTCTTCGGCGCCTTTGAAGAAACGATCGGGGAATTCTTCGTCGTCGCCGGCAACGGAAACGAAAAGACCACCGGTAGCTTCAACGGCGTCGGGGTGGATACGAGTAAGGATGGCATTCTCTTCGGCACATTCGGTGGCCGAGTGAGGATCGGAGACGACGTACCGTCCTCCGGAATGCAGGAGACCGTGGTAACGGCCTGTGGTTCCTTGACCGAGATCGACGCGCTCGACAAGGATAGCTTTCAATCCGCGCATTGCCGCATCACGAAGAACACCGACTCCGGTAGCTCCTCCGCCGATGATGACGACGTCGCAGGTTAACTTTTTGGCTGACACCCTTTCACTCTACCTATGTGTCGTGGGTCTCTAATACCAATTGAATTATGTGCATATGTGCACGCGTGCTTTGGGAGATTGTGCAGCTCATCGTGCACAATAGGGAATGTGGTAGATAGTCTGGAACGCCGCCGGCTTGCGTATGAAGCCGCATTGCTTTACTACATGGAACAGCAAACCATGGAGTCCATTGCGAAACGGATGGGTTTGTCGCGCTCCACGGTATCCCGTCTCGTCGCCTCCGCCCGGGACGAGGGCTTGGTGAGGATCACCTTGCACGCACCCCAGGAACCTGCGGCGACGACGGCGTCACGGCTCAGCGCGCTGTACGGCGTCCAGGTGACCATCGTTCCGGTTTCGCAGCCAACAAGTGAGCTGCGCCGATTGGAACGTGTCGCGTCCATGGCTGGCGCTATGATCTCGGACATTGTTAAAGAAGGCGACACTATCGGCGTTGCCTGGGGTACAACCCTCTCGGCTGTCTCCGAGCGCCTTGTGCCCAAACATATGGAGCGCTCCATTGTTGTTCAACTCAACGGCGCTGCCAACCCCGGTACCACCGGAATTCCTTTTGTGGGCGAGCTGCTTGGCAACTTTAGCCGCGCCTACGGCGCTAAGGTCATGGCCTTTCCCGTTCCAGCTTTCTTCGACTACGCCACTACTCGCGCCGCGCTGTGGCGGGAGCGTTCTATCTCTGCGGTGCGCGAGGCAGGCCGCAACGCCGATCTCGCCATCTTTGGCGTGGGTGCGTTTAGCGCTCCGCTCGCCTCCCATGTGTACGCCTCCGGTTATCTTGGCAACGAAGACGTCATGAGGCTGCGGCGTGAGGGCGTCGTCGGCGACGTGTGTACCGTCCTTGTGCGTTCCGACGGCAGCTACTCGGACATCGAAATCAACTCACGCGCCTCGGGCCCCACCCCGGAGGAGTTGCAGAAGATTCCGCGCCGTTTGTGTGTCGTGGCCGGTCCCGCGAAGGCTACCGCGCTCATCGGAGTTCTTCGCTCGGGCGCCGTTACCGACCTCGTGGTCGACGACGAGTGTGCCCAGCGCGTCCTCGAAGAAAGTGAACGGCCGTGGCGAGGACGGCCGAGTGGTGCTGGAATATCCCAGTGACCATTCACTTTCGCTCCGCTATACCCTCCGACGTTCGCGCCATCGCTGCACTTGTGGCGCCGTATGCGTCCCGTGGGATCCTCGTCGAAAAGGAGCTCATCGCTTACTTCGAGGATGTCCAGGAGTTCATCGTCGCCCATAAGGAGGACCGCCTCGTCGGGTGCGGTGCCCTTCACGTGCTCTGGGATGATATCGCCGAGGTGCGTACGCTCGCTGTTGCCCCGGAAGTTCTTGGAACAGGCGTAGGTCATCTCCTGCTGGATAAGCTGGAGCAGCGTGCCCGCAGGCTCAAGCTGCGCCGGTTATTTTGCCTCACTTTCGAGGTGGACTTTTTCGCCTCGCATGGATTTTCGGAGATCGAAGGAACCCCCATTGGCACCGACGTCTACCATGAGATGCTCCTCTCCCACGACGACGGTGTGGCCGAGTTCCTGGATCTGGCCAAGGTGAAGCCCAACACCTTGGGAAATACACGCATGATTAAGGAACTGTGGTGAGCTACTAGCGTGTGGTGGACTTTTCCAACATACGGGCCAGTAAGAACATCACGAGAGGGCTTTGGAAACCGACGGCAGCCACGAGTATTGCTTGAATGAGCGGCTCATGGGAGTGGATGAGGATTCCCACGATGGGTACCGAGACTAAAGATATCGCGGCACAAGCCTTGAGAAGCCGCGAGCTGGTTTGATACAGGCTCCGCCACAATTCGGGTGTGGCGCGCATTGCTACAAAGAACAAGTAGGCGGCGGCCGCAACCATCAACCCGCCGGGTATCACCAACATGAGTGGAAGTCGGGTTGTCGCCTCCGAGCCCATCCACGACATCATGAGGCCTACCATGCCCATGAGAATGGCTCCGAAGGCGAGCACGATGCCTGTCTGGGCCAAACGTTGTACACGGATGTGGGGTTCCATGAGTCTCATTCTACCGGTGGGAAAGGACGGTCCTTTCATCACTGAAAATATAGCGTCGAAATGAGAAGCGGCCTGTATGCCATGTACAGGACCATGCTGATAACGAAGCGATAATTTCGGTGACAGCGTTTCCGAGCCTTGTGGAAGTGACGTCGGTGGATACGCGGCTGTGGCTCATCGCCCACGATGCCTATTGCTCCGGCAATGTGAAACCGTCCGGCAACTCTCGGGCCAGGCCGTCGTCGACCAACGAGGTGAGCGCGGTGGTGAACCGTGCGGGAGTGAGTCCGCTGCGGTCTTCGAGCTCCGCGCGGGGCACGGGAGTGCCGGAACCGCGCAGGACGGCCATGATCTTGCCGCGCGCCTCGCGGTGGGTCCCGGTGAACTTCTGGGTGCGGCGTGGCGCCGCGTTGCTGGGTTTGCCGCGCGCTAGCCACTGGCAGCGGTCGGAGAGAGGGCATTCCCCGCAACGCGGATTGCGCGCCGTGCAGACCAGAGCGCCGAGCTCCATGATGGCCGCGTTCCACTGGGCAGCTTCCTCACCATCCTCGGGGACGAGAGCCGTGGCGCGGGCTACTTCATCCTTGCGCAGATGCGGTGGAGGGAGCTCATCGCCATTCAGACGCGCAATAACGCGCCTGATATTAGTGTCCAGCACGGTCGAACGCTCGCGGTAAGCGAAGGCAATGATGGCGTCGGCAGTGTAAGGGCCAATTCCTGGAAGCGAGAGTAGCTCGTCGCGGGTACGGGGTAGTTCGCCTCCATATCTTTCGACGACGGCGGCCGCACACTCACGCAACCGTAGCGCCCGACGAGGATAACCCAGGCGATCCCAGGCTACAATGACCTCGGCCGGAGATGCCTCGGCTAAGGCGGCTGGGGTGGGCCAACGTTGCATCCAGCGCTCCCACTGCGGGAGAACACGAGCTACCGGGGTCTGTTGACTCATCACTTCGCATACAAGGATGGGCCAAGCGCCGGTACCGGGCTCACGCCAGGGAAGCGGGCGAGAATGGTGAGCAAACCATTGCGTCAGGGCAAAGTACACCGCACTAGTCTGCCGGATTCTAGGCTTCTCTGCGAGTTTTCCAGGAGGCGGTGATAGCGTGTCATTCGTGAGACCTGATCAGCCTGATGCCCCTAAGAATCGCTCTCAGCGCCCACGAGATCGAGCGCAAGGTAGTCGGCCTACGGAGCCCCGTAGGTCCGCGCCGTCGCGCGGTGATGCGAGTGGCGCTGCTGGGCGTGGAGGGGTCGGTGGTCAACGCCGCGGGGAGGCCGGTGCATCTCGTGGTACAACGGGTCATCGTGGGAGCGAATCGCCCCGCAGCGATCGTGATTCGCGCAGTGGCGCTCGTGGTGCGCACAGTGGAGAACGGCGCGGAGGCCCGGTGCGCCGGTCCGAGCGTCCAGAAGAACGTACTGGAACAGCCCGGAAATCTGGAACTGCCTCACCTCGCACGGGGAGCCGCGATGCAGGTGGCCGGAGTGGGGGCACGAGACGCGGCGAGGCGGGCGGTCGAAATGCGGGCAGCCCTCGTTCAGCGGCTGGTCGGACTGGTGGGGGTGCTGGTACCTCCGGTGGAGCAAGGAGGACCGGCACGCCCAAGCGACGTCCGGTGTCCGAGGAGAGGAAGCCGCAGCCCGCACGCAGGCCGCGTGCTTCAGCAGGACCCGCCAGCGATAACAAGAGTCAGAGTGCCCGAATGCGTGCGCAGGAACGCCAGAAACGTATCGCTGCGGAGCAGTCTGCGCAGCGCAGGCGCAAGATCCTTATCCTCGCGCTTATTCTCGCGGCGGTCGTGCTCATCGGGATGTTTGCTGTTTATTTGCTTGGGAACCGTGGTGGCCAAGTTGCTGCGCAGCAGGAGCATCCGACTGAGCGTTGGTCTCCAGTCGCCTGTAGCCCCGAGACTCTGAAAACCACTCTTGAGGCACCTCTCACCTCTCCCGCGGGAAGCGCGATCATATTTAAGGTGAGTGTAGAGAACCTGTCAGATATGCATCCTTGCTCCATAGATGTTGGGTGGGACAACGTCGATATCTCGGTGAATACGGGTACCGACACCATCGTCTCGTCTCAGGCGTGTGGATTTGGTGCGGAGAGCAAGCGGCTTCTCCTCGACCGTAGTATGACTACCTCGTTCGAAGTGACCTGGCCGGGTGGTATTGGAGACGAGGCCTGTGCGACTCCCACGGCAAGCTGGTCGCAGCCGGGAAGTTACCAGGCCAAGCTTAGCTTTACGGACAACTCCGCAGAATCTACTCAAACGGCGTTCGTATTGGAGTGAGTGCTCGCCCGCCTGGGGTGAGAATGTGTGCCCGCCAACAAAGCTTGACTCTTCCGATGGGGGTTTCTTTTCGATATTCCTCCGCCCTCACGGTTGATGATCACGACAGCCATCTATAGCAAGCACCATATATATCCAACCGAGACTACTTATCCAGAGGCAGCACCGAGCGCATCGCTTCGACAATATCGCTGCACCGGCGTACCTGTAGTCCGGCTGGTGCCTTCACTTTCTCGCTCTGTGCTGGAGTGAGCGCCACGGTGAAGCCGAGGCGCGCGGCCTCCGCCAACCTCTGCTGAAGCCCGGTGACCGGGCGCAGTTCTCCGGTCAGGGAGACTTCGCCGATAGCAATGACTCCCGGTGCGAGCGGCAAGTCGAGGTTCGCCGAGGCCAGAGCAAGTGCCGTGGCTGCATCAGCTGCGGGTTCGCTGGCTTTAGCCCCGCCCACAGTGGAGACGAATACATCACGTTTATCCATCTCGAATCCAAGGCGGGATTGTAAGACCGCGACCGTCATCGCCACCCGTGAGGAATCCACCCCGCTGGTGGTTCGCCGAGCTGACCCAGCGCAGGGCACCACCAGCGCCTGCACCTCCACCGGCATGGGACGCCGCCCTTCCATAGTCATGGTGGCGCAGGTGCCGGGTACGGTGAGGTTGCGGGCGGAAAGGAAAAGACCCGAAGGATCGGCTAGTCCTACGATGCCGTCATCAACCAGCTCAAAACATCCCACCTCGTCTGTAGGGCCGTAGCGGTTCTTGACGGCCCGCACCATACGTAGCCGCGAGTGCTTATCCCCTTCGAACTGGCACACCACGTCCACCACGTGTTCGAGTACACGCGGACCGGCGATCGATCCGTCCTTCGTTACGTGCCCGACGAGGAGGATTGGTAGTGCCCGTTCCTTGGCGAGAGCCACCAACGCGGCAGACACCGCACGCACCTGGGCAACTCCGCCCGCGGCGCCCTCCACTTTGGCGTCCGCGATGGTCTGAATAGAATCAACCACCAGCAAAGACGGCCTCGTTTGGCTCACGTGCCCGAGAATCTTAGAAAGATCGGATTCCGCGGCGAGGTGCAGATGCGGGTTGAGCGCCCCGATACGTTCTGCGCGCAGCCTCACTTGGGACGCCGACTCCTCACCCGTCACATACAGAATTGGGCCCTTACCCGCGGCGGAACTCTGCTCTGCGGCACGAGCAGAAACATCAAGAAGCAGCGTGGACTTACCCACTCCAGGTTCACCGGCGAGCAAAATGACTGCTCCCGGCACAAGACCTCCGCCCAAGACACGATCTAGCTCGTCAACACCCGTGGCTTGCTTGTGTGAGGCAGTAGTGGCCACATCAGTGATGGGAAGAGCGGGACTGGAAGGTGCAAGAGCCTGCGCGATGCGCTGCTGCCCCACTTCCTCGAGGGATCCCCATTCGCCGCACTGAGAACAGCGACCCACCCACTTGTTGGTGGTCCAACCGCATTCGCTGCAGGTATAGGTGATAGCTTGTGCCTT
>RRZT012172842.1_pt1 | contig 14296 bp, 9 predicted proteins | sample 2165551 | NCBI WGS metagenome assembly RRZT01 (sample SAMN10456910, study PRJNA506462) | wastewater metagenome | biome: wastewater; feature: sludge; material: wastewater sludge; isolation source: wastewater sludge with Escherichia coli K12::gfp cells carrying plasmid... | place: USA: Moscow, Idaho ... | reverse complement strand
CTTTGTTTGCAGAAATGGGCTTGCGCAGTCAGGTGGCGGGCATTCCGTACATTGACCTCGACGCACGGATTGACCGCAAATTCCGCCGGTTCATGGGCGATGCCGCGGCATATGCCTACGTCTCGCTGCAAGATGCTATTGCGCAAGCGGGCTTGGCGACTGCGCAGGTATCCAACCCGCGCACGGGCCTGATCATGGGTTCGGGCGGTGCATCGCCCGCCAATCAGATCGAAGCGGCTGACATTTTGCGCAGCAAGGGCATTCGCCGCGTCGGGCCGTATCAGGTCACGCGCTGCATGGGTTCTACCGTATCGGCCAACCTGTCTACGGCCTTTGGTATCAAGGGTATCAATTACTCCATTACTTCGGCATGCAGCACTTCCGCGCACTGCATTGGTGTGGCGGCGCAGCAAATTGCCTGGGGCATGCAAGACGTGATGTTTGCCGGTGGTGGCGAAGAATTGAGCTGGGGGCTGGCCACCTTGTTTGATGCCATGGGCGCCATGTCCAGCAAGCGCAACGATCAGCCCGAAAAAGCCTCTCGCGCCTACGATGCAGACCGTGACGGCTTTGTAATTGCCGGTGGCGGTGGTGCCGTCGTGCTGGAGTCTCTGGAACACGCCCAAGCGCGCGGCGCACACATTCTGGCTGAAATTGTCGGGTTTGGCCTGTCGTCCGATGGTCAGGATATGGTCGCACCTTCGGGGGAAGGGGCGGTTGCCTGCATGCGCCAGGCGATTGATGGCTTGGATGCGCCTATCGACTATATCAATACGCACGGCACCTCAACCCCTGTGGGCGATGTGCCCGAGCTGAACGCCATGCGCACCGTGTTTGGCGACAAGGCGCCGCCATTCTCCTCCACCAAATCGCTCACCGGCCATTCGCAAGGTGCAACGGGCGTGCAAGAAGCCATTTACTGCTTGCTGATGCTGCAAAAGGGCTTTATTGCCGGTTCTGCCAATGTGGAAACGCCTGATCCGGCCGTGGGCGATCTGCCCTTGGTCACGGCCAGCCGCGATGCCGATTTGCGCCAAGTGCTCTCGAACAGCTTTGGTTTTGGTGGCACCAACGCCAGCTTGGTGCTGCGCCGTTGGGATGGCGCATAAGCTTCGCGAAAACAGAGAGCCAAGCCGAGGGGCTGTGCGCACGTACGCGGTTGTTGAGCTTGGCCGAGCATGCGGCTGAATAGCACGGCGTAAAACAGGCTTTTTGCAAACTGTCAGAATAGCAGGTGTGGTGTTCGCTTTCCCATAGGGGGAGGGTGAAACGCCCCGCCTGTTTTTTATAGTCACTTCAAATAAAAATGATGCAGCATTGGCCGCGCCTTGCCGTACCATCTGTACGGTTTTCGGCTTGCCGCCTGGTCTCATGTCCGTTTGAATCGACTATCTTGCAACCTTCTTTCTGATGTGACTGGCCTCTTCTATCGAATGTGATAGATCAGCGGGCGCATGCAACTATGAACTTCAGCAGACCATCCAGTGCCAAACCGTTAACGGCATACAAACCTTTCTGGGCCAAACGGTTCGGCACGGCGCCTTTTCTGCCGATGAGCCGTGCCGAAATGGACGTATTGGGCTGGGACAGCTGCGACATCATCATCGTGACGGGTGACGCTTATGTCGATCACCCCAGCTTTGGCATGTCGGTCATTGGCCGTGTGCTGGAGGCACAAGGCTTTCGTGTGGGCATCATCGCCCAGCCGGACTGGACAAGCTCCGAAGCCTTCAAGGCGCTGGGCAAGCCCAATCTGTTCTGGGGCGTGACGGCGGGCAATATGGACAGCATGATCAACCGCTACACGGCTGATCGCAAAATCCGTAGCGACGACGCCTATACCCCCGGCGACGTGGGCGGCAAACGGCCTGATCGTGCCGCCATTGTTTACAGCCAGCGTTGCCGCGAGGCATACAAAGATATACCCATTATTTTGGGTGGTATTGAAGGCAGCTTGCGCCGCATTGCGCATTACGACTACTGGAGCGACAAGGTGCGCCGCTCCATCGTGGTGGACAGCAAATGTGATTTGCTGCTCTACGGCAACGCCGAACGCGCCCTGGTGGAAATAGCGCATCGCCTAGCGCGGCGGGAATCGGTTGCCAACATTACCGATGTACGCGGCACAGCTTTTGTGCGTCGCACCGCTGCACCAGATTGGGTGGAAATCGACTCCACCGAGGTGGATCTTCCTGGCCGTGTCGACGATCATCTCAACCCTTATCAAACCCCGGCCGAGCAGGCGGCGGGGCAGGGCGCAACGTGCGATGCCATGCGCGTACCGGCAAGTGCCATGCCCACCGCTCAAACGGATGGAGCCAGTACGGTACGCAATGGTCAACCGTCGGCAGCCCAATCATCTGCAGGCGCAGAGCAGGGGTGTTTGTCGTCGGCCTCTGCGGTGGCTTCAGTGATCGAAAAACCTGTTTTTCTGCATCGGCCTGGGCGTGAGCGAACCGTGATCCGCCTGCCCAGTTATGAGCAGGTCAAGGCTGACCCTGTTCTCTATGCCCATGCCAACCGCGTGCTGCATCTGGAAACCAATCCGGGCAACGCCCGCGCGCTGGTGCAGCTACATGGTGAAGGGCATACCGGGCGTGACGTCTGGATCAACCCGCCGCCTATTCCATTGACCATGGCAGAAATGGACTGGATTTTTGATCTGCCTTATGCCCGTGGCCCCCATCCCCACTATGCCGATGAGCGCGGCCGCCATGATGGCGCCACCAAAATCCCTGCGTGGGAGATGATTCGCTTCAGCGTCAATATCATGCGGGGTTGTTTTGGCGGTTGCACCTTCTGCTCCATTACCGAACACGAAGGCCGCATCATCCAAAGCCGCAGCGAAGCATCCATCGTGCGTGAAGTGGAAGAGATGCGCGACAAGGTGCAAGGCTTTACCGGCGTGGTCAGTGACTTGGGCGGGCCCACTGCCAATATGTACCGCTTGGGCTGCCGCTCGCCCGAAATTGAGGCCGCCTGCCGCAAACCCAGTTGCGTCTATCCGGGCATTTGTCCCAACCTCACGACCAACCACAATCCGCTCATCCGTATCTACCAACGTGTGCGCCAATTACCGGGTATCAAAAAAGTACTGATCGGTTCTGGTCTGCGCTACGATTTGGCGGTGCAATCGCCCGCCTACGTCAAGGAACTGGTGCAGCACCACGTGGGCGGCTACCTCAAAATCGCGCCCGAGCATACCGAGCAAGGGCCGTTGTCCAAAATGATGAAGCCTGGTATCGGCACTTACGACCGCTTCAAGCAGATGTTTGAGCAATACAGTGCCGAGGCGGGTAAAGAGCAGTTTTTGATTCCTTACTTCATCGCGGCCCACCCCGGCACAACAGATGAAGATATGCTGAATTTGGCGCTGTGGCTGAAGAAAAACGGCTTTCGTGCCGACCAGGTGCAGGCCTTCTACCCGAGCCCCATGGCTACCGCTACGGCCATGTATCACACGGGCATCAATACCCTGAAAGGCATCCATCGCGACGAGCGCGTGGAAGCCGTCGATACGGTGAAAGGCGAGCGCCGCCGCCGTTTGCACAAAGCCTTTTTGCGCTACCACGACCCCAACAACTGGCCTTTGCTGCGCGAAGCCTTGCAACGCATGGGGCGTGCCGACTTGATTGGCAATGGCAAGCAGCATTTGATTCCACGCTGGCAACCCGCGACCGACGGCAGCTACCAAAGCGCCCGTCGCAGCAACAGCACGCCATCCCGGCCGGTGGGCAAAGGGGCAGCAGGCCAGCAGCTTCGATCCCATGCGCAGAAACAGAGCAAGCGGCAAGCCGGGCAATCGACACAATCGCTCTCCAAGGCAAGGCCTCAGCGTGCGGCCTCAGCCCAACCGGCGCGCGGCAAAATCCTGACACAACATACCGGGCTGCCGCCGAGAAAAAAATAGTGCTCATGGGATCATGAGCGCCACGTTCATTGGGAGAACCAAGAATGAACGTTGCCACTCTGCCCTCCAACTTCACGAAGATTTATAGGATAGCGTCCTAGGTATTCTCCGTTCGATAGTTGATCTAGGTGCTTCGGGTGCCTGTGAAAACTTGATGAAAACCTAGAGTTGCTCGTAACGGGCATCTTGTGCGACAACACACTTATTCGGAGCGCAGAACTTGTGCAGCCTCTTGCTGACGGCCACTAAGTTGTTTTTGTAATACTCTGCGTTCGTCACCCTCAGTATGTCGCAACGCCTTGCGAGTTTCTTGAATCCTTCGGTGTCGTTCGTTGGGCAACCGCAACTCATTGCCCGCAACGATAACGCCCGTGACATTCTTGGGAGCATTCGGTGCAAAGGTTTTGGATTTTTTCGTTTTCGATGTTAGGCCGTGCTGAGCAATTAAGCGCCTTACATCGGCGAGCAACCGCTTGGTGGCACGAGGACCAGAAAGCGTAATGTCATCAACATAGACTGTCAGTGTGCAGCCTGTGCGCTCCGCAAGAAGTGAGATTTCGTCGAATAGCCTTTGAGCGGTAAAGAATGCAACTTGCCCACTTAAAGGACTTCCTGTGGGTAAATGCGCTTGTTTGTAGCACACGATATTAGCGAGGCGGTCAGCCACATCCGCTGCACATTGAAATTTATTCAAGAAGGTTTGAAAGACCATAGTGCGTGTGATACTAGGATAGAATTTATGAATGTCGGTTTTAATAAGTGGGTGAACGCCTAGATGTTGACGCCCGTTATCTGCATACGAGCGCCCTTTTTGCGAAAACACGTAGTCTGGCATCTCGATACGCGCAAGCAGAGCTCCGAGTTTTTTGTGTACCTTGGCCATTCTGCCTATAGGAGCCTGAATTTCGCGCTGCTTTTTGTTCAGCCAAACCCGATATGACTCAGAGGCGATCAAGTTCGGCACTTCGTCCCACGAAACCCCAACAACTTGCTCAAACTCGCCTTTTCCGCGTAGACAGAATAAAGGTGACTGATCAAGTGGATAACGCTTGTGCTTACGTGGTCTGTTCGACGACATCTCGTTCTTGGAGCCATTCAAGTAAGCGCAAAATTTTATCTGCTGCCACAACTCGCAGCTTGGCGCCTGGTTTGTGCTTGTCCTGGATGGTTTCAGAAAATAGAAGAATGGATGACACTGGCATTTTGAAGATCTCGGAGTATTTCATCAAAAGATCCAACCCTGGTGTCTTGTCCCCTTTTTCTAACTCGCTAAGGTAGGAGTTCGAAATCCCCAAGCGCTTGGCCAATTCGATCTGCGTGAACTGATGGTAAGTTCTTAGCAGCTTGAGAGCCTGATTCAACATGATTCTCGTCCAAAATATGAATAAGAGGGTGGCAAATTACCTCAGCAAGAAATCAATTAGTTTGGCGATCACATCTATCAGCCGCACCACCGAAGTGGCGAGGCGGAAAGTCTCGGGTCGCACCCACCATGACTTCTTACGCCGGCTTTTTGCCTCTCGCCGTTGAGGAGGCTTTAGAACATCTTTCACGATGGTTCTCCTTGGTTACACCAAACAACACACACGGGATGTGTATGCCGTGGCTGTCGCCCGTAACCAAACAGAGCAAAACGGCGAGTCAACCCTCTCACTTCCAGATGCCTGCCCGGGGTCGCCGGGGCAGGCTCGCACGCCTTTCTCCAGATCTACGTAGCATCACATAGCGGCGAAGAACGGATGTGGACTTGCGAGTGATTAGAACCTTACGATTCCACAGGACGCCTGAACGTCCCACAAAGTCGACAGTTATCTCTGTTAGCCTCAAGTACATTATAGCCGAAAAAGTTCGCTGAAATTAATATATATTTCGCTGTTAGCGAAATGCAGGATCAAGGAAACATACAGGTTGTAGACAGCCGCAAGCGGTGAAGCTGGTTTGTCGCGTCAAGCCACACGCGGTTTGACCAAGGCCGCCGCCTGCTTGGCGTGCTGGCGGGCGGTGTCCAAGTCTTTGTCCCAAGCCAGGGCAACGCCCATGCGGCGTTTGGTAAAGCTCTCGGGTTTGCCAAACAGGCGCAGGTCGGTTTGCGGCACGGCCAAAGCGTCGGCCACGCCGTCAAACACAATGCCTTGTGCATCCACGCCGCCATAGATCACGGCGCTGGCGCCGGGGCTTTTGAGTGCGGTGCTTACCGGCAGCCCCAAGATGGCGCGGGCGTGCAGTTCAAATTCGTTTTGCCATTGCGTAATCAGGGTGACCATGCCGGTATCGTGCGGGCGCGGGCTGACTTCGCTGAACCATACTTTTTCGCCCTTGACGAACAGTTCCACACCGTACAGGCCCAGCCCGGCGGGCTGGCCATCTGGCCCTTGTCCCAGGTTGTTCGTAACGGCGCGGGCAATGCGTTCGGCTTCGGCCAGTGCGGCCGCTGGCATGGGGTGGGGTTGCCAGCTTTCCACATAGTCGCCTTCTATTTGGCCGTGGCCAATGGGCGCGCAAAAATGGGTGTCGATTGCGCCTTGGGCATTGCGGGCGCGCACGGTCAGCAGGGTGATTTCGTAATCGAAGTCGATAAAGCCTTCCACGATGACGCGGCCATGCGCCACGCGGCCGCCTTGCATGGCGTAGTCCCAAGCGGCAGCTACATTGGCGGGAGAGTTGATTTTGCTTTGGCCTTTGCCGCTGCTGCTCATCACGGGTTTGACGACGCAAGGGTAGCCGATGCCGGGCTGCCCGTCGGTGCCATCAATGGCGGCCTGCAATTCGGCCAGTGAATCGCAGAAGCGATACGGGCTGGTGGGCAGGTTCAGGGTTTCTGCTGCCAGACGGCGAATGCCTTCGCGGTTCATAGTCAGGCGGGTGGCGCGGGCTGTGGGAACCACGCGCACGCTGCCTGCTGCTTCCAGCTTTTCCAGTACATCGGTTGCGATGGCTTCGATTTCGGGCACAACGAGCATGGGCTTTTCGGCCTCAATCAGGCTTTGCAACTGTGCGGCATCACTCATGGTGATGGTGCGCGCGTGGTGCGCTACGTGCTGGCCGGGCGCATTGGCGTAGCGATCAACGGCTATGGTTTCTACCCCCAGGCGTTGCAGGGCGATGAGGACTTCCTTGCCCAGTTCGCCGCTGCCCAGCAGCATGACACGGGTGGCAGAAGGCGACAGGGGGGTTCCAAGGGTACTCATGGTCGGGTCTCTTCAGGCGTGGGGTAGAGAATACAGGTGGACGGTGGGACAAAAACGAACGGACTATTTTAGCCAGCAGGCAGCTCTGATTGTGTTCGAGCGCTTGTGGGGTCGAGGTGGCTGCTTGTTGTTGCAGGACGAGACGGTAAGGGCCTGGGCAATTGACGGTTGCGGATGAGGCAAGCAGGCGTGTGGCGCAGTTTGGCCTTTGCCAGCAATCGAGTTTTCGTGAAAAATAAGTAGCTTTGTTTGAAATGGTGAAAATTGCTGCTTATCGTGCATTTAACAGTGTCTAAAAATGCTTATTTCTTGGAAGGTTGCATCACAGGAAAGCGGGCTGCTGTTGACTGGGTCAAGGCTTCAAAACGGGCTTTCTCTTTCTATAATGACTTGGATCTGCCGTGTGCATGCAGGCTTTGGGGCGGTTGCTTCGTGTTGGGCATGCTGTTGATGCAGTCGTTTCTTTTCGCCATTGATGGCGCACCCATTTATTGATAAGGAAGCCCTTGCCATGGAACAAACATCTCGAGTTTTGCACCCATTGTTTCGTGAAAAAATCATGTCTGCCCAGCAGGCGGCACAGTGGATTCAAGACGGCATGACACTGGGCGTGAGTGGTTTTACTGGCGCGGGTTACCCCAAAGCGCTGCCAACAGCCATTGCTGAAAAAGCCAAGGCGGAGCACGCTGCTGGCAAACCGTTTGCCGTGCGCATCATTACAGGCGCTTCTACCGCCCCCGAATGTGACGGCGTATTGGCGGAAGCAAATGCAGTCAGCTTTCGTAGTCCATTCCAGTCTGACCCAATTTTGCGCAAAAGCATTAACGCAGGCAATATTGATTACCAGGATATGCACTTGTCGCATATAGAGCAGCAAATTCGCCAAGGCTTTTACGGGGCGTTTGATGTGGCGATTATTGAAGCGACTGCCATTACTGCGGACGGCAAAATTGTGCCTTCCATGGGCATTGGGCACGATAATGAGGTACTGAAAGCGGCAAGCAAAGTCATTATTGAGGTCAACGAAGCGCAAAACGCCAAGCTGGAAGGCATGCATGATGTGCAGTTTGACATTGGCGTCCCCCCAAACCGCAAGCCCATAAATATCACCAAGCCATTTGATCACATTGGCACGCCTTACCTGGAATGCGACATCAACAAAGTAGTGGCAGTGGTTTTGACCAACGGCAGAGACCGCAACAGCAAATTTGCCGAGCCAGACGACAGTTCCAAACGCATTGCCGCGCAAATCATTGACTTTTTCAGTCACGAGGTCAAAGCAGGGCGCTTGCCAGCTAACTTGTTGCCGCTGCAATCTGGCGTGGGCAACGTGGCCAATGCCGTGCTGGCAGGCCTGCAAGACAGCCCATTTGAAAATCTGACAGGCTTTACGGAAGTGCTGCAAGACGGCATGCTGGACTTGATTTTGTCAGGCAAAATGCAGTACGCATCGGCAACTGCTTTGTCATTCAGTCCAGAGGCGTTGCAGCGCTTTAACGATAACATTGACATGTTGCGCGACAAAATCATTTTGCGCCCCATGGAATACACCAATAACCCAGAGGTGGTTCGCCGCTTGGGCGTTATAGGCATGAATGCCATGATTGAAGCAGACATTTATGGCAATGTGAACTCGACCCACGTCATGGGCACACGCATGATGAACGGCTTGGGCGGCTCGGGCGACTTCACGCGCAATGCGTTTTACTCTTTCTTTGTAACGCCATCTGTTGCCAAAGATGGCAAAATCTCGTGCATTGTGCCCATGGTTTCGCACCACGACCACACTGAGCACGACGTCATGTTTATCGTGACAGAGCAGGGTATGGCAGATTTGCGCGGCAAATCTCCACGCCAACGTGCCAAGTTGATTATTGAAAACTGTGCACACCCAGACTACAAAGACATGCTGCGTGACTACTACGAACGTGCCCTGCGCGAAGCGCCAGGCAAACACACACCCCATTTGCTGGGCGAGGCTTTGAGCTGGCATATCCGCTACGAAGAAACCGGCACTATGCGCGTATAAGCCGCAAAGGGCTTGCTATTTGCTGGCCGCATACGGGTTGTGTGGCTGTTGGATGCATGATGTCATGTCAACGAAAACGCCGGTGTATTGACCGGCGTTTTCGTTGCAAAGTTGGATGAGCCTGAATCATGCGGCGTATGCTTTCTACGTGGTTTTTTGCGAGGCAGTAGCCGCAGCCTGCAAAAGGTTGGGGCCAGTGGCAAACAGGGCTGGGCGCTCCGTAATCAGCGTGCAATGTCCGGCAATTTTTTACAGGTTGGGATGGGGGAAGGTCACTGCGCTTTGGGATAATCCTACCCCTTGTACTTTTTCGTTTTGACAGGGATTCGTGTGGATATTCTTTTGCTATTGAAGGCCGCCCTGATGGGCATTGTGGAAGGCTTGACCGAGTTTCTTCCCATCTCATCCACCGGGCACCTGATCCTCACAAGCGCGCTGCTGAACTTTGCTGCGCCGCCATTCAGCCGGGAAAAAGCCCATGCTTTTGAAATCGCCATCCAAACCGGAGCGATTTTTGCCGTGATTCTGGTGTACTGGCAAAAAATTCGCCGCACGGTGGTGTCGTTGCCGCATTCGCGCCAGTCGCAGCGTTTTGCGCTCAACGTCATCATGGCCTTTTTGCCAGCGGTGGTGCTGGGTTTGCTTTTTGGGCAGGCGATTAAGGAAAACCTGTTTACCCCGGTGGTGGTGGCCGTAACCTTCATCTTGGGCGGCTTTGTCATCATCTGGGCCGAAAAACGCCAGAAAACGGCCCGTGTACTGAGCGTGGAAACCATGTCGCTGGGCGATGCGATCAAGGTCGGGCTGGTGCAGTGCTTTGCCATGATTCCGGGCATGAGCCGCAGCGGCGCCACCATCATCGGCGGCATGCTGTGCGGACTGGATCGCAAGGTGGCGACCGAATTTTCCTTTTATCTGGCCATGCCGACGCTGATTGGCGCCGGTGTGTACAGTTTGTACAAGGTGCGTTCGGTATTGAGCATGGATGTGCTGCCGGTGTTTCTGGTCGGCCTGTTTTTTGCCTTTATCAGTGCCTGGCTGTGCGTACGCTGGTTGCTGCGCTTTATCTCTTCGCATGACTTCATTCCGTTTGCCTGGTACCGCATTGCCTTTGGCGTGCTGGTGTTGGTGACCTGGTGGTTGGGGTGGGTGAACTGGGCGCAGCACTGAACGCCATCGATCCACCGGAATCATCGCAGGGCACTGTTGTTCGCAACAGTGCTTTTTGTTGGGCGAAAAACAGGAGCTAAACCCTTTGGCCTGCTGTACAGCAGGCGCAGTTTGCGGTACAACCGAGGCAAGAGCATGAACAAGCTCTGGAGAGGAATGCGCCATGCCCGCTTTGACACCCACCCACCACTGCACCAGCTCTCTTTGGTTCAAGTCCCATTCAGTTGTGCGCAGAAGCAGTCTTTGGCTGGCAGGCGCCTGTCTGCTTCTGCTGGCAGGTTGTGCCAACCCACGGCTGGCGACAACGGTTACGCGCTTTCATCAATGGCCTGCTCGCACGGATGGCGTTCGCTACACCATCGCGCCCACGCCTGTGCAAGATCCGTCTGCCGATTGGTTGGTGCCTCAACCGCTACCCGCCGAAAAACCGGCTGCGTATGTCAGCTTGCCCGCGCTGGAATACCAAACCTACGCCGCCCATCTGGACCGGGCCTTGCAAGCGCAGGGGCTGGTGCCTGCGGCGCAGCCTGCCCAGGCGCGCATGGTGGTGAGCATGGCGGTGCAAGCGCAAACCGGGGTAGTGCAAGAGCGTGTATTGACCATGCGCCCGATGGTGTGGCTGGGGTATGGGGGCGCGCACTGGCGTTCTGGCATGTCGCTGCATACCTCTTGGCACCATGGCTATGACCGTGATATTTTTGGTTGGAACGAGCGCATGGTTTCGCGTCCCGTGCAAAGTTATCGTTTGCGCATTTGGGTGGATGATCGGGGGCTGGCGGGCAAAGCGCCAACAGGCGTCCCCACCGTGTTTGATGCGCGGGCAGAGTACATGGGCCGCCCCGTGGCGCTGGCGGCCGTTATGCCTTATCTGATCCGGGCGGTGTTCGAGGATTTTCCGGGGGCGAATGGCCAAACCAGGCAGTTGGTGTTTGACACCCAGATAGGCGAGCTTTTGCCTGGCAAATCGCGTTAAAGCCGGCAGCAAGCTGGATGGAGCGGGTAAAAAGCGTTGGTTCCATGCGATGGGGCAGCGTCAAAAGTCCCGTTTCTGGCAACGTGCATCATCTACACAGCGGCAAGCTCGCATAAAATTGCTGCTTCATCGCGGCATCGCTCCGCCATTTTTTGTTCCTGATCCATCGTTATGACTGCTTCTCTGCACCCCATGCTCAATGTGGCCATCAAGGCTGCCCGCGCCGCTGGCGCTCTTATCAACCGTGCTTCGCTGGATGTGGAGGCTGTGCGCGTATCGCAAAAGCAGGTCAACGATTTCGTGACGGAAGTAGACCAGGCTGCCGAGCAGGCCATCATCGAAACCCTGCTGACGGCGTATCCGCAGCACGGCATTCTGGCTGAAGAATCGGGCAGCGAGCGGGGCAACCCCGATAGCGATTTTCTGTGGATCATCGATCCGCTGGATGGCACGACCAACTTCATTCACGGCTTTCCGGTCTATTGTGTCAGCATTGCCCTGCAAGTGCGCGGCAAGATGGAGCAAGCGGTCATTTACGACCCGACGCGCAACGACCTGTTTACCGCCACACGTGGCCGTGGCGCTTTTTTGAACGATCGCCGCATCCGCGTGAGTAAACGCATCCGCATGGCCGATAGTTTGGTGAGCACGGGCTTTCCCTTCCGTGCCGGGCAGAACTACGAGCAGTTCATGCAGATATTCATCGAGATGATGCGCAGCACGGCAGGCGTGCGCCGGCCTGGCTCTGCCGCGTTGGATCTGGCCTATGTGGCAGCAGGTTTCAGCGACGGTTTTTTTGAAACGGGCCTGCAGCCCTGGGACGTGGCGGCAGGCAGCCTGCTGGTGCAGGAGGCGGGTGGCCTGGTGGGCAACTTCACCGGCGAGGCCGACTTTTTGCACACAGGCGAATGCCTGGCAGCCAATCCCAAAATCTATTCGCAAATGGTGCAGATGCTGAAGACATACAGCAAGTATGCAGCGGAGTAAGCCAAGGATATTTTTTCGCTGAAGTCAGCAAGATTCAGCAGAACTCGGTAGCCATTGAAAAAGGCCGATTGACAAATCGGCCTTTTGTTTTGCAAGGGTGAACTGTCTCGTCAAGACGGCGTTAGAAAGACTGCAAGGTAGCCGTGCTCGTATCCGTGTAGCGTCGATCAGGGCGAATCAGCACAAAGAGAATCAAGGCGGTGATGGCGCCGAGCGTGTCGGCCAGCATGTCTTTTTGTGCATCCCATACATCGCCTTGCGAGCCCAGAAATTCAATGCCTGCATTGCCGCCTTCCACGACGGCATAGAGCCATTCGATGATTTCGTAAGAAGCTGCTACGCTCATGATGAAAAACAGCGCAAAAAACAAGGCCAGCTTCAAGCCGCACAAACGGCGGCGCAGCAGCCACTCGGCCATGGGAAAGCTGTAGAAACCAATGATGTAGTGGGCCAGGCGGTCGTAATGGTTGCGGCCCTCGCCAAGCAAAGGCGTAAGCAGCCGGTTGCCCCAGTCAAACGGCACATTGGCAAATGTGTAGTGTGCGCCCACCGTGTGCATCAGCAACCACAGGCTCATCAGCGCATACGCCGGGTTGCTGAAGCGAAACAACGGATAGCTCAGCACCAGCGCACCAAACACCAGAAAAATCGGAATAATCTCGGCCCACCACACGGCACCATCGGCAGGATGGATGCCAGACCACGCCATGACGGCAACCAATAGCAGAGCCAGTGCAAGCGGAAAGACAGGCGATGGCGAGGTGTTGTGCGCAGTCATATGATGGTGGTTATTCAATAGAGCCTGGCAGACCGTACGCACCGAATCGGTACATGCAGGCAAGGCGCATGGACTAAAAACAGAAAATCTGCCAAAAGCCGCAAAAGCGGGTGCAAGAAAAACCATAATCGGAGGCTTTGAGCCTTTGGCGCTTTTTGTTGATTTTATGAGCATGCTGAAACGGTATTCCCTGCATCCTTCGGCCATTGTGGCTTTGGGATTTGCGGGAGTGATTGCCATCTCTACCGTCGTATTGATGTTGCCGGTTGCGCGCGTTGACCGTGCCGCGCCGCCCGATGTGATGGTGGCGCTATTTACAGCTGTATCAGCTGTTTGTGTCACTGGATTAACAGTGGTTGATACGGGAACGTATTGGAGCACTTTCGGTCAGTCTGCTTTGATGATCATGATGCAGGTTGGTGGCTTTGGCATGATGGTGTCTGCCACCTTGATGGGCTTGTGGGCTGCGCGATCCATGCGCTTGCGCATGCGTCTGTTGCTGCAATCGGAAACGCGTGTGCTCTCCATGAGCGACATCAGGGGCGTGCTGGCAGCTGTTTTTGTGACCACGCTGGTGATCGAATTACTGGCAGCGCTGTGGATGAGCGCACGCTTTGCGCTGGCGTATGAAAAAAATTGGGGTGAGGCGTTGTGGCTGGGGCTGTTTCATGCCATATCCGGGTTCAACAACGCGGGTTTTTCCTTGCTGCCCAACAGCTTGATGGACTTTTCTTCCGACTGGTGGATGCTGTTGCCCGTCATGCTGTGCATCATCATCGGCGGGCTGGGCTTTCCGGTGCTGTACGAGCTGTGGCAACGCCTGCTTGCTATGCGCAGCAAAAGCATTCTGCCGCGCATGAGCATTCATGCGCACTTGACCTTGGTGATGACGGCCGCTTTGCTGCTGCTGGGCACCTTGGGCATTTTGGTTTTTGAATGGAGCAACAGCCAAACGTTGGCACCGCTGTCATGGAGCGGCAAATGGCTGACAGCCCTGTTCACATCGGTAGCGGCTCGCACCGCAGGTTTTAATGCCATCGACTTGGCTAGTTTGCGCACCGAATCATACGTGCTGCATTATTTGCTGATGTTTGTGGGGGTGGGCAGTTCGGGCACGGGCGGGGGTATCAAGGTCACGACCATGGGGGTGCTGTTGATTGCCGTGTGGAGCGAGTTGCGGGGCTACCCCGATGCGGAGTTTGCCGGCAGACGCATCAGCCCCGCAGTGTTGCGTCAGGCATTGACCTTGCTGGTGCTTGCT
>RRZT010615953.1_pt1 | contig 14297 bp, 14 predicted proteins | sample 2165551 | NCBI WGS metagenome assembly RRZT01 (sample SAMN10456910, study PRJNA506462) | wastewater metagenome | biome: wastewater; feature: sludge; material: wastewater sludge; isolation source: wastewater sludge with Escherichia coli K12::gfp cells carrying plasmid... | place: USA: Moscow, Idaho... | reverse complement strand
GACCGGCATGGTTGCACGGTTCCCCACACTGATCGGCGCAGTCATGCTGGTCATCGCGGGACTATTGCTCATCGTCGCAGGAATCATTCTCGACGTCATGGCCAAGAACGACAGGAAGACCTTCATTCTCGAGGCAAACCGCTTCGCGTATTTGAAGCGACACCTTGCCAATCGTCAGCAGCACGATTAACACTCCTGCTACATAACACTTGTGGGGGGCGATGCCATCGGCACCGCCCCCCACAAGTGTTTCCGATTAGAAGACCGCTCGTCTGCGTCCTCTACACATGGTCACTTCCGCACCCAGCGCTGCGCCCTCGTACCGTTTGACGCATACACCTGCACATTCGCACCATTCGCGGTGGACGCACCAGAGACATCGAGCACGAGACCGTACTTCAACGCCGAATGCAAGGTCACCGTGCCATCACCGTTCGAAACGGCGATCCACTTCTGCGCCCACGTGCCATTCGAGTCATATTGCTGCACATTCGCACCATTCGCGGTGGACGCGCCCGCAATATCGAGCACCTTACCCGAGGCGGCATTGCGGAGCGTAACGTACCCTTGGCCGTCATGCGAAACAATCCAGCGCTGCGCACCCGTACCATTGGATTGGTACAGCTGCACGTTCGCGCAATTGGAGCGGGACGCGCCGGACACATCAAGCGCTTTGGAAGCCGACAGCGCGGAAACTACCGTAATCGTACCGTCAGCGAGTACGCCCTTATTTTGAGCGGCGAGATCATTGAGCTTGTCACGTTCACTCTTGACTCTCGTCACCGTCCACTGCTGGGCCTTCGTGCCGTTCGCGGAATAAATCTGCAGCTTGACCGACGAAGAGGCATTACCGGATGGAATATCGACTGCCTTACCGGAAACATTGCTGGTCAATGAAATCTTGCCATTGCCATAGTCGAGGAGAGACCAGTGCTGTGCCGCAGTGCCATTCGATGCATATTGCTGCACTACACCTCCATTCGAGGTGGAGGCCCCGGCAACATCCAGCACTTTGCCGGAAGCGGTATTCATGAGGCTATAGACCCCGTTGCCCACTTGCTGCGCGCTGAATGTCTGCGCGTTCGAGCCATTCGCTTGATAGATCTGGATTCTCGCCCCGTTCTGAGTGGAAGCGCCAGGCACATCCATAGCCAATGACGTATTCTCCACAGAAGAAATCTTGAGACTGACATTGGTTGGAATCGCAGCAGTCGCTGAAGAGAAAGTGAATTTCTGAGCATTGCTTGCATTCGGGGTATACAGGCTGATGCTGGTTCCGTTAGCCGATGACCCGCTCGCAATATCAAGTACCCAGTTGCCCAACGCCGACTGGATGCAATACCCTGATCCGGTATCCCTGATGTACCAGCGTTGTGCCTTGGTTCCATTCGGCGTGTATTGCTGAACCACCGCGCCATCGCCGGCCAGGCCGCTAGCGACGTCCAGTGCCTTGCCGCTGAGCGCATTGGCAATCACATAGCTGCCATCGCTCTGCTTGGTGAACACGAACTTCTGAGCCGATGAACCGTTGGCCTGATACAGCTGGGTTCTGGTTCCATTGCTGGCGGATGCACTAGGAATATCAATGCCGGACGAATCCTTCACCATCGCATTGATGTAATACGTGCCGTTGGGAATGGTGACCGTGGGAAGTGTTCGAACCTCATAGACATTGCCGAAAGCGTTAAGATCCACGTTGCCAGCAATACCCGGGATTGTGCCTGAACTCCAGTACTGCCATCCGCGGAGGCCGGGGCCAAATGTGAATCCCACGCGCGCGCCATAGCTGGCGACCCACTTGGTTTTTGCGTGAAGATTGGCGGAATTTAGTCTCGTTTGCAAATAATACGCGCCAGAGTAAATACCCAAATTCGCATAGCCAGAAGATTGCATGCTCGACCACCATGCATTGGCAATGCCATCATAGACATTCGGACTGGTCGGAGTCGCATGCCCCTGCCAAGCCCAATCTTCCAAGTCATAGAACACCGGGTATGAGAGATCAGAAGGCGCTACATGCAGTGTCTGTAAACGCTTGACCAAAGCTTGTGCATCTGCACGAGATTCAGACGTATTGCTCGCATAAGAAAACCAGTAGACTCCGAACGGAATCCCCAGACGCTTGCATTCATTAATATTGCGTTGAGCTTTCTCATCGATATTATACCTAGTTGTTCCAACTCGAATAATAGCTCCTTCAACAGAGCCTGAACGCTTTACAGCATTCCAATCGATATCGCCCTGCCAAGAAGAAACGTCAATTACGCCCTTTGCGTCTTTCGCAAAGAGAACACTACGCTCATTTTTCCAATCGTATTCAAAGAATGCTTGCGTTCCATCGTAAGTTCCCCAATACGCACCGTAACTATTATTCTGCAACGCCGCCTGCTTAACCGACGTTCCCGTATTGGACTTCAACACAGCCGACATCACTCTCGCACCCGCAGATGACAACGTTTTCGACTTCAATGCCGACGCCTTGGTGTTGGATTCCTCTTTGATGGCGTTACGCACGGTCTTCACCGATACCGGGATGAACCGCTGCCCGTTGGTCTTGGCCAATGGATCCGGAGGCGTGTCTTCAGTACCCACAATCTCGGGATCGGTCACGGTCTCGCCGGTCTCGAGATTCTTCACCGCACCGTCCTTGGTGACGGCAAGATCAGAGGAAACCACGGTCGCATTGTTCGGAATCGACGAATCCACCGAATCCGGAAGCTCCTGGGAGGGATTGCTTGGCATGGCATCGGTACCAGTCGTGCCTGATGTATCATCCGCAGCAGTAACCGCCGACGCACTATCGATCCCGTACGACGAGGCCGACGCGGAAAGTATCGTATCGACCGTCTTATCCGCCGCGGAACCTGACGTTCCGCACGAAGCAAGCACCCCCACGCAAACCATGACCGCAGCGGCTGTCGCCACCACTGACCGCATCTTCTTCCAAGCCATCCGAAATGTTCCTTTCTTCCACTGCCCTAATCCCCACATTCGGGACGACACAGTGCACCTATATCTACCCATAATATCGAGTTTTCGCATTCCTTTCCGCGATTGCTCGGGTCTTTGCCAATTCAGCAAATCTCATGCGGTATCCTGAGTCGGCGCTGTTGTTGAAAGAGCATGGTGACGAGTTGTCCCAGACAGACCGTGACGTGTTCGAAGGGATTCTCGAGCCCGATGCCGCCAACAAGTTCTTCTGGCCGGCTGTCGATCCCATCAAAGGCACGCATTGGACCGCGCAACGCGAACGACTGTTGAAACCGTTCTTACGTGTGTGGCTGCGTAACGGGGTAAGGTACCCCACAACATATTTGCGCGCATATTTCCTGCTGGAACAAGGGTGGGTCGCCATGCCGAACCAAGCGGCATACGAATCGATATACTCCGGCATGCGCCCGGCATACGTGTACACGAGAGCGTCCTTGGCGCCAAACGCTTCTGACTCTGGGCTACCCGTGTCAAGTCACGCATTGTTCTACTCGGGGTTGGATCAGGGCTTCGCATGGCTGAACGAGCAGTTCTTCCTCCAGCCGTGGTTCTGCCGTGCGTTCTGGGCAACTTGGCTGCCATTCATGCAGTGCTATCTTGCCGTACGCAGGCTGCGAGCGCATACAATGTCTTGGAATCAAGCTGCTTGGCTCATACCGATGCTCGCCACGATGCCTTTTCTGTGGATTTCCGGGGCGAGCGTTTCATATGAAGGCATGCGGTATGTAATCCCCATGGTGTTCATCGCTCCGATCGGGTGCGCGATGTTTACCGTGGGTCAGGAGAATCGCATTCCAAGACTCAGTTACCGATGTCACCGGCGCATGTCGCCCAACTAGAGCGATTGCAAGACAAGGACAAGCGGATTGATCACGACTAACCATACGCGAACATTGTAAAATGGCACCATTACGTGATCGGAGACTCGCATGCAGCTGCCATTGAACGACAACAATCCGACTCTCTTTACCACTGAAAAGGAGAGCCAATATTTCGACCGGAAGAGCGCTCGTATCGCTCCCAAGGATACAATCCGGCATATCTGCGCCTTCGCCAACGCTTCAGGTGGCAAGCTGGTGATTGGCATAGAAGACCATGGCAGCATAACCGGGTTCAAAGGAACCGGAGCGCACGATATCGAGGAGTTCGAGCAGGCAGCACTTGTGGGGTGCGATCCTGTGCCCGAAGTGCATCCCGTACGCATTCCCGTCATCAATGAGCAGGGAAAGAGCGATAGCATCCTTGTACTCGAGATAGCCCCTTCATCCGGGCGTGTTATCTCCAGACGAAGTGACAAAGCGGTCTTCCTGCGTCAGAAGGACAGCAGCGTCGCGCTTGACCGCGACCAAGTCCTAGCACTGGAATATGACAAGAACCAACGCCGCTTCGAAGACGAAGTGGAAACGCGCTCCTCGATAAGCGATGTGGATCTCGCAGTGATGGCACGCTACAAGACCGAGCTCGGTACAAGTGCCAGCGATGAGCAGATCCTGCGGAGCCGCGGCTTCTTGCATGATGGTCATCTCACTAATGCTGGAGTGCTCCTCTTCTCAGAGAACCCGACCAAGTTCATGCCTTGGGCTAGAGTACGTGTCATCCGCTTCGACGGTAACAAAATGGAAACCGGGCGCAGACTCAACATCGTCAAAGACCGTACCTTCGACGGGCCACTTCCTAAAACAATAGAGGATGCTCAACAATTCATCTCGAGTCAACTCCGGGAATTCCAGTATCTTGGAGATGATGGCAAGTTCAAAGTCATACCAGAGTATCCGGAGTTTGCTTGGTTCGAGGGACTTGTGAACGCAGTAACGCACCGCGACTACGCTATGAGCGGCGATTACATTCGTGTGATGATGTACGATGACCGGCTTGAAATCACAAGCCCTGGGAAGCTTCCCAATATCGTAACGCTCCAAAACATGAAGTACACGCGCTGGTCGCGCAACCCCACGATTGCTCGCACCTTGGTGGAATTCGGATGGGTAAGAGAACTCAACGAAGGAGTCCAGCGCATATACGACGAAATGGCGGATTTCTTCCTTAGGGAGCCCACATTCTCAGAACCGAATGGTTCTTCGGTGCAGCTCACGCTTGAGAACAGTGCGACCTCACGCGTCTTGCGACGAGAAGATTCGATCGCAAGCGATTTCGACAAAGAGACGCTCAACAATCTCAGCGAATACGAACTCGCCACTCTTCAATACGTGTATGGGAAAGGGAAAGTGACCGCCAAAGAGCTTGCTAAACATCTCGGGCGCAGCGTAAAGATTTCGCGTCCCACCCCGAAATCTTTGGTGAAGAAGGAAATTCTCGATTGGCACGGCAACAGCCCCCATGATCCATCACAGTATTACTCTCTTCATCAACTCGAATAGCATCGGTAGGATCAACCAGTCTAAGCAAGACATTCCACCATACGCCCACCAAGGTCGAACCTCAGGTTCGAGTAAGTCCGAGTAGGTAAGAGTAGGTAAGAAGGTTCATGTTGTCAGCTGTGGAAATCTGCCGAAATACGAAAGTCTCTGTTATTTGTTTTTCATCATCCACGGTTATACCGGCATATGACTGATTCACCCGTATGACTCGCACAGGCACAGAACGATGCGCGGCGCCAGGCAATCCGCGGTCATCCCGCACGCACCCAGCGCCCCGCATTCAGCCGTTCCTACTGGTTCAGCGGATCAGTCAATCAGGCACCAGACAGCTGCCCAACTCACTCAGCAGTCTGCAGCTCAACACCCTCAAGGTCGAAGTCGGCCATACGGTAGCTCTTGATGGCCGGATCCTCGTACGTGTTCTTGTAGTAAGTGTTGGTCTTGGCAGAGAAGCCGCTCGTGTAGATCGTCTTCTCGTACAGGCCGTTGCTCATGAGCGCGCAGCCGTCCCCCATCGCCGCGGAATCCAGCGTGTGGAACAGGCGGGAGACGTTCGACTCCTCGGTCTTCTGCGCCGGGTAGTGGGCGTTCGTGTAGGCGGCGCGCACGAAACGCGACGGCGAGCTGTAGTCGCCCGGAATGCCGCGCATGCCGGAGCCGGAGCCCCAAGCACTGAGCTCCTGGGTGCCCCACTTGACCGGCTCGGGGATGCGCGGATCCATGCTCAGGTAGTTGCGCAGGTTCTCGGCGTGCCAGTCGAAGGTCGGCTGGTTGGCGAGCACGTCAACGCCATCGTGATGCACGTGGATGCCGTCGGCCATCGCCTCGATCACGATGCTGCGCTTGCCGTCGCCGACGATCCAGTTCAGCAGGGAGACCGGGTACTGCTCGTTGACCTGCTTGCCCACGACGGTCACATTCTTCAAGGCTTCCTCAACCTGGTCGACGGTGGAGAAGCTGCGGGCAATCCAGAACGGCAGCTCGTAGGCGGCCACGTTGACCGTACCGTCCACCGGAGCGTCCGCATACTGGGCATACCCCGGGAAGTTCAGGCCGGCGACCGCCAGACCTTCGTCATTGGCGCAGTCGAAATACATCGGCATGCCTTCGACGATGATGCCGACACCCATGACCGGCTTCGGGTCGGCGACCGTCGCATTGAACGCGACCGGCGCTTGGTAGCCGCGTGGCGTCACCACGATCTTCTCGCCGTAAGAGAACGACCAGTCGAGATTGCGGCCGAGATACATGTTCCCGTCTTCATCTGCAAAGCGAACACCAGTGCACATGTCACCTGCTCCTTCCATACCGCCCCTCGTGGAGGCCTGCGGATTGTTCGGCTCTGGTCTCGCCGTCGGATTGTCTGATGCACCGGCGTTCCAATGTTCCGGCATTCCGGCGTGCTGACGCTCCGACATGCGGCGATTCCGATCATCCGCGTTGTTATCTTTCGCTACTGAGCATAGTCTTCGCGAATCGAGCAAGTGTAGCAATTTGTGCATGTGACTGCGGGCCGTTTTTCTTGATATATCAAGGATTTGAATGCACTACCGCACGATAACGACTCGTTAACCACCTAAGAAAACAGCGGAGGATTCTCAGGTTATTTTTAGAATTGAGGGTGGATGTGTGAGAGATGTGAGCGGATCGATGGGGGGATTGATGGGGTGAATAGGGGGTCTGGGAGCGGAAAGCGGAATGAGACTGGCGAGCGCCTGACTGGTTGGCGGGCTGACTGGTTGGCGGGCTGACCGGTTGGCGGGCTGACTGGTCTGTGATACGACGAGATGCAGAGTCGGGGTGATGATGAGACGACACGATGACGTGATGGCACGGCGATGAGACGACAGGGCGAGTCGCGTACCGGGACCAAATCGGAGATCACAGGACGGAATCGGAACCAGTCCACACGAGCACTGGCCGACACCGATCCGTCTGCCTCGGCAACACCACAAAACCGCTTGATCCCAATGAATCACGCACACTACGACAATCAACCACCGTCAAGCCATCCGCCCGAAGCACCCAAACCACGGACCAAACCAGAGAACGAGAGTCTAAAACCGATCTGGCCCACACCGGCACCGGCCGGCAAACAACCACCAACCGCTCACCACACCAAAACCGCGGAATTCCAACGGCCAGCCAATAACACAACAATCAAACACCGCCCGGCGATCAGCCCGAAGCACCCAAACCACGGACCAAACCCGAGAGCGGGAGCCGAAAACCGATCCAGTCCACACGAGCGCCAACCAACACGCAGACACCAACCACCCACCACACCAAAAACCGCTGAATTCCAACAATCCGCCGGCAGGACCAGCACCAACCATCAGTCCGCCAACCACACAACCACCCGAACCCGTAGACCGGATCGGAGAACACACACCGAAATCGGATCCAGTCCACACCGACACCGGTAGACACCCAACCATCAATCTCTGCGATACCACAAAACCGCTAAATTCCAATGAATCGCGCACACTACGACAATCAACTACCACCCGGTCACCCACATGAAACACCCAAACCACGGACCAAACCGGAAAACGGGAACCGAAAACCGATCCAGTCCACACCGGCAGCACCCGGCAGCCAACCACCAGCCACCCACCACACCAAAAACCGCGGAATCCCAACAATCCACCAGCACCACAGATACCAGCCACCGGCACATTTGCCACGCGATGGTCTGAGTCCACGGACCAAACCCGGAATAACACGGCAACATCGAAATCAGTCCTCACCCAACCGCCAAGCATCAGGACACCGACCACCGCTGCAACACTGCATCCGATGCACTATCATTTGACGCCACCATCACATACGCTTGGTCTAACAACACCACGAACACCACAAGCACCACGAAGGGAGGAACCCATGGATTCACCAACAGCACTGGCCGAGCCGCATCGAATCGCCGATCCGATCATGCTGACAGACAAGGAAATCAGCGAGCGCCGCCGTAACATCGAACGGCAATATGGCACCGCCGCCGCCCTTCGCAGGAAACAAGCCATGGGCGCCCTATCATTCGAGGAGTACATCGCCCTGCACCAGATTGAAGGTCTTGATTATCTCGAGAAGGGATGAGCCGGCTCGCCAAAGATGGACAGACCGTCATCCAAACTGGTTACGCTGAGCCCGCCCTCAGCGTAACCAGTTTGGATGACGGATTTTCGAGTACAAGCGACCGCCGGCGGATCAATCGAAGGATCTTCGCCGTGCGGCCTGCGCCCGATGGGCATTCGCCGTGCAACGCAATGCATCACAACGATTTGCATGTACCGGAGACGGCGCAATTAGCACTATCCATCGGCTACCTGGACAGCACCCACTACGCCGGAAACGGTCTCAGCACCACCGGCATCTGCACTTTGGCCGGTGTCGACGACATGGACAGAATCAAACCGCCTCAGCACCAACAGCACCAACGCAAGCACCGGCGCCAACATGGGCTCTACCGCCATCACCGGCCCCGGCCCCGGATCCGGGCTGCGACTCATTCTCACTAACCGCACTGCTAGCTCCGCTATCGCCCGCAACATCAGTTCCCTGCACCCGCACTGCCTCGCTTCCCCGCGTCTTCGGGAGCAACAGCTGCAAGGCAATCGCGACCGTTCCCCCGACCGCGATGCCGGACGACAGGAAATACTGGATGAACTGCGGTGCCATGCGAATCACCGAATCCGGCAGGATCATGGTGCTCACGCCGCTCATCACCGAAACGCCGAGTATCAGTGTAGCCCGGTCGTCCATCGCGGTGTCTTTCACCATTTTCACGCCGTTCGAGATCAAGGTCATGCACACCATGGCGAATACACCGTTAATCACCGGGGTCGGCAGCGAGGTGATGACGGCCATGAGTTTCGGGCAGAATCCGAAGCACACGAGGATGGCACCGCCCGCGAAGGCAACCCCCGTACCACTGCGGTGTTCGCGATCATGTATTTGCGGCGCCTGGGTTTCACGGTGGACAACGCGCCATTCGCATCGCACGCACAGTATTTCCGGGACGCACTTGTCCTGGACAACACCTTTGACTCCGACCTGAAGGACCCGGTACCCTTGCAACGCTTTATACAAGCCACGCTCTTCGACCCATCGACACCGCTCCCCCGCTCAGTCACTCGAACGGCGTCACGGAATCCGAGCCCGGATCGCCTGCTCAATCACAGGCACCCCTTCCCGATCCCTCACCGGAGCCATCGTCTGCAACAGCCCTCGGCTCCAATTCATACCATGCCCATTACATTGGTTAGTGGGTCCCGCGCCGCGGGGCCCGGTCGCCGAGTGTGGTATGGCCGAATTGCCCTGTCGTTCATGATCCGGGGGGTGTTGCCGCCGCACACGGGACGCCCCCGACCGCTGATAGGGACACGACCCATCCGAAGGAAAACGGCAACGGGACGCGGATGAGGCCTCCTTGTAATGTGGATGCCGGCGCCGGGCGTCATGACCGTCCCCCGACAGGGACGCGGCGGCCGGAACGAACCGACAGACGGGAGACCAACATGCAACCCGGAGACATCGATGTCTGGCTCGGCCTCGACGTAGGCAAAAGCTCGCACCACGCATGCGCCCTCGACCACGACGGCAACACCATCCTCGACACGCCGGTCGACCAGGACGAAAAGCGGTTGCGCAGGACCATCGCCAAACTGCAACGCAGGGGCACGGTCCTCGTGATCGTGGACCAGCCCAACACGATAGGCTCGCTCCCGCTGACCGTCGCCAGGGACATGGGCGCCCGCACGGCATACCTGCCCGGGGGCGCGATGCGCAAGGCCGCCCAGCTGCTGCCGGGCGGCTCGAAGACCGACCGCAGAGACGCCCACGTCATCGCGTCCACCGCCCTGCGCATGCCCGAAACGCTCCGGGACTGCGAACCCGACGATGAGACCATGGCCGCGCTCCGCCTGCTGTCCGGCTGGGACGAGGACACCGCGCACGAACTCACCCGGACGGTCAACCGGCTGCGCGGCCTGCTCCTGCACCTGCACCCCGCGCTCGAACGCGCGCTGGCCGGCGACCGCATCAAAAGCGACACCGCCCTGGGACTGCTCGAACACTACAAAGGCCCCGACGGGCTGCGCCGGGCGGGCGCGGCGCGTATCCGCGAATACGCGCGAAGGCACGGGCTCAAAGGCACGGCGATCACCGACGCGGTCGCCGACGCCATCGGCGAGCAGACCGTCACCGTGCCCGGCACGCGGGCGGCGGAATCCCTCATCCCCCAACTCGCCTCCGATATCAGAAGACTGCGCGACAGGCGCACGGGCATCCCCCGGCAGGTCGAGGAACCGCTCGCCGACGCCCCTCTTCTCACGGTCCTGACCAGCATGCCGGGGATAGCGGCCAGGACCGCAAGCCAGATACTCCTCGCCATCGGCGGCGACATCGGCCGGCTCAAGGACGCCGCCCACCTCGCCGCATACGCGGGCATCGCGCCCGTCACCCGCCAGTCCGGCACATCCATCCACGGGGAACGCCCCGCGAGGGGCGGGAACAAACGCCTGAAGAACGCGCTGTTCCAGACCGCGTTCGTCGCCATCCGGCTGGACCCCGAATCACGCGCCTACTACGACCGCAAACGAGCCGAAGGCAAACGCCACAACGCGGCGGTCATGTGCCTGGCACGCAGACGATGCAACGTCATCTACAGCATGCTGTGCAACGGCACACTCTACCAACCCGGCGGAACCCACACCACCACGACGGCACCACCACGAACCGAGACAACCCCCGCACACGCCCCAAGACCACGACAAGACACGACACACCCCGGCATCAGACGCACTTGACAAATTACATAGGGACACCCTCCCTGTGAACCGACAACGAGACGCCGCCACCGAAACCACCGATGACGGTATAACCCATATGCCCGGTATATCCGGCCCATGCCGTCAGACATGGGCCGGGTTCTCCATGTGATGTCTTCGGTTGTCGGGCATATCCATGGGGCAATTCCCGGATCCAGTCGGACTGCGCACGCCTGCTCGCTAGTATGGGAATGGACATACCCATAGAGAAGGAGGCATCGGCAATGGGCAATACGACACATACGGGCAATACGCAGGGTCACTCGTTCCGGAGTCTTAGAATGGTGAAGCCCCGCGACCGGCTGAAAAACATGATATTGCACATCGAAGAGAACTTCACGCTCACTCAAGTTATCTTGAATTTCTTTGCGCTCTTGCTTGTCTCGCTGCTTGTATTCTTCATAATTCCCATGTTCTACATACCTCCCACGGCGCGCGATATGAACGATTTCACCGGATTTTGGAAGAATCACACCTGTACTCCCAAGGTGTGCGAGGGCCCAGATGCCCCGGGACTCCTGGCAAGCCTTGGTGGAACGCAAGCGGCACTGATTGCGCTCATCATCTTCCGCGACACCCGTTCAGCCGCTCATACACAAGATGATTACAACAACCAACACAAAAGGGATGCCATTCAGAATGTCATCTTCATTCTCGCATTCCTCTCACAGATATTGTTGTCAATGGAGATGCCCCGGCTCATCTGCATTATGGGAGACTGGCCTGGGTGGATACTCGCGTTTGTATTCTTCCTCGTCAATCTGATCGCGTTACTGTCGATTTCTGATTACGCCGCTTGGGTGGAAGATGCCGCTTCCGCAGCCGACCGCAAGAAGAAACAATATGAGGATTGGAAGAAAAACCAATATGAGGATTGGAAGAAAAAACATTCCAAACCTGTGCCTGCATCAGGGCGTCCTTTGATTCGGGCGATGTGGCTCCCGTGTGTAATTGACATAATCTATTTCGCACTAACATTGACATCCCTGCCCTTCGTGCAGGCGGGCATTTTGCACGCGTCTACTCCGTTGATGTCTGCGCGTGCGATAGGCATGCTCGTCGGCGCGTCTATCGTCTGCGCATTGCTGATTTCACTCCTCACAGTACCGTGCCTTTTCATATTTCTCGAGACATCTTCTTCTGGTGACCACACCGATGCACTTCCGTTTTACGTGCTTCTTGTAATTCTCCCGTTGCTTATCAATTTGTCTATCCTGCAATCCAGTCACGGGCTTTGGAAATGCCTACAGGTTGTGGCTCTCCTCATCGCAATCCTGAACATTGTGCTCCTTTTCACCGCCGAGCCACGTAGTCTGGCACTCCCCTATTTGATGGTGATGTGCGATATTGAGATTGAGATACAGGATAGCATTCTGAGCCGCGCAAACTCCAAGAGGCGCGAATGGGAGAACGACAACACACCTTCGACCGACACTGTGGATGCTGCGGTGAAGACGCAGGCTGCCGGACATCAGGAAGATACCTTGGAGGACGCCGTGGGCGGATATTACAACATCAACGGCGAGGCCACACCGCGGTCAAGGAACAACGCACTGCATACCCATTTCGGCCTGTGCTTGCATACGCTGTTTGCCGTCATCGCATACATCGCAGTCCGACACGCGACGCATCGGTCAGCGTACAGACGACGACGGGCCCGGGTCCATCGGAGCGCGACTCCGCGGAGACACTCGAGAACATCCACCCGTTCACTGAAGGCAACGGGCGTATCGGACGCCAGATCCTCAACATGATGCTCATGCAGGCGGGGTACGAGCCCATCGCCATCAAGCATGATACCGGAAGGATCTACGTCGAACAGCTCGAACAATGGCAGGCATACGACAACCCGGCCCCTCTGACGTGCATGATCGCAAACTGCGTGGTCCGGGAACAGGACCGGATCGGGGAAATCGTGTCCGACATCCGCCGCGGGCACCCCATGGCAGGGCATGCCAGAGGTGTACGTGAATAGTGTGTTTATGCACTGTTCACGTATACTTGTACAACATGAGGCAGAGCGATGCGATCAAGGTGCTGGACCGGTGGGACCTTACCGGCAGGTACGTGTATCTCAAGCGCGACCTGCGCAAGCTGTTCCACGGCGAGGCCAGGGACACGTTCGATGATTCGCTGGACAGGCTGGTCAGGTCCGGCATCCTCGTGCGCGCCGCCCGCGGCGTGTACGTGTACCGGCTGACCCGTCATTTCTCGGACGCTACCCCCGACCTGATCGCCCGGAACCTGCGACGCGGGTATCTGGTCTACGAATCCCTGGAGAGCGCGCTGAGCATGTACGGAGCGATCAGCCAGATCCCCGTGGACCGGCGCACCTACATGACCACGGGCCGGCGGGGCGAGTACCGTACCCCGTACGGGGTGATCGAGTTCACGCACACCGCCCGCACGATCGACCGCATCGCGCCCGGCCTGCTGCATCCCGAGGGACGCGGCGTCCCGGTCGCCTCAAAACAGCTCGCCCTGCGCGACCTGAAAGCCACGGGACGCAACTCGCATCTTGGTGAATGAACAGTCGGTGTGGGACGAATTGATCTGATTATCAGCGCCGTCCGGTTATGTCATGACGATTGGCAGCGCGGCGGCGCCTGTCCGCGTGCCTTGGTGTAGTGTTGCCTGTTCTGCTTGTAATCGCCCCATCGGCCGAGGTATTCGGGTCCCATGAACCGGTCGATTTGCGGCCAGTCCCGGCGGGTGTGGAGTTTCCATATCTGGTCCATGATCTCCCGTCGTAAACGGGGCTGGCAATGAAGTCGTCGCGCATGCCTTGCGCTCTGCCGTACAGGCCTTGTTCGATCAGGCCGAGGCGCGCGGATGTGGCTGGCTACGGGCATGACGCCGTGCCCAGGCACGTCCTGGGGGCGTGATTCCGTAGTCGCCGAACGGGGAATACCCGGATATGGTCATGTGTATTTCGTCAAGTCGGTGTTTCGTGTTTAGTCATGTATTTTTTTCGGGTTTAGGCAGTTGCATGCATTTTCCTTATTTTTCCGGTTGTCCGGCGGTGTTCCTGCCGAACATGAGGGCCTCGCCGGCGCGACGGCTCTGGCCCGCGGACTCGAGGAGCCGCCCGTGATGCACG
>RRZT012645993.1_pt1 | contig 14300 bp, 15 predicted proteins | sample 2165551 | NCBI WGS metagenome assembly RRZT01 (sample SAMN10456910, study PRJNA506462) | wastewater metagenome | biome: wastewater; feature: sludge; material: wastewater sludge; isolation source: wastewater sludge with Escherichia coli K12::gfp cells carrying plasmid... | place: USA: Moscow, Idaho... | reverse complement strand
GGGGGACAATGCCGTCTCGGTGGTCGCCGTGTCATGCACCCAAAATCTGCACGGCGAGGTGCTGGATGCCCGCCGGCCGCCCGGCGCGCTCGCGGCGCTGGCCGACACGATGCAGGAGTACACCGTCTTCGGCCGGGTCCGCCCGGATCAGAAGCGCTCCATGGTGCACGCCCTGCAGGCCCGCGATCACACCGTCGCGATGACCGGTGACGGCGTGAACGATGTGCTCGCGCTCAAGGACGCCGACATCGGTGTGGCGATGGGTTCGGGTAGCCCCGCAGCGCGGTCGGTCGCCCAGATCGTGTTGCTGGACAACAAGTTCGCCACCCTGCCCTATGTGGTGGGTGAGGGGCGCCGGGTGATCGGCAACATCGAGCGGGTTTCCAACCTGTTCCTCACCAAGACGGTGTACTCGGTGTGGCTGGCGCTTCTGGTGGGTATCTGGGGCTTGGTGGCGGCCCTGACGCACAGCACCCCACTGCTGTTCCCGTTCCAGCCCATTCACGTCACCATCGCGGCCTGGTTCACCATCGGCATCCCGGCATTCGTCCTGTCGCTGGCCCCCAACAACGAACGCGCCCATTCCGGGTTCGTGCGCCGCGTCATGCTCGCCGCCCTGCCGTCGGGGCTGACGGTGGGGATCGCGACGTTCATCTCCTACCTGATCGCCTATCCCTGGCACGACGTCAGCCCCGCGCGTCAGATGCAGGCCTCCACCGCTGCCCTGATCACGCTGCTGATCTCGGCGTGGTGGGTGCTGGCCACCGTGGCGCGGCCGTACCAGTGGTGGCGCATCGCGCTGGTGGTGACCTCCGGTCTGGCGTACGTCGTCATCTTCTCGATCCCCTGGGCCCGCACGAAATTCATGCTCGATCCATCCGATGTTGCGCTGACGGTCACTGCGATCGCTATCGGGTTTGCCGGGGCTGTCGTGATCGAAATCTTGTGGTGGATGCAGGGCAGGTGGCTCGGGGAGCCCAGGAAACTATTCCGGTAGCCGAAAACCCTTGTGGTGTTGGCTGAACGCCGCAACAATCAGGTGCGCAAACCTCGGCAGGGTGCCGTGGAGGAAAAGGGGCGAACCATGTCATTCCTGGACAAGGCCAAGGACGCGGTCTCGGGCGCGGTGTCGGATGCCAAGGAGGCTCTGGACAAGGCGGGCGACTTCGTCGAAGAGAAGGTCGCCGACGCGCGCGACGCCGCCACTGGCGCGGTCGACAAGGCCAAGGACGCCGCCACCGGTGCGGTCGACAAGGCCAAGGATCTGGCCGGCGACGCGAAGACCGACGTCAAGGACGCGACCGACCAGGCGTAGCGGGTCGGTGGGCCGTCGTCCTGGCGGCCCACCACCACACCGGCGGACGCCTCCGCCGGTGGTTGAATGGACCAGTACTGCCGTCTGATAGCTGAAAGGAGTCAGGACATGTCGTTCCTGGACAAGGCGAAGGAAGCCGTCGAGAAGAACATCGACAAGGTCGGCGAGGCCATCGACAAGGCCGGAGACATCGTCGACGAGAAGACCAGCGGCAAGTTCGCTGCAGGTGTCGACAAGGCGCCGGAGGCCGCCAAGGGCGCGGCCGACAAGTTCGCCGACGACGAGAAGTAGGCGGGCTCCGGCTGACATATGGCGAAACTCTCTGTCTTCGTTGATGTTCCGCTGCCGCCGGAACAGGCCTGGGCGGCCGCGTCCGACCTGCCCCGATTCAAGGACTGGTTGACCATCCACCGGGTCTGGCGCAGCACGCTGCCCGACACGCTGGAAAAAGGCACCACGATCGAATCGATCGTCGAGGTCAAGGGCATGGCCAACCGGGTGAAATGGAACATCGTGCACTACAAGCCGCCGGAGGGAATGACGCTCAACGGCGACGGGCGCGGTGGCGTCAAGATCAAGCTGATGGCCAAGATCAAGCCGAGCGGCGACAGTTCGACGGTCACCCTCGATGTCCACCTAGGTGGGCCCGCCCTGTTCGGGCCCATCGGGATGGTGGTCGCCGGCGCGCTCAAGGGCGACATCCGAGAGTCGCTGAACAATTTCGTGACGGTTTTCTCTCCCGCCTGACCACCCCGTCCCCACGGATCTGAGGATTTCGCAAGGAATCCCCGTGCGGGGGCGGCTCCTCTTCCCAACCGGATCCGGTGATCCGACGATCGTCAGATCCGCACTCAGCGGACCTGGGATCAGATGCCGGTACTGCCGGCATCCGGGGGAAAGGGGATGTCACGTTCGAATTCCGAGCGGTGCCGTCGCGGTATTCAGTTCACCTGCGGCACAGGCAAATCCGTCGATGTCCAGGTCGGTGATCGAATCCGATGCGGGCGACCTCGGCGGTTAGCCGGCCTGCGAAGAGGGGCTCAGGGGAGGGGGGCCGTCCACCTCAGGCGGCCGCCACCCCCGGGCCCGGGCCCGAGCTCGATCCGCCCGCCGCATTCGCGGGCCCGCGCGGCCAGGTTGGCCAGCCCGCTGCGGGTGGTCTCGGTGGGGAAGCCCGCACCGTCGTCGGTCACCGTGATGGTCAGGTTGTCGTCGACCGTAACGCCGACCGACACCGTCGATCCCCCGGAATGGCGGACCGCATTGCTGACGGCCTCGCGGACCACCGCCTCGGCGTGGTCGGCCAGCACCGCGTCCACCACCGACAGCGGGCCGCTGACGTGCAGCGTTGGGCGTACGGCGGAATCGGCCGTCATCTGTGTCACCGCCTGTTCGAGCCGCTGGCGCAGCCGGGTGACGCTGCCACCGTGCAGGTCGAAGATCGCGGTCCTGATCTCCTGCACCACCTCCTGCAGGTCGTCGAGGGCCCCAGAGATGCGCTGATTGTTGCGGTCGGAGTCGGCACTCATCGCGCCCTGCAGCGACAACCCGATAGCGAACAGTCGCTGGATGACGTGGTCGTGCAGGTCCCGCGCGATGCGGTCGCGGTCGGTGAGCACGTCGAGTTCGCGCAGCGAGGCGACGGCGGCGGCCTGGGACTGCGCCAGATGCAGGGCCAGGCCGGACTGGTCGGCGAACGCGGCCAGCGTGGTGAGCTGATCGGCCGTGTACACCGCGCCGTCGGAGGCGACGGAAACCAGTACGCCGGACGCTGCGTCGGGCTCGCGCATCGGCAGCACCAGTGCGTCCGCACCACTCCCGCCGAGATCACGGAAGTCCTTGACGTGCAACGGGGTTCGGTCCCGGAACGCCTGGCCGGCGGCGGAGTCGGCAATCGGGACGCTGACCCCGATGAGGTCGGCGCGGGTGGACGCGGTGACGCGTAGTTCGTCGTCGGTCTCGTCGCCGACCGGCATCAGCAGCGCACTGTAGGAGCTGCCGGTCAGCCCGGTGGCTTGCTCGGCGATCTGGCCGTGCACCGCGACCGGATCGGCCCCGGCGAGCAGGTCGGTGGAGATGTCGCGCGTCGCCTCGATCCAGATCTGGCGGGTGCGCGCCGCCTGATACAGCCGGGCGTTGTCGATCGCGATTCCCGCGGCGCCGGCCAGGGCCAGCACCAGCACCTCGTCGTCCTCGGTGAACTCGCGGCCATCGGACTTCTCGGTCAGGTACAGGTTGCCGTAAACCTGGTCGCGGATCCGGACCGGCACCCCAAGGAAGGTGTGCATCGGCGGATGGTGCGCGGGGAACCCCACCGAAGCGGGATGATTCGAAAGTTCTTTGATGCGAACGGGTTTCTCGAAGAGCAGGCCCAGGACGCCGTGTCCGTCGGGCAGCGCGCCGATTCGGGCGCGGGTCTCGTCGTCGATTCCCCGGTACACGAACCGATCAAGACCCGCGCCCGGCACGTCGGAGGCAAGCACGCCAAGTGCGCCGTAGCGCGCGTCGACCAGATGCATGGCGGTGCGCACGATGGTCGGCAACGTGCGTTCGAGGTCGAGGCCCGACGTTACCGCCAGCATGGCGTCGATCAGGCCGTCGCGGATGTGCACGCTCTCAGTCATCGCGCCGCTGGCGCAGCTCGGCGGCCAGCAGGGCCGCCTGGGTGCGCCGGTGCAGTCCGAGCTTGGCCAGCAGCCGCGACACGTAATTCTTGACGGTCTTCTCCGCCAGGAACATCCGTTCGCCGATCTCGCGGTTGGTCAGACCCTCACCCAGCAGTTCGAGCAGGGTCCGTTCGGTGGCCGACAGGTCGTGCACCCGGGGGTCCTCGCCGGCCTCGTGCTCGGAGGTCTCCTGGCGCAGCTTGGACATCAACGCCGCGGCGGCGCGATTGTCCAGCAGCGACTTGCCCGAGCCGACCGACTTGATGGCCTGTGCCAGTTCCATGCCCCGGATGTCCTTGACCACGTAGCCGCTGGCGCCGGCCAGGATGGCGTCGAGCATCGACTGCTCGTCGGTGAAGGAGGTCAGGATCAGGCAGCGCAGCCCGTCGTGGGTGGCCAGCAAGTCCCGGCACAGATCGATGCCGCTGCCATCGGGCAGGCGCACGTCCAGCACCGCGACGTCGGGCCGGGCCGCCGGGATGCGGGCCTTGGCCTCGGCGATCGAACCCGCCTCGCCGACGACGGTCAGTTCGGGGTCGCCGCTGAGCAGGTCGACGAGGCCGCGGCGAACGACCTCATGGTCGTCGACCAGGAAGACGGAGATCACGGACCAACCCTAATCCGAAAGTGGCTACGGTCGGCGGATGGTGCGCTTTCCGGTCGCGCACAATTGCCTTCCTGGGCTTCGGCGGCGATCGGTCTGCTGGTCGCCTCGCTGATCGTTCCCGGTATGGAGGTCAGGCCGCTGGGGTTCGTCGTCGCCGTCGTCATCTTCGCGGCGCTGATCCTGGCGTCGCTGTTCAGCGGCGGGTTGTCGATTCGGGGCCTGGGATCGTGGGTGGCGGCGACGGTGGTGGTGTGGCTGGTGACGGCGCTGGCGGCGCTGATCCTGGCGTCGCTGCTGCTCGAGCAGAAGGTCACCGGTTCCGGACGCTGATCCCGATGGTCGAAAACCTCCGTTTCGACCGCAACCGCACGGCGACTTGGCATTCGGTCTCGGCGCCTGACCGGCGCGCGGTGCCTCACCCACCGAGCGTGAAACCTGTGCGAAATCCGACGCGATTAATCGCACACGTTTCACGCTCGGCGCATGGACGGCGCGCGGATGATGACCCAGCCCAATTCCCGCAGCCGCCGCAGGACAGAACCGGGTCGTGGTTCAGTCGGGGCGTGAACTCCCGCGCCGCAAGGTGGCCAGCAGTTCCCGGTACGGGCCCACCACATAGGCGGTGTCGCCGGCATTGAGCACCGTGTCGCGACGCGGATGCATCTCGTGTCCGCCATCCGCCCGGGCGATCGCGACCACCCGGGTCTGGGTGGCCAGGTCGATCATCCGGATGCCGTCGAGTTGGCTGCCCCGGTCGACCCGCACACCGCCGACCATGAACGAACGCTGACCCACCGAGAAGGTGCCGAACACCTGCAGCCCCATCGCCGCCCCGATGAACCACGGTGCCGCCAGTTCGACGGTGGAACGCACATTGGCGAAGCCGAACCGGTTGGACACCGCCGCCCCCAGGCTGCGGTCGAAGATCCGCAACACCACCGGAACACCCGGCTGATTGGCGGTGCGGGCCCAGCGATCGCCGAGCGATTCACGCACGACGATGCCGGTCTCGATGTTCACCATGTCGTTCTCGGTCAGGACGGCGATCGCCGAGGCGGTGTCCACCCGGGCGTCGTCGAGGGACTGGCGCAGGGTCGCGTCGCCCAGGATCACGGGCACCTGCAGATCAGCGGCCGAGGACAGGAACCGGTTGTCGGGGTTGTTCTCGATGGCGACGACGTTGTGGCCGGCGGCCTTGAGGTCGCTGATCACCCGGTGCCCGAACGAACCCAGGCCGACGACGATCACGTGCCCGGACAGGTAGCGGACCTGGCGTCGGACCGCCGATTGGGCCAGTCGCCGGGACAGCAGCAGGTCGGCGACGAAGGCCACCACGACCGCCGTCGTCGTCACACCGGCGAACATCAGCAGGATCGCGAACAACCGCAGCCACATCGGCTGGCCGATGAAACTGAAGTCCCCGTAGCCCACCGTTGCGATTGTCTCGGTCGAAAAGTAAAGAGCATCAACGAAACTCATGCCCGGCTTGTGATAGGTGAAGCGCAGCAGCACGGTGGCGAACAGGAGCAGCGATATCGACACCCCCATGGCCTTGAAGAAGCCGGGGTTGATGTCGTCGCGCAGCGATCGGATGCTGTTGCCGAACCTGCGCAGCGGGGTACCTGTCATGCTGCCGCGGCGCCGTGGCGCGGCCACGGTGATGCCCTGCTGGCGCAGTTCCTCGGCGGTGCCGATCATCGCGGTCCAGTCGCCGCGCCATACGACCTCGTCGCGGCCGGGACACGCCACGACCTCACCGGGGCTGTCCGAATTGTCGCCGCGTACCACCGCGACGGGGGCGAGGTCGCCGAACAACTCGCGAAGGCTGGCCCCGTGGGGTGCGTGGGCGCCGGACACCACGAAGTCGAGGCCGGCGGCCGAGATGTCGTGCGTGGTCCGGGCCAGGCAGGCCTCGACCACCGACGACGCCGCCAGGTCCGCGACGTCGAGGACCGCGCCCTGGCCGTTCGCCTCGGCGACGGCGTCGCGCAGCACACTGTTGGCCAGCCGGGTGACGACGCGGACGTCGGGGTTGAGTTGCCTTGCCTGCAGCGAGATTTCGAGGTTGGTCGCATCGTCGGGTCCGACGCAGACGATCGCGGTGGCGGTGGTGATGCCGGCCTGGTGCAGGCCGGTGGCGCTGTCGAGTCGTACGACCGTCGTTCCGGCGCTGTGCAGTTCCTCGGCGATGCGTTCCGCGAGGCCGTCGTCGCCGCAGACGATCATGTGACCTAGCATCCGTGCAGATTACGATGCTGCGGACCAGGCTGCAGGACGATCGGGAGCGTCTCAGCCGTGCATGGTGAAGTCGGCGAAGTCGAAGCCCGGCACCACCACACAACTCACCAGGCACGGTTCGTCGGCGACGGGGCGGGCGCGCTGCCAGTGCCCGGGGGGAACGATGAACTGCGGCTGTTGGCCGGCGGTGATGTCGCTGCCGAGCAATTGTGTTGTGGCCGTGTCACGTTCGGCGCCGACTTCCAGCTCGAGCGGGCCGCCGCGGTGGAAGAACCAGAGCTCGGCGCTGCGCACGGTGTGCCAGGCGGACTGCTGGCCGGGCATCAGCAGGAACAGGATCGCGGTGCCGGCGTTGCGCGGCCCGGAGTAGTCCGGCGGCAGCTCGGCGGCGGGGATGGTCAGGGCGCTCCGCCACGTTTCGCGGAACCAGCCGCCCTCGGGGTGCGGCTGCAGGTCCAGTTGCCGGGCCCAGTCGGGCAGTTCGGTCATGCCGACAGCGTAGGCGGAGTGGCGTATGGTCAGGCCGTGATCCGGCGGAGCACTCGGCTACGGCCCGGCTGGTTGGTCGCTCTGTCGGCAGCCGTTCTGGCCGTCAGCGTCTGGCTGCCGTGGCTGACCACATCGGCGGGCGGGGGTGGCCGGGCCAACGCGATCGGCGGCACGCACGGCAGCCTCGAGCTCCCCGCGCAGTTCGGCCCCGGACAGCTCATCGTCCTGCTGGCCTCGGCCCTGCTGGTGGCCGGCGCCATGGCAGGCCGGGACATCTCGGCGCGCTGGGCGGCGGCGGCCGCGCTGCTCATCTCGGCGGGCGTGGCGGCGCTGACCGCGTGGTACTACCGGCTGCACGTCGCGCACGCTGTGGTCGCCGGGTACGGCCTCTACGTGGCGGTGGGCGCCGTCGCGGCCGCGATCGGCTGCTCGGTGTGGGCCCTGATCCATGCGCTGCGTGCCACCGGGAGCGGCCGATGAGCCGATTCGTCGAGCCGGTCATCCTGACCGGCGATCAGTGGGTGCGGCTGGAACCGCTACGAGCCGAACACATTCCCGATATCAAGGCGTCGGCGCGGGACAGTGACAACGGTGCGCTGTGGTTCACCAGCGCTCCCACCCCGGCCGGCGCCGAGGCGTGGGTGCGCCGCATGATCGCGATGCAGGAGGGCGACTCCGGTGTGACGTTCGTGGTCCGGCGGCGCGACGACGGTGCGGCGGTCGGATCGACCAGCATGTTCCACGTGGACGCGGCCAATCGGCGGCTCGAGGTCGGGCATACCTGGTACTCGTCGTCGGCCCGCCGCACCGGCGTGAACACCGAGACCAAGCTGGTGCTGCTGGGCCACGCGTTCGAGACGCTCGGCTGCGTCGCCGTCGAATTCCGGACGCACTACCTCAACTCGACCAGTCGGGCCGCGATCGAACGCCTGGGCGCCAAGCTCGACGGGGTGCTGCGCAGCCACCAGCTGTCGGCCGACGGATCACGCCGCGACACCGCGGTGTACTCGATCCTGGACATCGAATGGCCCGCGGTGCGGGCGAACCTGCGTCACCGGCTGACGCGCGCCGGCTCGTCCTGAAGGCCGACCGCCTCGGCGGCCGTATCGGTGCTGTGCCACCGCCGGATCTCGGAGCCGGACACCCAGGTGCTATGCGTTCCGCTCGAGATCCGTTCCGGCAGAGCCAGTTTGCACACCGGACCGTCGGCGAGCCGGGCCGCGTCGAACACCAGGCAGTAGGACGCGTCGTCGTTCATGTCGGTGGTGAGCGTGACCAGGTAGCCGTCGTCCTCGCCGGTGGAATTCACGCGGGGTGCCATCGCCGTCTCGCTGCCGAACACCCCGTCGTCGAAGGAGAACCGTTGCTCGGTTCCGGTTTCGAGGTCATGGCGGACCAGCCCGTCGAACAGGAACCAGCCCGGCGCCCCGCTGGCGGCGTACACATAGCGGTAGTCGGAGCCGGCCCGGTCCGGATTGATCATGCCGAACTCGGTGATCGAGTCGGTCAGGCGTTCCTCGCCGCAGGCCCCCGTCAGCAGGTTGAACCGCCAGCGGTGCAGCCGGGTCTTCAGGTGGTTCAGGGCGAGGAAGCGAAATGCCTTCTGCCACTTGTCCTTGCTGACATCGGTCGGCGACGGGTCCTCCTCGAAGAATCCGTCGAGCACGATCTCGTCGCCGTCCTCGTAGGCGTTGGTGAAATGCAGCACGAAGGTCGGGTCGGCCTCGAACCACCGGACGTCCGCGGGGCCGCCGCGGCGCGGAACCACCGCGAACCGGGACGGTATGTCGCGGTGGAAGCCGGGCAGGTGGATGCCGGCCCCGAGCAGCGTCGGGTCCCAGAACAGCGGAAAGTCGTTGAGGATCACGTAGTTCGGGGTGAACGCCATGTCGTGCGGCAACCGCGGGCCGGGGAGCGGCACATCGGTGTAGTGCGCCAGGTTGTTGTCGGCGTCCACCACCCCGTACCCGAGGTACGGCGCCTGCTTGCTGTAGTTGAAGAACAGCAACTCGCCCGTGGTGGCGTCGACCTTCGGATGCGCCGACACCCCCCATTCCTGCGGGAAGCCGCCGTTCCAGGTCTCCTTGCCCAGCGTCTCGCCGGTCAGCGGATGTAACCGGTACAGGTCGCCGCACTGGTAGAAGCTGGTCAGTGCCATCCCGTTGTGCACCACCACGTCGGTGCTCGACGCGTCCTTCATCAGGGTGCGCGCACCCCAGCCGTGGTCGACCTTGGCCAGTTCGATCGGTTCGGCCAGGCCCGGCCACAGCGGCCTGCCGGCGGCATTCTCCGCCGCGAACCCGTCGGTCCGGACGAATCTGTTGCGGTAGAACGCTTTTCCGTCGCGGAAGCCGACGATGTGGATCATCCCGTCGCCGTCGAACGGATGGTAGAACCGCAGCGCCGGATGCAGCGGGTTCTCGGTGTTGCGCAGGTAGACCCCGTCGAGGTCGGCGGGCAGTTCGCCGTCGACCACGGCCAGATCATCGGCGGCCCACTCGGTGGTCTGCGGCCGCCATGGCCCCGTGCGGTACGGGTGATCGTCGTCCTCGGGCAGCGTCGCGAGGAACTTGCCGATGACCTCAACATCCATAGCGTTTCGACGGTACGTCAACCGGACCGGTGGGCGGGCCGGATCGAGGGACGGGCGGCTACAGCGCGTTGCGGATCTCGTCCTTGAGCGACTCGGACTGGGTGCCGAAGACCGCCTGCACGCTGTTGCCGACCTCGAGCACGCCGGCCGCGCCCAGCGTCTTGAGCCGGGCCTGATCCACCTTCGATTTGTCGGCCACCTCCATGCGCAGCCGGGTGATGCAGGCGTCGACGTTCACCAGGTTCTCGCGGCCGCCGAACGCGGCGATGAGCTGTTCGGCCCGGGTGTCCGGGACGGTGGTCACTGATGTGGCGGCGGCAGTTCCTCTCCCGATCGCGGTGGCCGATTCGGCGCCCTCGGTCAGGTTGGCCTGCTGTTCGGGCGCGAACTCGGCCTCCGGCTCGCGGCCGGGGGTGCGCAGATTCCACTTGGTGATGGCGAACCGGAACAGCAGGTAGTAGAGGACGAAGAACGCCACGCCCATCCCGAGCAGCAGCGGAATGTTCTTGGCGGCCGGTGCGGTGCCGTAGAGCAGCAGATCGATCAAGCCTGCCGAGAACGAAAAGCCCAGATGAATGTCCAGCAAGTACGCGATGGCCAGTGACAGGCCGGTCAGCACCGCGTGGATCAGGTACAGCGGGAATGCCACGAACATGAAGGCGAATTCGAGCGGTTCGGTGACACCGGTCAGGAACGCGGTCAGCCCGGCGGCGGCCAGGATGCCCAGGGCGACCTTCTTCTGCTTCTTGTTGGCCACGTGGATCATCGCCAGCGCGGCCGCGGGCAGGCCGAACATCAGGATGGGGTAGAAGCCCGAGGTCAGGTGGCCGCCGGTGGGGTCGCCGGCGGCGAATCGGGTCAATTCGCCGGTGGCCACCGTGCCGTCGGGCTTGGTGTAGTCGCCGTAGAGGAACCAGACATAGGAGTTCAGGATGTGGTGCAGCCCGACCGGGATCAGCATCCGGTTGGCGAACCCGTACACGAATGCGCCGAGCGCGCCGGAGCCTCCGATGAATTTGCCGAGGCCGGTCAGCCCGGTGTTGAAGATCGGATAGAAGTAGCTCATCGCGAAGGCGATGAACAGGCACGCCAGCGACACCACGATCGGGACGAACCGGCGCCCGCCGAAGAAGCCGAGGTACGACGGTAATTGGATGGTGTGATAGCGATCGAACAGCCAGGCCGTCACCAGGCCGACAATGATGCCGCCGAACACGCTGTAGTTGATCTGGGCCTGTTTGCCGGCCTTGTCCACGACCTCGACGAGCACCACTGGCGACATCGTCTTGAAGACCGCCTGCATCACCAGGTAGCCGACCACCGCCGCCAGCGCGGTGGACCCGTCGGCCTTGCGTGCGAACCCGATTGCCACACCGACGGCGAACAACAACGCCAGGTTGTCGAACAGCGCGCCGCCGGCGGCGCTCATTGCCTGGAAGAACGGTCCGATCACCGGTGCCTTGATCCGGCCCAGCAGATCGTCCTGGCCGAGGCGCAGCAGGATCCCGGCCGCAGGTAGCACGGCGATTGGCAGCATGAGGCTCTTGCCGAGCCGCTGCAGCTGCGCGAAACCGGGTATACGCAGGCCCGATTTACCTGATGCGGCTTCGGCTTTCGTGGCGTCGCTCATGCTGGTCTCCCTCGGCGAAGTTGAGCCGAAGCCTAGATCAGAAAGAACGGCCGCGAGGTGTGCTCGCGTGCTTCGATGGTCGAGACGCCGCTGAAAGGAGATCGACATGGGTCATACATCCGTGCTGGCGCCCGTTTCCGGGCGCGCGGTGGCGCTCGGCGACGTTCCCGATCCGGTGTTCTCGGCTGGCATGGTCGGCTACGGTGCGGCCGTCGACCCACCGCACGGTGTCGTGGCAGCGGTGGCGCCGGTCAGCGGAAAGCTGCTCAAGCTGATGCCGCACGCCTACGTCATCATGACGGCCGACAATGTCGGGGTGCTGGTGCATCTTGGGCTGGACACCGTGGCGCTCGAGGGCGTGGGCTTCACCACGCACGTCAATCAGGGTGACGACGTCACCGCGGGCCAGCTCATCACCACCTATGACGTTCCAGCAGTCGTGGCGAACGGGCTCAATCCCATTGTGCCCGTGGTGGTCATGGATGAACGCGAACCGGGCAACGTGGTGACCTCCGATGCCGTCGGTGCGGGTTCCGAAATCGGTTCGGGAGTAGTTCTTTTCACGGCGGTCAGATAGTGGAAGTCATCGTCGTACCCGACGCCGCGGCCATTGGCACCCTGGGGGCCGACGCGATCTGCGCGCTGCTGCAGCGCAAACCGGACGCGGTGCTGGGGCTGGCCACCGGATCGTCCCCGCTTGCCATCTACGACGAACTGATCGCGCGATGCAACGCCGGAAAGGTCTCGTTCGCACAGGCCCGTGGCTTCACCCTCGACGAGTACGTCGGATTGCCGGCAGATCATCCCGAGCGCTACCGGACCGTCATCGACACGGTGTTCGTCAAGCGGGTCGACTTCACACCCGGTGCGGTGCAGGGCCCGGACGGACTGGCGTCCGACATCCCGGCGGCATGCGCGGAATACGAAGCCGCGATCAGTGCCGCCAGCGGAGTGGACCTGCAGATCCTCGGGATCGGCACCGACGGGCATATCGGCTTCAATGAACCAGGTTCATCGCTGGCCTCGCGGACCCGGATCAAGACCCTGACGCACCAGACCCGGGTGGATAACGCCCGATTCTTCGATGACGATGTCGACGCGGTTCCCACGCATTGCCTGACACAGGGCCTAGGGACCATCATGTCGGCCCGGCACGTCGTGCTGGTGGCCACCGGGCGGGGTAAGGCCGAGGCGGTGCACCACATGGCCGAGGGTGCGGTGACGGCGATGTGGCCGGGCTCGATCTTGCAGCACCACCCGCATGTGACGGTATTGCTCGACGGCGCCGCGGCGAGTCGGCTGCAGCTGATCGACTACTACCGCGAGGCTTACCGTTCCAAGCCGCCCTGGCAGGGCATCTGAATGCTGCTCACCGCCGATGCCGTGGCGACCGGCCGAGAACTGTTGCGGCCCGGCTGGATCGAGTTCTCCGGCGCTCTGCTGAGCGCGGTCGGCGCCGGGGTACCGCCGCGGGCGGCCGATCGCGCTCTCGGTCCGGTGACGGTGGTGCCCGGTTTCGTCGACACTCACTTTCATGGCGGTGGCGGGGCGAATTTCACCGCGGCTGATCCCGCGGAGACGTCGGCTGCGGTGGCAATGCACGCAACGCGCGGGACCACCACTGCGGTGGCCTCGCTGGTGACCGCCGGCCCGGGCGAATTGCTGCGCCAGGTAACGGGTTTGGCCGCCGATGTGCGGGCCGGTGTCATCGCCGGGATTCACCTAGAGGGGCCGTGGATCTCGGCGCAGCGCTGCGGCGCCCACGACCCGGCTCTCATGCGCGACCCCGACCCGGCCGAGATCGAACGCCTACTGATCGCCGGCGACGGCGCCATCCGGATGGTCACCATCGCGCCCGAGCGCAACGGGGCGATGAGAGCGATCGCTCAGTTCGTCGACGCCGGAGTTGCAGTGGCCGTGGGTCATACGGAGGCGTCCTATGACCAGACCCGGGCGGCCATCGATGCCGGCGCCACCGTTGGCACTCATCTGTTCAACGCGATGCGGCCGATCCATCACCGTGAACCGGGACCGATCATCGCGCTGCTCGAGGACCCCCGGGTGACGGTGGAGATCATCGACGACGGCGTGCACGTCCACCCGGCGCTGTACCGCCACGTCTGCCGCAGTGCTGGCCCGGATCGGGTGTCCCTGATCACCGATGCGATGGCGGCGGCGGGGATGAGCGACGGGCCGTACACCCTGGGTGCGCTGACCGTCGACGTCGTCGATGGGGTGGCCACGATCGCCGGGACGGACACCATTGCCGGCAGCACCGCAACCATGGACCGGGTGTTCCGGTTCGCGGTGCAGAACAGCGGGCTGCCCCGGGACGAGGCGATGATGCAGGCCGTTCGGCAGGCCTCGATCAACCCGGCGCGTGCCTTGGGTCTGCCCGCGGCGGGTCTGGTGGCCGGTGGCACCGCCAACCTGGTGGTCCTGGATCACCAGCTGGCGGTATCGGGTGTCCTGCAGGGCGGAACGTGGTTGGTGGACCCAGCCTGAGCTGGGCGTTCAGGCTTCGCTCAGGTTCACTGCCGACAATCGAGGCATGCACACCACGCCCCTGTGGGTCGAGCGCGATGAGGATCTGCGCAAGGCGATCCACGCCGTCGATCCCGAGGAGCTGACGACGGTGTTCTCGGCGGCACCTGCCGCACCGCTCATGTCGCACCCGGAGCGAACCCCGGAACAGACGCTGGAACAGACCGCAGTACTGCCACCGGTGTTGGGCCGGGACGCCCGCCGGACACTGATCTTGG
>RRZT011260956.1_pt1 | contig 14301 bp, 13 predicted proteins | sample 2165551 | NCBI WGS metagenome assembly RRZT01 (sample SAMN10456910, study PRJNA506462) | wastewater metagenome | biome: wastewater; feature: sludge; material: wastewater sludge; isolation source: wastewater sludge with Escherichia coli K12::gfp cells carrying plasmid... | place: USA: Moscow, Idaho... | reverse complement strand
TGACAAGGCGGTCCAAGCCGGTGCCATGGCCTACCTGACCAAACCGTGGTCGTCGGCGGACCTGGTGCCCGCGATCGAAACCGCCCGGGCCCGCTTCGCCGAGATGCGCCAGCTGACCTCGCAGGTGGACGAGTTGGCCGATACCTTGCGCAAACGTAAACTTGTCGACCGGGCCAAGGCCCGGCTGATCAGCGCCTACGGGATCACCGAACCGGAGGCGTTCCGGATGCTGCAGCGAAAAGCCATGGATGGCCGTACGTCGATGGCTGCCATAGCTGAGGAGATCCTGGCCGAACCGGCTGCCTCTGAAGGCAGGCAGAGCTGACCAACTTGCCACGCCTGCTCGCTGCGAGGAGTCGCGCCTTCGCGCCGCGGCCTTCGCTAGGCGCTGGCAGCCCCGGCGCAGGAGCTAGCAGCGACGTCCCTTCGGCCGGGACTCAGGAATGGTTGCGTTGTCGGTTAGCGTGGTGTCTCACACGACTGAATCGTAAGGCGAGCAATGTCAGAGCAGCTGGAACCGCAGCACGAGGCGGAGACGGCATCCACGCATCCGCCGATCCGGGTTCTGGTCGTGGACGACAGTTTCCTCTTCCGTGACGGCTTGCGCCTGTTGCTGGAACTCAGCGATGCCGTCCAGGTCGTCGGAGGCTGTGCCGATGTAGACGAGGCCCTGGTGGCGATCGCACGCGACACCCCTGATGTCGTCATCGCGGACATCCGCATGCCACCCACATTCACAGATGAGGGGATTCGTCTGGCGGATCAGTTGCGGCGCGAGTATCCGTCATGCGGAGTCGTCGTTCTGAGCCAGGAGAGCACGGTCGGATTCGCTGCACGCCTCCTACAAATGGGGGCGGGCGGCCGCGCGTACCTGTCCAAGGACCGAGTTCACGATGTTGATCATCTGGTATCCACGATCAGCGCCGTTCACGCGGGCGACTGCCGCATCGATCCGATTCTGGTGCAGCAGTTGGTGACGATCGGCACCACACCTGCTCCCAGTGCGCTCGATTCGCTGACTCCGCGTCAACGGGAGCTACTCGCCGACATCGCAGAAGGCAAGAGCAATATGGCCATCGCCAGGGACCGCTTCTTGAGTCAGCGGGCCGTCGAGAAGCACGTCAGCGAGATCTTCACGCGTCTTGGTCTCAGCGGGGATGCTTCTGTCAGCCGACGCGTTCGGGCAACGCTGGTCTATCTCGAGGCGGCGCAAGGGTGACCCGCGCCTACTGGGGCTTTGTCGGGCTCAGCCTCACAGGGGCGGTCCTGGCCGGTGTTTCGACTGCCGTGGCGGCGGGAAGTGTCACCGCGAATCGATTGTCGGCGTACTCGGTGACTGTTGGCGTGATCCTGGTGTGGGCGGTCGGCTTGCTGCTCTGGAGTCGCCCATCGAGTCGCAGAGTCGCCCGCCTGTTGTTCCTGCTCGCGTTCGCCTACTTCGTCCGGGGTCTCGCGATTTCCGAGAACGATTGGTTGTTCAGCATCACCCGAGCCCTAGGACAAGTCGCTGAGTTCGTCCTGGTCTGGGTGATGCTGGCCTTCCCTTCTGGTCGCCTCCGGTCTGTCCACGACCGTGTCATCGTGGGTTGTGCGGCGTTCACGGCGTTCTTCCTCTGGATTCCCACGGTCCTTCTGTCCCAGTCAGTCCCCCTCGCCGGGCCGATCGCGGCCTGCGGCGACTCCTGCCCCGAGAACGTCCTTCTGGTCGCGGACAACCCCAGCCTGGCCGCCGCATTCCTGACCATGTTCCGCTGGAGTGGGACACTGCTGTTGGTCGCCACGGCCGCGTCGCTCGCCGTGCGCCTGATTCGCGCCAGCCCCTTGACGCGCAGGACGCTGGCGCCGGTGCTTGTCGTGTCTATCCTGCGGACCCTGGCGGTGGCGGCGTTCATCGGTTCCGGTGGTTCGATCCTCTCGGGCGAGATTCTCGTCGTGCTGTTCTGGTGCGTGCCGCTGTCCATGGCCTTGGGCCTCCTCCTGGGACGCCTGTATTCAGCGTCGGCGCTGAAACGGTTGGTTTCCGGCCTGCAGAAGCGCCCGGATGCTGTGGCGTTGCGGGCGGTGATGGCCGATGCCCTGGAAGACCCGGACCTCGAGATCAACTACTGGGTTCCGGATCGCGAGCAGTGGGTCGATAGCGTGGGTCGATTCACCGACCAAGTTCCGGCTCCCGGCTCTGACCGTGCCGCAACATTTGTGAACCAACCTGACGGACGTCCGCTGGCCGAGATCTTGCACGACGAGTCGATGCTGGAGCAACCAGATCTGATCGAAGCCGCTATCGCGAGCACCCGTCTGGCATTGCAGACCAACCAAATGCAGGCGGAACTGACACTGTCCGACGAGCGGGTCCAAGCCGCGCAGAGTAGAGCCCAGCGCAACCTGGAACGGGACCTCCACGACGGAGCGCAGCAGCGACTCATCGCCCTTCGGATGAAAGTAAGCGTCCTGACAAGGATCATGGATCAGGACGGCCGCCGGGCCGCGGAACTGGCGCGGGAACTGGGTCCGGACATCGAAGCTGCCCTGTCCGAGGTACGCGACGTCGCGCATGGCCGAGGCCATCGCACCCTGACCGCGCAGGGCCTTGCGGTGGCGCTGCATGATCTGATCACGCGCAGTCCGCTACCCATCACGTTGACCACGGAGAACGTCGGGCGCTACCCCGCGCCGGTCGAAGGCGCGGTGTACTTGACCTGTTCGGAGGCGTTGCAGAACGTCGGAAAGCACGCCGGACCAGGGGTGAGCGTCACCATGACTCTCGCTGACGACGGGGAATGGCTGTCCTTCTCGGTCGTGGACAACGGGAGCTGGCGGGACTCCACATCTCCCGCCGCGGGCCACGGGATGACGAACATGCGAGAACGCATACTCGACGTCGGCGGTTCGCTGTCTGTCGGCTCTGATGGCGGAGGCATGGCGGTCCGCGCCCGCGTCCCGGTGTGCTGACGCGCCCCCAAACACCAGAAAACCGAACCCCGGTCTGCGGTGCTCTCCCTTGGTGCCAGCCTTCGGGATTGCGAACCTGAACGCATCCATCCACGTAGGAGAGAAGATGCACAGACACCGTTTGAAGGTGATGACGGTTTCCGGGGCCGCGCTGGCGCTCACCGCAGCGTCACTGGCCATGTCCTCGGTACCGGCTGGGGCCACAGCCCCGGGCGCCGCAGGTGTGGCAACGAAGCAGGCTAAGTCCGATCCATTGATCGGTGGAAAGTTCAGCGACTGCTTCTGGAACTACGGCGCAGTCGGCGAGGACCCTTCCTTCAACATTGCCTACCCTGATGCAGGAGCCAAGTACTGGGCGGCCTATGTCCGACGTCCCGCAGGCTCCAAGCTCTCCCTGAAGGGCACATATCCGCACGCCAGGTACTTCTCCCTGATCTCGTACGATCGGGTTGGTCAACCGGTCGACGGCATCGCGGATTATCAACTCCCCCCGCTCGCAGGCTCCAAGAACCCCTTCAAGGTCGGGGCCAAGCGGGATACGAAGTCATCGAAGCGCAAGTACAAGATGACAGTGGTTCACGAGAAGAACCCGGGGTTCACCGTCAAGGACCCCCGCAACGATCAACCTCAGCGAAACGCCCTCTACACGGTGCCCGACTTGGGGACAGGCACGGTGCCTCACGCCACCGAGAAGGGCAGCGACGGCGTCACCTACGAACTCGATCTGATGCTCTACCGCGTCTACATCCCGGACAAGGGACGGGACATGACGGGTGGCACAGGGCTGCCTCAGCCCAAGCTGACTCTGGCCGACGGTCAAGTGCTGAAGGGCCAGGCCGCTTGCGACGCGATGGACTCGGAGAGCAAGGACCTCAAGGCAACGACGGGTGACCCGTCGCGCCTCCCCGATGCCTCCGCGCTGACCATGAATGTCAAGGACTACGCCGCTCTGAGGTACCCATGGCGGATTGCCGACTCGGCCGACGTCCGCCCCGACCTGCCCGGGGTCCAGGTCCAGGTGTTTCCCGCGCCGGGACTCCCTGGAGCACCCCTCTATCAGACCAAGCGGACGGTGGCCGACCCGAGAGCTTTCCCGGCGACGTATGACCCCTCCGCGACACGATCGACCGTCTGGCGGGCGCAGTACACCCGCAAGTACCTGTTGCAGCAGTGGACCGGCGACGATGCTGTCGGGGCCGTCACCGATCCAGTACGTGCCGGCGGTGGGTTCTTCCCGAACATCCACAACAACTACATCCGGGCCGCACTGCACCGATCGTTCGGCAAGGTCGCCGTCATCCGGGGCAAGGCCTTTGCCGCGGCCCCGACGTACGACAAGGTGACGAAGACCGGCGCCTACAAGCAGGTCCGCTACGCCTCGTACTGCATGAACGAGTCGGTCTACACGACCCGGGTCATGGATTGTGTGTACGACGAAGAGGTGCCCAAGAACAACAAGGGCAATTACCTGATCGTCACCAGCCGCAAGGCCGACCGTCCGGACAATGCGATCCAGACGTGCGGTGTCGGCTACATCGAGTGGTCGAAGAGGGGCGACGGCTACAAGGATCGCGACTTCGGTTGGTTCCAGGTCAGGAACATGCTGCCCAACACCACCTTCAAGCGAGCCGTGCAGAACACAACGGTCCCCGGTGACGAGTTGGCAGTGATGGGCAAGTACCTGCCGAACGTCGAGTACATGAGCACCAAGAAGTTCGAGTCACTGAACCTCAAGTGCTCGGACGGCAAGAAGGCCCAGAAGAAGGCCCACGGCCTCGGCTGATCAAGCCACTGCGCGGGTGGGAGGAGCTTCTCCTCCCACCCGCGCAGCCGTTTCTGGGGATTGATGGGGACATAGAGAACAGGAAGGTCCGTCATGAGCACCGTTTCCGCTGCGGCAGTCGCATTCGATCACGAGCTCCCGAGCCGACAAGCCCTTGGCCGGCTGTACGCCGGGATCCGCACGAGTGACGAACTCGCGCGACTGCCCGTCGTCGCCCCATTCACCGGTTCAGTGCTGCACGAGTTGCCGTTGTCGTCGGTCGACGACGTCGACTCGGCGGTCACAGCAGCGAGAGTGGCCGGCGACGCCTGGGCGAACGTCGCCCCGCGGGAACGGGTGCGGATACTTCGTCGCTTTCACGACCTCCTCATCTCTCAGCGCGACGAGGGAATGGATCTGATCCAGTGGGAAACGGGCAAGGCACGCCGTCACGCCTTCGAGGAGATCTGGCACTGCGCGGTCGTGGCCCGCTACTACGCGAGGGTGACACCCAAAGCGCTCAGGCCGCAGCACCGCAGCGGGGTGCTGCCGGTGCTCACTCGTACCCGGGTCAACCACCACCCCAAGGGTGTCGTCAGCATCGTGTCGCCGTGGAATTATCCGCTGTCACTCGGCGTCACTGATCTGATCCCGGCGCTGATGGCGGGAAATGCAGTTCTGCATCGACCAGATCCGCAGGGCTCGTTGACCGCGCTTTGGGCTGAGCGCCTGATGCGTGAAGCAGGACTCCCCCCGGACTTGTGGCAGGTTGTGACCGGCGGTCCCGACATCGGCGCTGCTGTCGTCGATTGCGGGGACTATGTCACGTTCACCGGCTCCACCAAGACGGGCCGGGTGATCGCGCAGGCGGCCGCGGGCAGACTCAAGGGTGCGTCGTTGGAACTCGGCGGTAAGAACGCCGCACTGGTGCTGTCCGACGCCGATATCCCAGCGACCGTTCGCGGCATGGTTCGGGCATCGTTCGCCAGCGCCGGACAGTTGTGCGTCTCCATGGAGCGCATCTACGTGGATCGTTCCATCCATGACGAGTTCGTCGCAGCATTCGTTCCTGCGGTCGCAGAGATCAACGTCGGCATCGGATTCGGATGGCACCTGGAGATGGGCAGTCTGATCTCGCAGCAGGCAGTCGACAACGTCGAGGCACACGTTGCTGATGCGCGGTCGAAGGGCGCTGTGGTGTTGACGGGGGGTCATCACCGGCCAGATCTGGGTCCGTACGTGTACGAACCGACGGTCCTTGCCCACGTCACCCCGGCCATGGCTTGCCACGGCGACGAGACATTCGGCCCACTCGTGTCGGTCTACCCGATCGACTCGGACGGACACGGCGTTGCCCTGGCCAACGAGACGAAGTACGGGCTCAACAGCAGCGTGTGGACCGGAAGCGAGCGCCGTGGCGCAGCCGTTGCCGCACAACTGCGGTCCGGGCTGGTCAACATCAATGAAGGCTATGCGGCCGCGTTCGGCTCCGTTGATGCGCCAATGGGCGGCATGGGTGATTCGGGCCTGGGGCGTCGTAACGCGGTCGAGGGGCTCCTTAAGTACACCGAGTCGCAGACGGTGTCGGCGCAACGGTTGCTGCCGCTGGCCGAGCCTCCCGGCGTGAGTTACAGAACCTTCGCTGCTGTGATGCCGCAGGCCCTCCGGCTCATGAAGACCCTTCGATTGAAGTAGGGGCGTTCTCCGTTACCTGCGGCACGGCGTCAGGCCAGGGCGCGCAACCGCAACAGATCCCGCAGGCTCGCATCGAGGCGCACCTGACCCGACGCCCACGCGTGGGCGAACTTGAGGCGCCCGTCGGTGAGGGCGATCAGATCGTCACTGGTGCACAGCACCCGCACCTGGGGACGGTAGTCCCCGGGCTCCTTGTGCACGTTGATCAGTTCACCGCTCTTGAGTTCTCCGACGTAGGTCACGTCGTGGTCCAACAGCGTCACGCCGATCGTGCGATCCGGCACGTGCTTGCGCCGTGCCGACTGGTCCACCTGCCCCAACCGCTCGATCAGGGTGTCGATGGCCGCCCGGCAATCCGCTTCGGATGCCATGGAACTCCTTGCCGCAACTGACGTACCCGGACACGATACTGCGGGAAGTTTCGTCGCGGTGGTGCGGAGTGGGACAATCACCCTTGGACAAGGACGGCACGTCACCGCGACGCGCCGACGAACTAGGAGTGACCATGGTTCTGGACGTGTTGAGGGGCTACGTGCAGGTGGCCAACGGACTCAGCGATGTGGCCGTCGCCCGAGCCCGTGAGCTGGCCGAACTGCTGACCTCACAAAGTGTCGAGGTCACCACGAACACCCAGGAGCAGGTGCAGACCCTGACTGACGAGATCCTGGAGACCAGCCGCACCAACCGCGACCTGTTGACCGGTCTGATCCGCACCGAGGTCGATCGCACGGTGGGCCGCATGGGCTTCGTGCGCGAAGAGGAACTGGCTGCGGTCCGCAAGCACGTCCAACGCCTTGAGGATCAACTGCGCAAAGAACAGCAGCGAGCCACCGACCGTGCCACCGGTGCAGTGATGTCGGCCGCTGACGTATCCAAGACCGCGGCCAAGGCCGCCGGTGGGGCTGCCAGCCGGGTGATGGGCCTGTCGGGTACTCCGGACAAGCCGGCGGCCCCGAGTGCGCCAGCGGCCGCCACGGCACCTGCAGCAGCACCGGAGACTCCCGCTCCCGCAGCGAAGAAGGCTCCGGCCAAGAAGGCCACCGCGAAGAAGGCTCCGGCCAAGAAGACGACCGCGAAGAAGGCTCCGGCCAAGAAGGCCACCGCCAAGAAGGCTCCGGCCAAGAAGGCCACCGCCAAGAAGACGACGGCGAAGAAGGCACCTGCGAAGAAGAGCGTCTGATGGACCAGAGCCCGGATCAGCTGGGAGCCGAGCCGTCCGAGCAGCACAGCCCGCCGCCGACCGCCGATGACTTCGCCATCATCGAGGCCATCGAGTCCGAGGACGCCGCCGTCGTCGTGGCAGTGACCGACGAGTCCGTCGAGTCCGGCGGCCTCGACGAGAGCGCCTTGGCTCAAATGATCGAGTCAGGGCGGGGCGAGTTGGACGCCACTTTGGCTGAACTGCAACAGGAACTGGCCGGCATGGCGCGCACTGGGATCCCCGGTGTGGACGCCGCGCTGGACGAGTTGGCGGCGTTGGACCCCAGCGACCTGCAGGGCTCCAGCCAGTTGCTGGCGGATGTCTTGGCCAAGTTGGAGTCCGTCATGAGCCAGACCCCGCAGGAGTGAGCGTCCGGCGCCGCCTCGACGTCGAGCTGGTCCGCCGCCGCCTGGCGGATTCCCGCGAATCCGCCCAACGTGTCATCGAGGCCGGGCGTGTGACCGTCGATGGTCAGCTGGCCGCAAAACCCGCCCGGATGGTCCTGGACAGTGCTGCCGTCGTGGTGCGGGACGAACCAGGTGATGACTACGCGAGCCGTGGTGCCCACAAGCTCGTGGGCGCCCTGGACGCTTTCGTCCCCTTGGGCCTGCAGTCACCTCAGGGGCGACTGTGTATGGACGCGGGAGCGTCCACCGGCGGCTTCACGGACGTGCTGCTGCGTCGGGGGGCCGCGGGCGTCATCGCCGTGGACGTGGGCTACGGGCAGCTGGTCTGGCGGTTGCAGCAGGACGAGCGCGTCACGGTGCTGGATCGCTGCAACATCCGACACCTGAGCGCCACCGAACTGCCCTTCCAACCGGACCTGGTCGTCGCGGATCTGTCGTTCATCTCCCTGCGCTTGGTGCTGCCGGCCCTTGCTGGCGTGATCGCCCCGCAGGGCGACATGGTGTTGATGGTCAAGCCGCAGTTCGAGGTCGGCCGCGAGGCCCTGGGGCGCGGCGGTGTCGTCCGCGACCCGCAGTTGTGGGATGCCGCCGTGGCAGGAGTGGCTGCCGCCGCTCAGGAGCTGGGCTGGTGGGAACATGGCCGCACCCGCAGCCCCTTGCCGGGGCCGGCGGGCAATGTCGAGTTCTTCCTGTGGCTGAAGAGCACGACTCGGTAACAACAGCACCCGTGACGCAACCCACAGATAGTGGTTGTTAACCGGTCATATAGGTTGGCTTCACCCGCGGGGGGCCGCGGATCAAAAATAAGGAGTTGTCTATATGACACGACGTAGTTCCATGCTGCAGTTCGCAGCTGTTGCGGGGGTCGCCGCTCTGGCGCTGTCCGCATGCAGCAGCAGCGGCAGCAGCAGTTCAGAGTCATCGAGTGCTCCCACGGCCTCCGCCGATGGTGTGCTCAAGATCGGCACCGTGCTGCCGCAGACAGGTTCGCTGGCATTCCTCGGCCCGCCCGAGTTCGCCGGTGTCAACCTCGCTGTCAAGCAGATCAACGAGGCCGGTGGCGTCAACGGCAAGGATGTCGAGGTCTTCGAAGGTGACTCCGGTGACACGGCCACCAACGTCGCGTCCACCACGGCCGATCAGATGATCGCTCGCGGTGCGGACGTCATCGTCGGCGCGGCCTCGTCGTCGGTCTCGCTGACCATCATCGACAAGATCACGTCAGCCGGCGTCCTGCAGATCTCCCCGGCGAACACCTCGCCCGAGCTCAGCACCTACAACGACAACGGCCTCTACTGGCGGACCGCACCCCCGGACACGTTCCAGGGTCAGGTACTCGCTGAGGTCGTGACGTCGGCCAACGTCAAGAAGCCCGCCGTTCTGGTGCTTCAGGACTCCTACGGAGAGGGTCTGGCCAGCAACTTCCAGACCAACTTCGAAGGCGCCGGTGGCACCATGGCCGGTCCGCCCATCTTCTACGACCCGAAGGCCCAGACCTTCGACGCAGAGGTCGGCCAGGCCAAGGCGCTGAACCCCGACGGCATCGTGCTGATCGGCTTCGAGGAGTCCAAGAAGGTCATCCAGGAGCTCATCAAGCAGGGCATCGGACCGGACAAGGATCCGCTGTTCCTGGTGGACGGCAACCTGTCGAACACCCTTGGCAAGGGCCTTCCCGAAGGCGCTCTCGAGGGCACGATGGGCACGCTGCCCGGTGCGGAAGCCTCTGACGTGTTCCAGCAGGACCTGCTGAAGGTGGATCCCAAGCTCGAGGACTTCGCCTACGCTCCCGAGTCGTACGACGCCGTCATGGTGTCGGCGCTGGGCGCTATCGCCGGCAAGGACGACAGTGGCCCGGGGATCGCCAGCAAGCTGGTGGAGATCACCTCCGGTGGCGAGCCTTGCGACACGTTCGAGGAGTGCAAGAAGTTCCTGGAAGACGGCAAGGACATCGACTACAACGGTCAGTCCGGTCCGATCGACTTCCAGGACAACGGCGACCCCGGCATGGCGGTCATGGGTGTGTACAAGTTCCAGAAGGACAACACGTACATCTCTGACCAGTTCATCGAGGGCACCGTGCCTGCGGCGACAGAGGCCAGCCCGGCCAGCAGCTGATCTGATCAGTTTCTGACCCACTGACGGTGGGGTCGACCAGCAATGGTCGGCCCCACCGTTTGCCGTCCGGGCAGTCGATACCGCGTCGCCACGCGTGGCTGCCGCACGTGACGCTGTCGGCGCAGTAGCCTGCGGCCATGTCCGAATACCCCGGTGAGCAGCACATCAACATCCACGTCCCCGTGGAATCACGCGGGGGAGTGTGGGCGAACTTCGCTGCCGTGGCGCACAGTCCTTACGAGTTCACCCTCGATTTCGTGCGCATGGAGTACGCCAGCGAGACCGAGGGCGAGTTGCCCGGGGTACTGGTGGCGCGGGTGAATCTGTCCCCGCTGCTGGTCACGCAACTGATCGATGCCTTGCAGGAGAACTGGGAGCGCTACGCCAGCAAGGCCCTGCCGCGGGACTTCGGGGACTCCCAGGGAGAACCCAACCCCGAGTGGTGACAAGGGCCGCCCCGAGCGGTGACAGGGCCTCAGAGGTCCTTGGTGCCCTCGTCGCGCTCCGCGCCCAGGGTGCCCAGGTACAGGGCGATCACCTTGGGATCGTGGGCCAGGTCGCGTCCGGTGCCCGTGTAGGCGTTGCGGCCCTGATCCAGGACGTAGCCGCGGTCTACGATCTGCAGGCACCGACGTGCGTTCTGCTCGACCATGATCACCGTGACGCCTGCGTTGTTGATCTCGCGGACGCGGACGAAGACCTCGTCCTGAAGTGCGGGGGACAGACCGGCGCTGGGCTCATCGAGCAACAGCACAGAGGGATCCATCATCAAGGCGCGGCCCATGGCGAGCATCTGCCGCTCGCCGCCCGACAGGGCTGACGACCGCTGTTTGCGCCGCTCCGCCAGGCGGGGAAAGATCCCAGCGACGTAGTCGAAACGATCCTTGAACTGCTTGGGCGCCAGATAGGCCCCCATCTGCAGGTTCTCTTCGATGGTCAGCGAGGGGAAGACATTGTTGGTCTGCGGCACGAAGCCGAGCCCCTGCCGGACCAGGCGGTCGGCTCGCAGGTTCGTGATGTCATCGCCCTTGAGGGTCACGTTTCCCGACCGGACCCGTACCAGTCCGAAGAGCGCCTTGAGCAGGGTGGATTTGCCGGCGCCGTTGGGGCCGATGATGCCCACCATCTCGCCTTCGTCGACATAGAAGTCGCAGCTGTTCAAGATGTTGACGCCGGGCACGTAGCCCGCTACGACCTCGTCCGCGCGAAGCAGGGCGTTGCCCGATGTCGCGAGGTGATGGTCACGGGTGTCCAGTGAGCGCGAACGGCTGGCCTGCTCGGCATCGACGTGCAACTCGCCCATGAATTTGTGCGAGCCGGGCTCCAGCGGATTCACCGGATCGATCGGGTCGAAGGGGTCGTTGGTGGTCATGACGCACTCCCGTCGTCCAGCGACATGTCGTGGTGTTCGCCGAGGTAGGCGTCGATGACCGCCTGTTGTTTCATGATCTCGCGCGGCGGTCCTTCGGCGATGATGCGCCCCTGGGCCATCACGACCACCCAGTCCGACACGTCGCGGACCATGTCCATGTCGTGCTCGACGAACAGCACCGTCATGCCGGCCTCGCGCAGTTCGCGGATGTGATCCAGCAGGGACTGTTTGAGGGCCGGGTTCACCCCCGCCATCGGCTCGTCCAACATCACCAGATCCGGCTTGACCATCAGGGCTCGCGCCATCTCGAGCAGTTTGCGCTGGCCACCGGACAGGCTGCCGGCGAAGTCCTCGCTCTTGGCGTCCAGATTGAAGTGGGCCAGCAGTTGCTCGGCCCGTTCCGCATTCGTCGTCTCCTGAGAGCGCCAGGCAGCAGGGAACAACCCCCGGAAGAAGTTCTCCCCGCGTTGGGCGGGTGCGCCCAGGAGCATGTTCTCCATGACCGTCATCTTGGACAACGCCTTGGTCAGCTGGAACGTGCGCACCATGCCCGTGCGGGCCACCTTGTAGGCGGGCATCCCCGACAGGCTGCGGCCGTTGAACGTCCACGTGCCCTCGTTGGGCGTGTCAAAGCCCGTGAGCAGGTTGAAGAACGTGGTCTTGCCAGCCCCATTGGGCCCGATCAACGCCGTGATGGTTCCGCGCTGCAACTCGAAATGGTCGACATCCACGGCCTTGAGGCCCCCGAACTGCCGCTCCACGCCGTCCGCGGCCAGGATCGGGTCCGGTTTGGCAATGCCGGGCTCGTGGGGGATACCCACCAGGATGACCCGTGCCGCATCCTGCTTCTCACTGCTATTTGACATCGAAAGCCAACTCCCGCTTGTCGCCCAGAATTCCCTGTGGCCGGAAGATCATCAAGAGCATCAAGGACAACCCCAGGATCCAGAACTGGATCTGGCCGACCTGCGTGCCGTCGATGAACGTGATGTAGCCGGCGCGTACGGCCTCGGTGAGTCCGACGTTGATGAACACCAGCAGGAACCAGAACAGGATCGCGCCGAGTACCGGCCCCATCACACGTGCGGCCCCACCCAGGATCATGACGGCCCAGGCGAAGAACGTGAGGTCCGTTCCGTAGTTGTCGGGCTGCACAGACTGGGACGAGACCGCGAACACGAACCCGCCCAGGCAGCCAAGCACACCACCCAGTACCAGGGACTGCAGTTTGTACGAGTAGACGTTCTTGCCCAGCGACCGCACCGCGTCCTCGTCCTCGCGAATGCCCTTGAGCACCCGCCCCCACGGCGACCGCATCGCCAGGAACACGATGACGCACGAGACCGCCACCAGCATCCAGCCCACCACGACGACCCACAGGTCGTTCTGACTGAACGTCAGAGGTCCGAGGGCCAGACCGGTGCTGAACGGGTTGACCGAGTAGAAGTCGTCCGCGAAGCGGTTGATGCCGTCGGATCCGCCGAAGATGTCGCGAAGGGTCACGGAGCGCGCGATCAGACGCACGATCTCTGCCGACGCGATCGTCACGATGGCCAGATAGTCGGCACGTAATCGCAGCGTCGGGATGCCCAGCAGCAAGGCCAGGACGACCGCGGCGAGCAGGCCGACGATGATTCCCAGCCAGAACGGCAGCCCGAGGGTCGCAACCGTCACACCGAGTCCGTAGGCGGCAACCGCCAGGAACGCGGCTTGGCCGAAGTTCAGCAGGCCCGTGTACCCGAAGTGCACGTTCAGGCCGATGGCCGCGAGGGCGAAGATCACGGCCTGGACACCCAAGCCCTGGGTGATCGACTGGTTCAGGATCAGATTGAAGTCCATGAGGTCACCCCACCCGCTCTCGTCGACCCAATAGGCCCTGAGGTCTGATCAGCAGGATGACGATCATGATCGCCAAGGCCCCCACCGTCTTGAGTTCGGTCGGGACGAAGAGCGTCGACACTTGCAGCAACACCCCCACGATCAGCGAGCCCACGATGGCTCCCAGGGCCGTTCCCAGCCCGCCGAGGACGACACCCGCGAACACCAGCAGCAGCAGCTGGAATCCTTCGAGCCAGTTGACCCCCACCGACATGGAGTACAGCGCACCCGCCAACCCGGCGAGGGCGGCACCGATGATCCACACCTGGTTGATCACGCGCTCCACATTGATGCCCGACGCGGAGGCCAGTGCCGGGTTGTCGGAGACCGCCCGACTGGCCTTGCCGTTCTTGGTCTTGGACAACCACAGCATTGTCAGGATCAGCGCCACGATGGCAACGCCACTGCCGACGAGGACCTTGGGCGTGATGTCCACCGGGCCGAACACCAGACCCGGCTGGCCGCTGTAGGCCGCGTACTGCTCGGTGTCACCACCGAAGAAGAACAGGTAGATGTATCGCAGCAGGATCCCGAAGCCGATGGAGACGACCAGCATGGCGATCAGGCTCACGCCCTTGCGCCGGAGCGGTTTCCACAGCCCCCAGTCGTTGAGGGCTCCGAACGCCCCGCAGACCAACACCCCCCCTGCCACCGACAGCACGAAAGGCAGGCCGAGTTGGTTGTTGAAGATGTAGGTGGCGATGGCACCCAGGGTCACGATCTCGCCGTGAGCGAAGTTGGTGAGCCCGGTCGTGCCGAAGATCATCGACAGTCCCACGCCGGCGAGGGCCACGATGAGGCCGAAGGCGAGTCCGTCGCTGGCCAGTTGCAGGAACCGGTCCATGAAGGTCTCGCGCACCGTGGTGTCGGCACCGATCGGGAACGCCACCGTCTTGGACGTGGACAGCAGGCTGACGGTCAG
>RRZT013068456.1_pt1 | contig 14302 bp, 11 predicted proteins | sample 2165551 | NCBI WGS metagenome assembly RRZT01 (sample SAMN10456910, study PRJNA506462) | wastewater metagenome | biome: wastewater; feature: sludge; material: wastewater sludge; isolation source: wastewater sludge with Escherichia coli K12::gfp cells carrying plasmid... | place: USA: Moscow, Idaho... | reverse complement strand
GCGGTAAGCCGGCAGTCTTCGGACACTATCCCGCTCCGGAAGGGCAGCCGACGGTGCTGCTGTACGCGCACTGCGACGTCCAGCCCCAGGGCGACCCCACCCAGTGGACCTCGCCGGCCTTCGCCGCAGCTGAGCGCGAAGGCAGGCTGTTCGCCCGCGGCGCGGCAGACGACAAGGGCGGCATCGCCGTCCATCTCGGCGCCATGCGCGCCTTCCTCGGCAACCCGCCCATCGGAGTGAAGATCTTCGTGGAGGGCGAGGAGGAGATCGGCTCACCGTCCATGGCCGCCCTGCTGAAGGAGTACGGCTGCGACCTCGGCGCCGACGTGTTCGTCATCGCAGATGCGGTGAACTGGAAGGTCGGCGAACCGGCCCTCACCACCACCCTCCGGGGCGTCGTCGACGCCGTCGTGACCGTCTCGACGCTGAAGACGGGCCTTCACTCCGGGCAGTTCGGCGGCGTCGTCCCCGATGCGCTGACCGCGCTGTCGAAGCTGCTCGCCACGCTCCACGACGACAAGGGCAACGTGGCCATCGAGGGCCTCGTCAGCGCGCCCGATCCCGAGGTCGAGTACGACGAGGAGCGGCTCCGCGAGGAGACCGGCATTCTCGAGGGCGTCGAGTGGATCGGCGACGGCATGGCCTCGGCGCGGATGTGGACCAAGCCCGCAGCCTCGGTGCTCGCGATCGACGCGACACCGGTGAAGGACGCCTCGAACACCCTCGTCCCCTCGGCCAGGGCGAAGGTGAGCATCCGCATCGCCCCCGGCGACACCGTCGAGAACGCGGCGAAGGCTCTGCGCGAGCACCTCCTTGCCAATGCCCCCTGGGGTGCGAAGGTCACCGTCGAGCCCGGCCAGGGCGGCGCGGGCACGACGATCGACCTCAGCAGCGAGAAGGCGCAGGCTGCGCTTGCCGCCTTCCGTGACGGCTTCGGGATCGACGCCGTCCAGATCGGCACCGGTGGCTCCATCCCCATCGTCGCGGAGTTCGCCGAACTCAACCCCGACGCGGTGTTCCTGCTCACGGCGGTGGTCGACCCGACCTCGCGCATGCACGGAATCGACGAGTCGCTCGAGCTGGCCGACCTGCACAAGGCCACGCTGTCCGAGGCGCTCCTGCTGCAGAACCTGGCGCAGTGATCGCAGCCCGCGCGGACGAGGCGGCGCGTTCGGTCCTCGAGGCCTTCCTCCAGGCGCCCCTCCCGCTGCCGTACCTTCGGCTCGGCGCCATCCAGCGGCCGCACAGCCCCTTCGGGCGTTGGACCTACTGGTGGCAGGCGCACCTGCTCGACAACATGGTCGACGCGCGCGACCGCGGTTCCCGGGTCGTGCCCCCGACACTGCTGCGTCGACAGCTCGCGGGCGTGTTCGTCTGCAACGGGTTCAGGTTCCGCAACCGCTACTTCGACGACATGGCGTGGCTGTCGCTTGCGGCGCAGCGCGCCGGTACGAGCCGGGTGCGGCTCCGGAAGGTGCTCGAGTCGGGGCTCAGCGACGACTTCGGCGGCGGATCGTTCTGGCGCACAGACCGGGAGTACAAGGCCACCGCAGCCACCGGCCCGATCTCACTGTTCCTCGCCCGCGACGGCGATCCGTCGACCGCGGCCCGCCTGCTCACCTGGCTGCGCGTCGTCCTCGCCGACGAGACAGGGCTGTTCCGCGACGGCATCCGGCTGGTCAAGGGGCTTCCGGAGGTCACGCCCTGGGTGTTCACCTACAACCAGGGTCCGGCGCTCGGCACCATGCTCGAGCTGGGTGACGACACCAACCTCGAGGCGGCCAGCCGACACATCGCGGCCATCGCGGAGCATCTAGTGCGCCCGGCCAGCCGCGTGCTGATCACCCATCAGGGAGGCGACGGTGGCCTGTTCACCGGCATCCTCACCCGCTACCTCGCGCTCGCCGCCAACGACACCCGGCTCCCGGAGCAGACCCGTCGCGTGGCGGCCGAACTCGTCACCGCCACCGCGGACAACCTGTGGAAGGGCCGTGAGCGCCGCGGCTGGAAGGGAAGGGCGGTGACGATCTTCCCGCAGGACACGAGCCTCAAGGCGCCGAAGCATCAGGACACCGTCGAGCTGTCCACCCAGCTGCAGGCCTGGATGGCGCTCGAGGCCGCCCACGCCGTCGACGCGGGGTCGGCCGGCTAGGTACACCTAGGCCAGTGCCGAGCCGAGAGCGTCCGGAAGCCACGGCAGGCAGTCGCGCGGGAGGTCGGAAGGGGCGAACCAGCCGACCTCGGAGGTGTTCTCCAGCGGGGTAGGCGTCCCCTCCCATGCGGCGGCGAGCAGGAACTCGCTCACCCCTGACGAGGCTTCCTCCTGCCATGCCGTGCTCAGCACCGTGCCGAATCCGGTGCCAGTCAACCCGACCTCTTCGAGCAGTTCCCGCGCCGCGGCCTCGGCAGCCGTCTCGCCCGGCTCGAGGTGGCCGCCGGGCAGGTTCCACAGCCCCTCACCACGCCCTGTGCCCCCGCGCCGAGCCAGCAGCACGCGACCCTCACCGTCGCGCACGATCGCCCAAGCCAACAGCTCACGTTCCATGCCCTACTCCTACCAGAGCGATCGACGCGACGGCTGCGCCGCGCTGCGGCAGTCGGTACCGTGTCCCGCATGGCGCGAATCGAGAAGGACTCCCTCGGCGAACTCGAGATTCCCGAGGATGTGTACTGGGGCATCAACACAGCACGCGCGATCCGGAACTTCCGGATCAGCCGTCGCGAGATCAGCGTCTATCCGGACCTCCTCGTCGCCTATGCGCAGGTGAAGCAGGCCGCCGCTCGGGCCAACCTGGAGATCGGGGTGCTCGACGCGGAGCACGCCGACCTGATCGACCGCGCCGCCCAGGACATCATCGACGGAAAGCTCCACGACCAGTTCATCGTCGGGGTGATCCAGGGTGGGGCCGGGACCTCGACCAACATGAACGTCAACGAGGTCATCGCCAACCGCGGCCTCGAGCTCGCCGGCCATGAGTTCGGGCAGTACGAGTACCTCTCGCCCAACGACCACGTCAACCGGTCGCAGTCGACCAACGACACCTATCCAAGCGCGGTGAAGCTGAGCCTTGTCTACTCGATGAACCGGCTGATCCAGGAGCTGCGACTGCTGCGCAACTCGTTCGCCGCGAAGGGCCGCGAGTTCCGAGAGACGCTCAAGGTCGGCCGGACCCAGCTGCAGGACGCCGTGCCCATGACGCTCGGCCAGGAGTTCTGGGGCTTCTCGACCACCCTGGGCGAGGACATCGACCGGCTCGAGGACGTGCGGCAACTGCTGTGGACGCTCAACCTCGGCGCGACGGCGATCGGCACCGGCATCACCGCCCCGCCCGACTATGCGCCCGCCGTGCTCAGACATCTGCGGGAGATCACCGGATTCGAGCAACTCGCCAACGCGAAGGACCTGATCGAGGCCACCTCCGACACGGGCGTCTTCCTGTCGGTCTCCTCGGTGCTGAAGCGCTCCGCCATGCGGCTGTCGAAGATCTGCAACGACCTGCGCCTGCTGAGCTCCGGCCCGCAGGTCGGCCTCGGCGAGATCAACCTCCCAGCCATGCAGGCGGGCAGCTCGATCATGCCGGGCAAGGTCAACCCCGTGATCCCCGAGGCGGTCAACCAGGTGGCCTTCATCATCGCAGGGGCCGACATGACCGTCTCGATGGCCTCAGAGGCAGGGCAGTTGCAGCTCAACGCCTTCGAACCGGTCATGGCCCACGTGCTGCTCCAGAACTCCACCTGGCTCCGGCGGGCCGTCCGCACGCTGCGGATCAACTGCGTCGACGGCATCACGGCCAACGAAGAACGGCTGCGGTCCCAGGTCGACGCGTCGGTCGGCGTGGTGACCGCTCTCACGCCGAAGATCGGCTACGCGGCGGCTGCGCGCCTCGCCAAGCAGGCCCTCGCCACGGGAGACTCGATCCGCGAACTCGTCCTCGACGACGAGCTGCTCACCTCGGCTGAGCTCGACACGATGCTCGACCCGACCGCACTCTCGGGTGGCCTTTTCGACACCGGCCCGCTCCCCGCGCTGACCCCGGAGGCCATCGCGAAGGTCGAGGCCGCGCTCGACGAGGCCGACCGTCACGACAAGGCGTGACGCCAATCGCCGGAAACGGCTCCTGCTGTCGGTGCCGCCCGGCACACTGGGGTCATGCGACGACCCATCGCAGCCCTCACCGCACTCCTCGTGCTGCTCACCGGCTGCACCTCCGACGATCCGGAGCCACGTCCGTCGCCGCAGGCGCCCCGCACGGCCGACTCCGGAAGCAGCGGCGCTGAGCCGCGGATCGGGCCCGGGATCATGGAGCGCAGCTTCGCACACATGGATGCCCTGCAGTCGATCGCCGAGAGGAACGAGGGCAACCGCGCGCACGGCACCCCCGGGTACCAGGACTCCCTGCGCTACGTGGAGGAGACCCTTCACGCAGCGGGCTTCGACACCCGTCGCTTCGCAGCCGACGCCGTCGTCGACTCTGAGGGCTCGGCGAAGCTGGAGATCATCCAGGGCGAGAAGATCGACCTCGGAAAGGTCAACCCCATGACCCGCACCCCCAACACCGCAGCTGGGGGAGTCACCGCGCCCATCAGCCGCGCCCGCACCTCCGTCGGATGTCAGGAGGGCGACTACGCCGCCAACGACGCGACCATCGTCCTCGTGGAGCGTGGGCTGTGCCCCTTCGCCGAGAAGGCGAACCATGCCAAGGCGGCCGGAGCCCTCGCGATGATCGTGTACAACACCTCTGGCGGCGGCGATCTCAACGCCGAACTGGCCACGGACAAGGACGTGGTGCCGACGGTCGGCATCTCCGACAAGGCAGGCAGGCAGCTCGTCGCGGCGTTGGAGAACTCCCAGATCGTCGCGCACCTCGAGGTGGAGGCGCGCCACGAGTCGCTGCCGATCGTCGACCTCATCGCCGACTGGCCTGAGGATGACCGGGACGGGACCGTCATGGTCGGTGCCCATCTGGATTCGGTGCCCGCCGGGCCGGGGATCAACGACAACGCCTCGGGCGTGGCCCTCGCGCTCGCCATGGCGGAGCACCTCGCCGACGAGGGCGAGGCGTCCGGGCTGAGGCTCGGGTTCTGGGACGCGGAGGAGGTGGGGCTCGTCGGGTCCGGCGCCTACGTGAAGTCGCTGCGGGAGGAGGACCTCGAGCGGATCTCCGCCTACATCAACCTCGACATGGTCGCCTCACCCAACGGGTTGCCCGGCCTCTACGGCGGGGGAAGGCCGCTGGAGGCGTTCGAACAGGCCATGGAAGAGCTCGGCGAGGACTACCAGCTGTTGAGCATCGGCGGCGCCTCGGACCACGCCTGGTTCGAGGGGGTCGACGTGCCCGTGGTCGGCGTCTACACCGGCGCAGGGGAGGAGCTGACCGCCGACGAGGCGGCCCGCTTCGGCGGCAATCCCAACGTGCCGCGCGACGAGTGCTACCACCGCGCCTGCGACGTGGTGGGCGAGTTGGACACGAAGGCGGTGCGCGACCGGCTGAGCATCCTGGGTGAGGCCGCGGTCTCAACAGTCGCCACGCTGCTCGAGGAGCGCTAGCAGGGCCGCTGACTCAGGCGTCGAGGTTCTGTTCGATCATCGAGGCGATGCGGTCGACGGCCTCGGCATTGTCGGACTCGACGGTGACCTCGGCGCCCATCTCTGCGCCGAGCGTCATGATCAGCAGCGACGAGGCGGCATCGACGTCGGAGCCGTTGAGCGACAGCGTCACCTCGTCGTCGTACGTGCCTGCGGCCGCGGCGATCATGGCAGCCGGACGGGCATGCAGCCCGACGGTCGAACCCACGATGACGGTCCTGCTCGGCATGAGAACTCCTCTGAAGTAGCTGCCGACAGTGCCCCGATGCCCTGCGGCTGCAGCCAGCATAGCCGCAGGGCAAAGGGGTGTCGTGGCCGGAGTCAGACCTTGGTCAGCCAGACCGTCGCATCGGTCGGGAGGACGCCGTCGGTGACGGGAACGCTCGAGAGCAGCACCTCGTAACCAGCGGGGAGATCGACCGGTGCGCCGAGCACATTCGTCATCACCCGGACGGGGCCGTTGTCGAAGGCGACGAGGTCCGCCCCGGCGTCGACCCAGGTCAGCTCGCCCGAGCCGAGGCCGAGTTCACGGCGCTTGGCGAGGGCGGCGTGGTACAGCGACCAGGTGGACGACGGGTCCTCCATCTGGCGGTCGGCGGCGAGCTCGTCGTACGACTCCGGCTGCGGGAGCCAGACCTCACCGTTGGGGGAGAAGCCGAGGCCGGGGGAGCCGGCGGTCCACGGCATCGGAATCCGGCAGCCGTCACGACCGACGCGGGTGCGCTCCGAACGGAACCAGGTCGGATCCTGACGCAATTCGTCGGGAAGCGTTGTGTGTTCGGGCAGCCCGAGCTCCTCGCCCTGGTACAGGTAGGCGGAGCCGGGAAGCGCGAGCATCACCAGCGAGCCGGCGCGCGCCCGGCGCAGGCCGATCTCGTTGTCCGGCTGCTCGTCGCGCTCGCCGAGTCCCTCGTGGCTAGCGCCGGGGTCGCTCAGGCCGAACCGGCTGACGTGGCGCACCACGTCGTGGTTGCTCAGCACCCAGGTCGTCGGCGCGCCGACGGCGTGGTCGGCCGCCATGGTCTTGCTGATCACGTCACGGTAGGCCTTCGCGTCCCAGCGGGAGTCGAGGAACTCGAAGTTGAACGCGGTGTGCATCTCGTCGGGACGCAGGTACATGGCAAGACGTGTCGGGTCGGCGACCCAGGCCTCGGCCACGAGCGAGCGGTCGCCGTCGTAGCTGTCGAGGATGCGGCGCCAGCGGCGGTAGATGTCGTGCACGCCGTCCTGGTCCCACATCGGGCCGGACTCGCCGCTCAGCATGGCGGCCTCCTGATCCCAGTCGGGAAGGCCATCGGCCTTGACAAGGGAGTGGGCGACGTCGATGCGGAAGCCGTCGACGCCCTTGTCCAGCCAGAAGCGCAGGATGGAGTCGAAGCCCTCGCGGACCTTCTCCGAGGACCAGTCGAGGTCCGGCTGCTTCACGTCGAACAGGTGCAGGTACCACTGCTCCGGTGTGCCGTCCGGGCGGGTGAGGCGCGTCCACGCCTTGCCGCCGAAGATCGAGGTCCAGTTGTTGGGCGGAAGTTCGCCGTCGGCGCCCCTGCCGTCGCGGAACAGGTAGTAGTCCCGCTCCGGTGAGCCCGGCTCGGCGGCGATGGCCGCCTGGAACCAGCGGTGCTCGTCGGAGGTGTGGTTCGGCACCAGGTCGACGACGACGCGCAGACCCTGGGCGTGCGCCTCGGAGATCAGACGCTCGGCGTCGGAGATGTCGCCGAACATCGGGTCGACGTTCTCGTAGTCGGCGACGTCGTAGCCCGCGTCTGCCATCGGGGAGGTGTAGAAGGGCGAGAGCCAGATCGCGTCCACCCCGAGGGCGGCGAGATAGGGCAGCTTCGAGATCGCTCCTGGAAGGTCTCCGTAGCCGTCGCCGGTCGAATCGGCGAAGGAGCGCGGGTAGATCTGGTAAATGACGGCGTCGCGCCACCATTCAGCGGTCATGAACTGGTCCTGTCGATTGGCGGATGATGAGATCGGGATGGAAGAGCATCTCGGTCGGGTCGGTCTCAAGGCCGCCGATGCTGGCGAGCAGCGTGTCGACGGCGGCCTTGCACATCGCGGAGACGGGCTGACGAACGGTGGTCAGCGCCGGATCCGTGAAGGCCATCAGGGAGGAGTCGTCATAGCCGACGACGGAGAGGTCGCGCGGCACCTCGAGCCCCCGGGAGCGGGCCTCGCGGATGACGCCGAGCGCCATCACGTCGGACCCGCAGACGATCGCGGTGTGCCCGATGTCGAGGAGCCGGCCCGCGGCGGCCTGACCTCCCTCGACGCTGAAGCTCGTCGAGACGGCGCTGCCCCGGGGCAGCCCCTGGGCCAGGAACGCGTCGATCTTGCGCTGGGTCGGCTGGTAGCGCTGCTGGCCGACGGCGAGCCCGATGTGGGTGTGGCCGAGCGAACGCAGGTGCGCGACGGAGGCGGAGACCGCCTCGGCGTCGGAGCAGGAGAAGAAGGAGGCCTCGACCCGCGGGTCGTGGGCGTTGATGAACACCGCGGGGACCCCCGCCGCGATCAGGCGCTGGTAGTGCTCGGGGGTCGCGAGCCGGTCGGCAAGCGAACCCGAGACGGACAGCAGGCCCGCGACCTCGACTCCGAGCAGCGTGTCGAGGTACTGCTCCTCCGTGGTGCCGCCGGGCCCGGACGAGCACAGCAGCATGTGCTGCCCCGCGGCCGCGAGCTGCAGGGAGAGCTCGTTGGCGAAGGCGGCGAAGGTCGGGTTGCCGAGCTCGGGAACGATCACGGCGATCAGCCCGTCGCGCTGGTCGGGGGAGGGGGAATCGAGGGGATGGCCGAGGGCCTCCAGCGCCGCCAGGACGCTGGCGCGGGTGGTTTCGGCGACTCCTGGCTTCTCGTTGAGCACCCTCGAGACCGTGGCCGTCGAGACGCTGGCGATCTCGGCGATGTCAGCCAGTTTCACTCGTGCGGGGATCACGGTCTCCTCCTCTCCTTCGAGCCTGGACCCCGCCATGTTTGCAGAACCTCGGCCGACTTGCAACAGCCTTGCAAAGGTTGCAATGAGCGCCACCCGTGCTGGGTGTTGCCTCCTCACGCCGTCGTCAGGAAGCGTGGCCTCAAAACACTAACCAACGCCAGTGTCGGCCCGCGAAGCGTTACCGAGTTGTTATGCAAGAGAGTTGCAAGCCTTGCAGAAATCGTTACGATGAAGCTACGCGGGTTGGCACCGATGCGACCCGGATCCATAAGGAGAAGCACATGCGCAAGAGCCTCATTGCCGTTGCAACGGCTGGCCTGACCCTGTCCCTCGCCGCCTGCGGTGGCGGCAGCGGCACCTCCACCTCGACGCCCACCACGGGCGCCGCCAGCCCCGAGGCGACCACCGCCACGTCGGCCCCGGCCGCGGCCGGCAGCCTGACCGTCTGGGTCGACGAGACCCGCATCGACGCCTTCAAGGACCTCGGCTCGGCCTTCCAGGCCTCCAGCGGCGTTTCGCTCGACGTCGTGCAGAAGCCCTCGCAGGACATCAAGACCGACTTCATCGCCCAGGCCCCGACCGGTGAGGGCCCCGACCTGATCGTCGGCGCGCACGACTGGGTCGGCGACCTCCAGTCCAACGGCGTGATCGCCCCCGTCGAGCTCGGCGACGCCGTCTCCGGCTTCAACGAGATCGCCACCCGCGGCTTCACCTTCGACGGCCAGCTCTACGGCGTTCCCTACGCCATCGAGAACATCGGCCTCGTCCGCAACAACGGCATGGTCCAGGACACCCCCGCCACCTTCGACGAGCTCATCGCCCAGGGCAAGGCCGTCGAGGGCGCCCAGTTCCCGGTCGTCATCCAGCAGGGTGCCGAGGGCGACGCCTACCACCTGTACCCGGTGCAGTCCTCGTTCGGTGCGAACGTGTTCAAGGTCGACGCCGACGGCGCCTACACCACCGAGCTCGGCATGGCCGGCCCCGAGGGTGAGGCCTTCGCCGCCTACCTGAAGAAGATGGCAGACGAGAAGGTCGTCTCCGCCTCGCTCGGCGCCGACCAGGCAAAGCAGGCCTTCCTCGACAAGAAGACCCCCTACATCGTCACCGGTGTCTGGAACATCAAGGACTTCCAAGACGCGGGCATCGACGTGAGCGTCGTCCCCGTCCCGTCCGCCGGTGGCCAGCCCTCCGCTCCGTTCGTCGGCGTCCAGGGCGTCTACCTCTCCTCGAAGTCCGAGAACGCGCTGCTCGCCAACCAGTTCCTCGAGTACCTGGCCACCCCTGAGGCCCAGGACAAGCTCTACGAGTTCGCCGGCCGCACCCCGGCCCTGACCGCCTCCGCGGACAAGGTCGACGACCCGATCCTCAACGGCTTCGCCGAGGCGGGCAAGCACGGCCAGCCGATGCCGGCCATCGCCGCCATGGGTGCCGTGTGGAAGTACTGGGGCGCCGCCCAGCTCAGCATCATCGACGGTAAGGCCGAGCCGGCCGTCGCATGGCGGGCCATGGTCAAGAACATCAACGACGCCATCGCAGCGGCGTAGTCGAGACTAGGCTGAGGGTTGCGGGACGCTGTCCCGCAACCCTCAGCCGTCGCAACGAAGCGAAGGAGAACCAATTGTGAGCGCTCCGACACCGTCGAGACTCTCCCACGCGCGCGATCTGTCGCGCCCAGGCTTCTACGTGAAGCTCGTGCTCGTCATGCTCGTCAACGCGATGGGCGTCTACGGCATCATGGCCTGCATCCCACTGGAGAAGTGGGGAGTGCTCGCCTTCCTGGTCGTGACGTTGCTCGTCGTCGACTACGTCTACTTCTCGAAGCGGGCCATCCCGGCGAAGTACCTCGTGCCGGGGCTGATCTTCCTGGCCGTGTTCCAGATCTACGTGATGATCAACACCGCCTATGTCGCCTTCACCAACTACGGCGACGGGCACAACGACAACAAGACCGCGGCCATCACCCAGATCATGAAGACCTCTGACCGAAGAGTCGACGGCACCCCCACCTACCCGCTCACCGTGCTCGACCGCGACGGCGGCATCGCCTTCGCGATCGTCCAGGACGGCGAGGCGAAGGTGGGTGACGCCGAGACCCCGCTCGCACCCGCAGACGGGGCGACCGTCGAGGGGGAGAAGGTCACAGCAGTCGAGGGTGCGGAGGTGCTCAACCTCGGCCAGATCCAGCAGCGCCAGAAGGAAGTGCTCGATCTGCGCGTCTCGATGACCGACGATCCCGCCGACGGCTGGCTGCGCACCGACAACGCGACCATGGCCTACGTCGCGAAGTCGACGCTGACCTATGACGAGGCGGCAGACACCTTCACCAACGCGGAGGGAAAGGTCTTTGAGGCCGACCCCTCGCGGGGACTCTTCGTCGCAGAAGACGGCTCGACGCTCAGCCCCGGCTGGCGGGTCGGTGTCGGGTTCGACAACTTCACCCAGATGTTCAGCGACAGCCGACTGGCCGGGCCCTTCGTGAAGTCGCTCGTCTGGTCCTTCGCCTTCGCCATCCTCTCGGTGCTGACCACCTTCGCGATGGGCATGCTTCTCGCGGTCGTGTTCAACGACCCGCGCGTCAAGGGCCGCGTCCTCTACCGGGCGCTGTTCATCCTCCCTTACGCCTTCCCAGCCTTCCTGGCTGCCCTCGTGTGGAGAGGCCTTCTCAACCGGGAGTTCGGGTTCATCAACCAGGTGTTGCTGGGAGGCGCAGACATCAACTGGTTGGGCGACGGCAACCTCGCCAAGTTGTCGATCCTGCTTGTGAACCTGTGGCTCGGGTTCCCGTACATGTTCCTCGTGTGCACCGGAGCGCTGCAGTCGATCCCGGGTGAGCTCACGGAGGCGGGGATCATGGACGGAGCCGGCCCTCTGCGTCGCTTCGGGTCGATCACCCTTCCGCTCCTGCTTGTCTCGGTCGCACCGCTGCTGATCTCCAGCTTCGCGTTCAACTTCAACAACTTCTCGCTGATCTTCATGCTCACGGGAGGTGGGCCCAACTATCCGGGAGCCCCGTATCCGCTCGGTGAGACCGACATCCTGATCTCGATGGTCTACGCCATCGCCTTCGAGGGCGGCGAGAGGCAGTACGGCCTGGCCAGCGCCATGTCGATCCTGATCTTCGTCGTGGTCGGCCTCATCTCGTGGATCGGCTTCCGTCAGACCCGCAAGCTCGAGGAGGTGCTGTGATGGCAACGCGAATCGCCACCGGCGACAACGAAACCCGCCTGCGCGGCGCACGCTGGTGGAAGGAAGTGGGCTGGAAGCACATCTTCGCGATCGCGGTGATCATCTTCGCCGTGTTCCCGCTGCTCTACGTGCTCTCCGCCTCGTTCAACCCGACCGGAACGCTCACCGGCTCGACGTCGCTGTTCAGCGCCTTCACGATGGACCACTACATCAGGCTGTTCGGCACCGACTTCCCGAAGTGGATGCTCAACTCCTTCATCGTGAGCACCACGACCGCCATCGGAACCGTCGTCATGGCGGCCGCGGCCGCCTATGCGTTCAGCCGGTTCCGGTTCAAGGGGCGCCGCGGTGGCCTCACCGCGCTGCTGATCATCCAGATGTTCCCGCAGATGCTCGCCTTCGTCGCGATCTTCCTGCTGGTGACCACGCTCGGTGAGATCTTCCCCGTGCTCGGCATCGGGTCGAACCTCGCGCTGATCTGCGTCTACCTCGGTGGTGCGCTGGGTGCCAACACGTTCCTGATGTACGGCTTCTTCAACACCATTCCGAAGGAACTGGACGAGGCGGCAAAGATCGACGGCGCCACGCACGCCCAGGTCTTCTGGGGCATCGTGATGCGGCTCGTCACCCCGATCCTCGCGGTGGTCGGCCTGCTGAGCTTCGTCGGCTCCTACGGCGAGTTCATCCTCGCCCGTCTGGTGCTCGGCCGCCCGGAGAACTACACGCTCGCCGTCGGCCTCTACGTGTGGGGCTCCGACGAGCGCAACGCTCCTTGGGCGTTGTTCGCGGCGGGCGCGGTGATCGCGGCCATCCCGGTGATCCTGCTGTTCATGTACCTGCAGAAGTACATCGTCTCCGGCCTGACCGCAGGCGGCGTCAAGGGCTGAGCCAGCCTCCGCACGGCGACGACGAGCGGCCCCGACCTTCTTTCGAGATGGTCGGGGCCGCTTCGTCTCGGCTGGGATCTTGAGCACTTTTCCGGGCTCGTTGTGCGACACGCCGGGTGCGAGGGCCCTGGCGCGCAACGAACCCCGGAAAGTGCTCATCGCGAGGCTCGCTGGGAGCGGTCAGGCGCTGCGCTCGGCGTCGTCGGAGGCCACCTCGAAGGTCGCGTGGCAGAGCTTCGGGCCGATCTGGAGCTCGTCGGTGACCAGGTTGGAGCCGAAGGCGTCGAGATAGCCGTCGAGGAAGCCGCGGTGCATGGAGCACACGAGCGGAAGCTGCTCCGGTTCGATGGTGGAGCGGAACGGGCAGCGGGTGAAGGTCACGGACGCGGCGTCTTGGGTGGTGCCGAACCCGCGCTCACCGAGATGGACGGCGAGCTCGGAGAGGGCCTCGCCGCTGGGCTGTTCCTGGGCCGCGACCGAGGCACCCCAGGTGCGGCCTGCCCCCTCCGCGCGAGCGCGGGCGTCGTCGGTCGGTTCGATGAACGAGCTGATCAGCACCTGGACGAGCTCGGTGAGATGCAGGTTGGAGATGCTCGGCGCCTCGCTCGTCGCGCTGAACACCAGCGGCGGCCGGCCCTGGGTGCCAGTCGCATTCACGGCCCGCTCGGCGTACCCGGCATCGACGAGCGCGTCCAGATGGAAGCGCGCGGAGTTCTTGTGCAGGCCGAGCTCGTCTGCCACCTCCACCACGGACGTCGGCTCGGTGGCCGCCTGCAGCAGGCCGAGCACGCGGGCACGCGTCGGCCCGAGACCGTGCGGGGTGTTGGTCATGGATGCCATTGTGGCACCAGGGTTCGCGTTGACATACCGTGGTTCCATCCTGGGCGGTTAAGGTGAGGTCCATGCAGTTTACCCAATTGGTTGATGCTTACGGCAGGGTGGCGTCCGATCTGCGCGTCTCCCTGACCGATCGCTGCAACCTGCGTTGCACCTACTGCATGCCCGCCGAGGGGATGACCTGGCTGCCGACCGATGACACGCTGACCGACGATGAGGTCGTGCGCGTGGTCAAAGTCGCCGTCGAGCGGCTGGGCGTCACCCGCATCCGCTTCACCGGGGGCGAGCCGCTGCTGCGTCCACATCTTGAGCAGATCATCGCCGGCGCCGCCGAGTTGCGCGGCGCGAAGGGTCGCCCCGAGCTGGCCCTGACGACCAACGGGCTCGGCCTGGACAAGCGAATCACCCGGCTGGCCGCCGCGGGCCTCGACCGGGTCAACATCTCGCTCGACTCGCTCGACCCCGTCCGCTACGCACAGCTCGCCCGACGCGACCGGCTGCACGACGTGCTGGCCAGCATCCGCGCCGTCGACGAGGCGGGGCTCCGGCCGGTCAAGATCAACACCGTCATCATGCGCGGGGTCAACGAGGTCGACATCGTGCCGCTGGCCGCCTTCTGTCTCGAGCGCGGCTACGAGCTGCGCTTCATCGAGCAGATGCCGCTCGGCCCGACGGGGGAGTGGCAGCGCACCGACATGGTCACCGCCTCCGAGATCCTCGCCGAGCTCGGCACCCGGTTCGAACTCGCAGCACTCGACGAGCCACGCGGCTCCGCCCCGGCCGAGCTGTGGGGCGTCGCGGCGGACGATACCCAGCCCGGCGGTCGACTCGGCGTGATCGCCTCGGTGACCAACCCCTTCTGCGGCGCGTGCG
>RRZT012010549.1_pt1 | contig 14302 bp, 15 predicted proteins | sample 2165551 | NCBI WGS metagenome assembly RRZT01 (sample SAMN10456910, study PRJNA506462) | wastewater metagenome | biome: wastewater; feature: sludge; material: wastewater sludge; isolation source: wastewater sludge with Escherichia coli K12::gfp cells carrying plasmid... | place: USA: Moscow, Idaho... | reverse complement strand
GTCCGTAGTCGAAAAATTCCAAAAAAACGGCAAAGTAGACGTATGCCCAATAATAGACAAAGAGTCACAGCCGCAAGGGATAATAACCGAAAAAAGCCTCCGAAAATATATCTACTCCCAATACGGCCTCCAAATCATCCAAAACCAAGCACTCCGCAAACACACGATGCCATGCCCGATAGCGGACATCAAAACCCCTATCGAAGATATACTAGACCTGTTTGCCAACTATGATGATGAGATAGAGGGGGTGATAATCACCCAAAACTTTAGATATGCCGGATTTTTGTCTGCCAAATCACTCATCAACGCCCTCAACGAAAAAAACCTCAAGGCCGCAAGAGACCAAAACCCCCTCACAAAACTCCCTGGCAACAGGGCGGTAACAGAGTATATAGATACGGCTCTGGGTGGGAGCGGAGAGTATATATTTGCTTATATAGATTTGGATAACTTTAAACCGTTTAACGACAAATTCGGCTTTAGGCAAGGGGATAGGGCTATTATGCTATTTGCCGATACGATAAAACGGGAGCTGTCGCCGTACAAGCCGTTTATTGGTCATATCGGCGGGGATGATTTTTTTGTCGGATACAAATTTGACGACGGAAAAAACGGAGAGTTTCAATCGGTACTCAAAAAAGCCCTTATCAAGTTCGCCCAAAATGCCGAATCTTTTTACGCCAAAGAGGATAGAAAAAGCGGCTACATAACCGCAAAAGACAGATTCGGCACAACAAGAGAGTTTCCGCTCCTGTCGGCTAGTTGCGCTTGTGTCACCGTAAACCCTGAAAAAAATAGACCTAGCGCCGACGATATAGTGCTAGAGTGTGCAGAGTTAAAAAAAGAGGCCAAATCATCGCCGGAAAAATTTGCGTTCATGTTAATGTAGGCCGCATACGAAACTGCGGTAACAAAATCGTCAAAAACAGTAGATACCATTCAATCCGTAATCTTCATAAACACTCCGCCTAAGCCCTTTTTGTACGATTGGGCTTAGTTTTGTCATCCTGACGAATTCTCAAATTTTGAGCTAAGCTCAAAACAAGCGAAGCGCTCGGACAAAAGTCCGATGTTTCCTCGAAAATTAGGTCTTCAGCAGACAGCTCGTCAGCGCTAGCGGCTTTTTAGGCGGCTATTCGATATCCTTTATACCGAGTATTTTATTTAGCAGAGAGCTTTTTTCGTTGTCGTACCAGTCGTTACCTTTTCCCTCTTCTAACGTTGTTATCACTATGCCGCCCAGCATATATCTCCCCTCTTTGCCGTTTGCGTCAAAGCTTTTTATCCCCCACGCATCGTGTATAACTAGAGGTTCGCCGTCCGATTTTTGCCCAATGTAGAGCATTATATGGCCCTTTAGATAGAGGACGCTCCTCCACGGTTTTGCGTTGTTTACTATAAACTCTTTTTTCTCATCCGGCTTCATCATCGAAATATCGGTATATCCTGCCGCCTGATCCGCCGAATTTCTAGGGAGCAACACTCCGGAATCTACATAAATATCCCGTATAAACATAGAGCAATCTCTGTTAAACAAATGGCCACCCCAACCGTACGGCTCGCCCGCCAACAGATACCCTCTGTGTTTTACTCCGTCAATATCCATATTATCCGGTATTTTTTTAAAACCCGTATCCGTTTTTGAATCAACCAGATACCCGTAACCGCAATCGGCTCTTTTTGGAACTTTGGAGTCAAAAACAACGGTTCCGATGTTGATTTTTTCGATAAAAACTCCGTTTGCGCCGTAGAGCGGAGTTTTGTCCATCTCCGGAGAGACTAGCGGCAAAGCCATAATCTCAGACTCTGTATCTTTGGATAGCATAGCGATATCTCTGGCATCTACCCAGCCGTATCCTACCCCGCTTTTAACATATACATAACTTTTGTCGGCAGATTTGCAGATAGCCTTTACCGGAGAGGAGAAATATAAAGCCGAATTTTGGAGATAGTCAAACGGATACCCCTCCCCCGCCTTGGCAGAGTCTTTAAAAAACGGCTTATCGGTCGGTAGAATCCTAAGATTCGTATTTTTGACCGCTATGCCGTTTTTAAATACCGGATTTTCATAGCACCCTTTTGCATCTAGTTCTAGCTCATTGACCCTTTTTGCTGATACCGGCATCAGGTTTTCACCGAAAAAACCGTCTTTTTTGGCAATAGCAATCATCTCCTCCAAAACCTCAGGGTATTCATCCGGCACACCGCCCTCCCAAACCGCAAAAAAATCCTTTTTGAATTTTTCGGTTTTTGAATCTGCTGTTTTTACCCCCAAACTGTTCCCGACGACGGCACAACCGGAAAATAAAAATAAAACTGCAATAAAAAATATATTTTTACTCATAATTAAAACAACTTGCTGTAAATTTTCCGAACTCAAAACAAAAGAAATAAATAATGAAAAGTTGCAACTCGACACTATCCGGATATATTTTACTTGCAGCCGACTTATACGGTATCAGCGCTTTTATAATCAACCCGACCGATCTTACGGCATCGTGTGTCAAAAATTCAAAAGACTATCCAAATGTTTGCTCTTTGGAGGCGTTTTACGGCTCAACCCATGACGAGGATTTGAACTGGGTCAAAGAGTTTATGGAAAATCTAATACAAAATAAACAAAAACTAAATATATCCTTTAGACTAAAAAACGGATTCGATGAGTATAGATGGGTAAATGCTCTCGGTGACTTTTTAGAATCCGGTGAGATCTTGATCGCCCTAAGAGATGTTGATAAAGAGAAAAAAACAGAGTATGCCCTATATGACTATTACTCCGATTTGGAAAGCCAACTAATTGAGAAGGCGGAGGAGGCAACAAGGGGGGCTACGAGGTTTAAAGAGCTTGTAGAAAATATCAACGATGTTATCTGGGAAACAGATATAGAGCAACGGTTTACATATATATCGCCTAAAATCACCAACATACTAGGCTATACACAAGATGAGCTACTCGGAAAAACAGCAGCGGTGTTTTTAGCAGATAAAGAGATGGAGACCATAAACAAAACAGCGCAAGAGTGTGTTGAAAAAAACGTTGAGTTTAGAGTGGAAGCGCTAAAACATACACACAAAAACGGACATGAGGTGTTTTTGGACGTAACCGGATCTCTCATTTTTGATGATTTCTCTGAACCTATAGGCTTTAGGGGGATAGCAAGAGACATAACAGAAAAAAAGAGAGCCCAAGACGAACTCATCAAGCTAAATGAGACGCTAGAACAAAAAGTAAAAGATAGAACCGAAAAGCTGGAATCTGCACATGCCGAGCTCGAGAATATTTTTAACGCCTCAAGGGACGGGATAGCGGTCTTTGATCTGGAGACAAACTTTTTGGACGCAAACCCGTCATACCAAAAAATGTTAGGCTACACAAAAGAAGAATTAAAAGGCAAGAGCTGTATCAGCCTCAGTATTCCAGAGGATATAGAGCAGGCAAAAAAAGCCCTGCAAACAGTCCTAGACGAAGGATATGTTGATAGTTTTGAAAAAAAGTGCATCAAAAAAAGCGGCGAAAAAATATATGTGCAAATGTCGCTGGCGCTACTCCCTTGTAAAACGAAAATTATTGCCGCCACAAAAGATATAACAATAGAAAAACAATATAAAGAAGCCTTGTCAAGATACATAACACTAACCGACGAGCATGTTATCTCATCTAAAACATCGCCTGACGGTACGATTACTTACGCCAGTCAGGCCTTTTGCAGGATATCGGGGTATACAAAAAATGAACTAATCGGTAAAAGTCATAATATCCTAAGACATCCCGATATGCCGAAATCGTTATATGTATCACTTTGGGAAACAATCAAAAACGGCAAAACATGGAGGGGGGATATAAAAAATATCCGTAAAAACGGGAGTAACTACTGGACTTCAAATATTATTTCACCGGAGTTTGACGAAAGCGGTGAGCATATCGGATATGTCTCAATTAAACATGATGTAACCGATAAAAAATTGTTAGAAGAGATATCAATAACAGACGAGCTAACAAGACTTTACAACCGAAGGCACTTTAATGCCGTTTTTACGAAATCGATAGACGAGTGCCATGAAAAAGGTGATTTTTTGGTCTTCACTATTTTTGATATAGACAATTTCAAAAAATACAACGATACATATGGACACTCGAATGGTGACGAAACCTTGAAATCGGTAGCCGATACCGCAAAAAATACAGCCTCAAAAACAAATTCGACCGCTTTTAGAATAGGTGGGGAGGAGTTTGCAATCATCTGCTCCGCAAGCTCAAAAGAGGAATGCCTAAAAAATGTTGAAGAGATTAAAGAGACTATCCAATCCCTTCAAATACCGCATGAAAAAAATGAATCTTATGGTGTAGTGACCGCTTCATTCGGTGTGTACGGCGTCGATTTTTCAAAACAAGAGAAAAAACCGACGATGGATGAAATATACAAAACCGGAGACGAACTGCTATACAAGGCAAAAGAGTGCGGCAGAAACAGGATCTATTCTATGTTTATTTAAGACCTAGATGGAGATACTCCTCCATCCGTCTTTTAAACACTCAGTCATTACCACGCCCGTATGTATCGCCTCTATCCCCATCCGCAGGTACTCATCGGCTACTCCGTACTCATCGACGCACGCTACACATGCACATAGTCTAACTCCGCTTTGTTTGATTTTTTCGATTTTCCCCCAAAGCTCTTTGTTGTCGGAAAGCAATTTAACCGATGCACCCCATACCATCAGCACAGCCTCATCCCAGTACCCACGCTCCATCATAACGCCCGAATACATCAACACCATTTTGTTTGCAACCTCGATATCGCCGCTAGACCACACTATCAGGAGCTTATCTCTATTTTCGTTCCATTTATCCATTTTTTTGTCCATAGTTTTTAAAAATTTTATCCTCTTTTTAGTCAAACTAGCTACAATGAGCCATTGTCAAGGCGGGAGGTCGGTATGGTTGAGACTTTTGGCAGGGCTAAGAGCCGTTTTTGGGAGATTTTTGAGTCGCTCGATAAAACAAAAATTTCGGAGTTTGACGCTTTTTTAAAAAAATTTGCAGTTGATTTTAACCTATATAAAAACGGGGAGTTTATTGAAAGGGCTTTTCCGTTTGACCTAATACCGAGAATCATAGAAAAATCGGAATTTGAGACGTTAGAGCGTGGAATTGCCCAGAGGATAGAGGCTTTGAATCTATTTTTGGGCGACGTATACGGAGAGCAAAAAATCATAAAAGACGGCGTAGTTCCGACCGAATTCGTCCATACGGCAAAAGCATTTTTGCCCGCTTTTATCGGAGTTGAGCCCTCAAAAAACATACGGACACACATCAGCGGCATAGACCTCGTAAAAGATACAAAAACAAACGACTGGATAATTTTGGAGGATAATCTACGGGTTCCTAGCGGTGCCAGTTATCCGCTCTCAATCAGAAAAGCCTACAGAAAAGTGTATCCGGAGTTTTTTGAGAATCTGGAGATCTCAAAAGTCAAGTTTTATCCGAAATATCTGGAAGAGGCGATGAATCACGTCAACTGCGGCGGGATAAACGTAGTCCTGACACCTGGCAGATACAACAGCGCATATTATGAACATAGCTATCTGGCAAAAGAGGCAGATGCGAGGTTGGCTACCTCTGCCGATTTGGAGGTAGAGGGAGGCAAACTTTATTTTAAAAACTACAACGGGCAAAAAATCAGAGTCGGAGCGGTATATAGAAGGCTTGACGACGACTTTTTGGATCCTCTGGAATTTAGGGGAGATAGCCTCATAGGGGTCGCCGGAATAACTAGTGCATACCGAGCCGGAAACGTTGCGATCATGAATGCTATAGGAAACGGGGTTGCCGACGATAAGGGGATATATTATTTCGTCCCGAAAATGATCCGGTACTATCTGGGCGAGGAGCCTATCCTAAAAAATGCCCCGACATACCTCCCATACTACGATGAAGACAAAAAATACGTCTTTGAGAATATGGAAAAACTGGTCATAAAAGATGTGGCCGAAGCGGGTGGATACGGGGTGATGTTCGGCTCAAAAATGAGCCGTGAGGAGATAGCTAATCTCAAAAATATCATCTCTGAAGAGCCTAGACGCTTTATAGCTCAAGAGCTAATCGAGTTTTATGATATAGAGTGCCTGATTGACGGCAAGCTGGCTCCTAGAAAATCGGATTTTAGGGCTTATGTCATAAAGGGTGAAAGCATCAGACTCTTTAACGGTGGACTGACCAGATACGCACTTGAGGCGGGCAACTATCTGGTGAACTCCTCTCAGGGCGGCGGCTTCAAAGATACATGGATAGTAGGAGAGCCAAAATGAGCTACCTCTCTTTTAATTCAGCGACAAATCTCTACTGGATAGGTAGGTATCTGCAACGGGCAGAGACTATGCTCAAAGAGTATGAACAGAGCTACGACTACGTTATCGACAGAGATTTCGAAGACGGCAAAAAGCTATTCGCAAAGTTCGGTGAACCGATAGAGTACAAAAATGCATCCGACTTTTTGGCGGTTGCGGTATACGGCAATCATACGCTAAATATAGCCGATATGGTCGCAAACGCCAGAGAAAATACCGTTGTTTGCAGAGATCTGATAGACGATGAGACATTTGCCGCCATAAACTCACTAAACATAAAGTTAAAAGAGGGGAGATGGTCAAATCTAAGGGCATACACTATCAACGAGCTGCTCTCCATCATGCGCTCTATATGGGGAGGGCTACGGGAGCCGCTAATCCGTCCAAAAGCATATTATTTTGTCGAATTTGGAGACGTAATAGAGAGGATAGATCTAAAAATCAGACTATACGAAGATTTGAGCAATATTTTGTTTGAGATAGAAAATATAAACATAATAGCCCATAAGCTAAATCCGACATGGAAAAACGTCAAACTGACAGGTAGCGACAAAAACAAACTACTGGCCGAATTTAACTCACTAATAGACAAAATAGCATATGGTTGTTGAGGTATCGTATAACTTCTCTATCGCCTTCTCCAAAGAGGCGTATGATCATATGTTTGCCCTCAGGATAATTCCGAAAACGGACGAGAGGCAAAGGCTATTGTACGCCGATACCAATCTCCAAAATATCTGGGAAGATACCGACGGATTCGGAAATTTGGCGATTTTGGGCAAGATTGCAAAGCCGCATAAAGATTTTTTTGTCTCCCTCAAATCGGCAGTAGAGATAAACGAAAAAGTAAAGCTTGTCGATACACCGCTTGAAACATATCTGTTTGAATCAAAATTTACCGGATACTCAAAAGAGTTTTTGATCTATGCAAGCAGACTAAACCCTCCAAAAAACACTCTCCAAAAAGCCCTTTATCTTACAAAAGCAGTATACGGGGACTTTGAATACAAAAAGCAATCAACTGACGTAAACAGCGATATAAACCATCTTTTGCTCCAAAAATCCGGCGTTTGTCAGGATTTTAGTCATCTACTAATAACCCTTTTAAGGTACTATCGGATTTATGCCAGATACGTCAACGGCTACATCGACGGCGAAGGGGAGACTCACGCTTGGGTGGAGGCCTATATAGACGGTGAGTGGATAGGGTTAGATCCGACCCACGAACTTACAACCTCCAAACTAGCATACGTAAAAGTGGCCCACGGAAGGGATTTTGCCGACTGCACGGTAAACAGAGGTGTTTTTGCCGGGGGCGGGGAACAAAATATGGATATAAACGTTTATGTCGTAAAAGGGGAGCAATAAAGGCTATGATAGAGGATGTGTACTCGGTAGATCTGCCGGTAGGGGAGAAACTCTCCATAAAAAGAAACAGATATACCCCAAACTCCGGAACTGCGGAGGGGCTAAAGAGGATAAGTATCGTAACCGGAATACACGGTGATGAGCTAGAGGGGCAATACGTCTGCTACCTCCTAAACGATTTTTTGCAAAAAAACAAAGGTGCAATACGGGGAGTTATTGATATTTATCCGGCGGCAAATCCGTTAGGGCTTGACTCTATCACGAGGGGTTTTCCGTTTTACGAGGTTGACCTAAACAGACAATTTCCCGGCTCCAAAAACGATTTTCTCCCATCTCAGGTAACGGACGGGATAGTTGAGGCGGCAAAGGGGAGCGATATAGCGGTCGATATACACTCCTCAAACATCTTTTTAAGAGAGATACCGCAAGTTCGGATAGCCAGTCAGTTTGCCGACACTCTGGTTCCGTTGGCAAAACTACTAAATATAGACTTCATCTGGATCCACGATGCGGTAACGGTGCTAGAGAGCACTTTTGCCCACGCCATGAACGGACACGGCTGCAAAACTCTCGTTGTTGAGATGGGGGTCGGGATGAGGATTACGGAGGAGTACGGCAAAAACCTACTAAAAGGGCTTTTGAATCTTATGAGATCAGAGGGGATTTTGGATATAGCTCCCGTAGATGGACTGAGGGAGCCGATGACATCGGAGGTCGGCGATGTCAGCTATATCAACGCCGATGCGGCCGGAATATTCGTTCCGGTAAAAGAGCACTCAAAGCAGATAAAAGAGGGTGAACTAGTAGGGTATATATACGACCCGTTGGAAGGGCAAGTATTGCAAGAGGTGTTGTCGCCGTCAAGCGGGATTTTGTTTACCGTCAGAGAGTATCCGATAGTCTATGAGGGTTCACTGTTGGCTAGAATATTCGGGGGTCAAAAATGAGAGAGGAGATACTTTTTGAGATAGGCTCCGCAAACAGAAATCCGCTCGTCGTAAAAGGGTTTAGATTCGGTAAAAAAGAGGAAGGCAAGCCATCTATAGCAATAGTCGGAGCGCTCTATGGAGATGCTATATCGCAACTTTTTGTAGCCTCGTCACTTGTCAATTTTTTGGCTCAAAAAGAGGCCGAAAATCCGAACTTTATAACCGGAGAGATCCTGATAATCCCTTCCGTCAACAACTATTCGTTTAATATCGCCGAGAGATACTGGCCGCTCGATAAAACTGATATAGATATGATGTTTCCGGGATACGACAAAGGGGAGACGACACAGAGGATTGCACATAGACTATTTGAGGCGTTGCAAGGTTTTACCTACGGGGTAGTCCTTGAAAATAGAAAAGACAGAGCCTACTGTCTGCCGTACATCAAGCTGTTCAATGTTTTTGAAGAGAGCATAGGCGAGGCAAAAAAATTTGGTTTCAGATTTATCCACCACAGAGCAACAACTCCGGTCGATACGGTATCGCTCCAGTACAACTGGAAACTCTGGGGGACAAAGACATTTTCGATAGTTTTCGGCAAACGCTCGGAGATAGACTATGAAAACGGAGCTTTGACCATTGAGGCCATCACCAGATTTTTATCAAAAAACAACATCATAGATTTTGCAGTTGCGGAGGGGTATAGCTCAAATGTCATTACAAGGGATAAAATAGAGGTTCTAAAAGCCTCCAAAGCCGGACTTTTTGACCCGAAAGTATCACCCGCCTCGGTCGTCAAAAAAGGGCAAGTTCTCTCTTACACCACTAACGCTCAAGACGGGAGGACAATGGAAAAAATAGTCTCCCCGTGCGACGGGATAGTCACCTGCATATACGACTATCCGCTAATTTTTGAGCGCTCAATAGCGTTTAGGATAGCCAAAGCCTAGTATTTGTGCCTCAACCTTGCGTATACGGTTTTCGCTTGGGAGTTTTTATGCTCCCTCTCCTCAAACTCAAAAAGCCCCGTAGCTTTCATCAAATCGCTTAACTTTTTATATCCGTAGTTTCTAGGGTCAAAATCAGGTGAGTATTTGTTTATCTCGCTCCCTACGGCACCCAGATTCGCCCAACCGTTTTCGTCGCCTGAATCCTCAACCGCAACCGAGAGTAACGTCCTTAGTTTTTCGTCTTTTAGGTTCTCTTTTGACGGTTTTTCAGCTTGCGGAGCCTCCGCCCACGTCTCATCTCGAAGTATCTCGGTATATATAAACTTATCGCACGCCGCCACAAACGCTTTTGGGGTCTGCCTTTTTCCAAATCCGTATACGACGAGACCGGACTCCCTGATTCTAGCTGCAAGTCTCGTAAAATCGCTATCGGAGGAGACGAGACAAAACCCGTCAAACCTCTTTGTATACAGCAAATCCATAGCATCTATGATCATAGCGCTGTCGGAGGCGTTTTTGCCTGTCGTATACCGAAACTGTTGTATAGGTTGTATCGAATGGGTAAGGAGCATATCTTTCCATCCGGAGAGCTGTGGCCCCGTCCAGTCTCCATATATCCGTTTTACGCTGGCGACACCGTATTTTGCTATCTCCGATAGAAGATTGGGAGTTAGAGAGGGTTGTGCGTTTTCGGCATCTATCAGTACCGCTAGCTTGTAACTCTCTTTTTTCTCAGACATCTACGGTCGTTTGCAATCAAATATCATATCGGTGTCGATACTTACATACTCCGCCTCAGGTATCGGGGACTCCGTACCGGAAGACTCGGCCGCCATAGCCTTCATCCCTACTCTAAAAAGCCTCTTGTCTTCACTACCGAATGTTATTTTTTTTAGCTCACACATAGATTTTGTAACCCTGGATAGCTCGGCCGCCCTTTTAGAGGAGTAATCCAGAGCCGTGAATTTTAGTTTTTCGACTCCGGCCTCTCTTTGCTCTCCGGTAAGCTCCCAGCTAATCGGGTACATAGAGAGTTTCTCTGTTTGCGGGTTTTTGATTTTAGACTCCAGATACCTGACAAAATCATCATAAAAAGTGACGTTTGTAAATCTGCACGAAAATCCGATATTCCCCTCGTACCCTTTTACTAATACCGTTTTTGTCGCCTGATCGTATTCGCTTTTCGGAAATATATAATACTCCCCTCCCTTGCAAACGGTTGTTTTTGTTTTTGCCTCTGAGAGTAGCGCATCAAGCGACATTTTCGCCTCCATTTGAGACGGTCTGGATACCGAAAACGTCATTCTGGCACTCATCTCGTTAGGGGCTGTCTTTGTCCAAAATACCTTTTTATCTTCAACCTCAAATCCAAATACCGACATTGCGGTCAAAGTTGCCCCTAATACTACTTTTTTTATCATTTTTACCCTCATATTTTTGTTTCGGCAATTAAATCGAATGATTGTTTAAAAAAACAAAATCGGCATTGATGTTTACGTCGTGCAAAAGCTATTAGGTTTTTGTATACTTGTCCCGTAACGCCTCTATTTTGCCTTGTAGCGTCGGTAAATAATCCCTTATTATCCCCTCCACAAGTCCCAAATCAACACCCAAATAATCATGCGCTATAAAGTTTCGCACATCATAGGAGCCTTTTGCATCCCTCTCAAGCCCGCACTCTCTCAGTACCAAAGCGTCTAGCCTGTTGAGCGTCTCGCCTATTTGTAAAAATGCCATCAAAACTGCGGGTCGCCCCTCTATCTCGTCATCTAACGCCGCCACTATACCGCCGTGCCTATCTACCACGGCATATATATTGGCTATCATCTTGAGCATAAAGTCACTTTTGGCGATATAGCTTTTTTCAGACATACCTCATATCCTCTATAATATATTTTTTGCCTATTTCATTTAATCCATTGATGGCTATTAGGTCAATCTCTCTATCAAGAGCCACTTTAATTTCATTTTTTATTTCTGATATTTTGCTAAATGCACCAAAACCGCCGTATATGCGTGAAAATTCTGCGGGATTTTCTATTTTGTAGAGCAGGTCTATGTCGCTAGATTCGCCCTCTTCGCCTCTGGCGTAGCTACCACTCACACCGACTATGACAAAACCCTCTTTTGCATATCTATCTTTCAACTCTGCAAGTTTTAAGTTTATCGCTTCATTCATCCGCTATTTCCTCCTATTGGCATACTCAAAAAGCTCCATCAGCTCCCTTGCATACCAAAACTCCACGCCATCGTTGTCGTGCGCCGCATCTTCAAAGTTTTTATGAAGTTTTATTATCAGAGATTTTTCCACTCGTGCCATCCTCTTAATATACTTTTCAAATGGTGTCAATATGATACTATAGCTCAACTACCGTAACCGTTGCCTAAAACTTGAATCTCCTTAGCGTAGCTATGACGATTTTGTATCTTTTAAAAAATAACCATTAAAAATGTTATAAAATTTTTGGTACGATTAAACGAAAAATAGTAGTACAAATGATAGATAACATACGAATTCACCCCCAAAAAGAGCAAAAATACGTCCGTCCGGTCACAATCTCGTATACCAAAAACGGCGAGGAAAGAACATGGGAGGCGGTAAAGAGTTTTGATAGCGTGGCGGTGCTTTTGTATCATACGACAAAAGATTCATTTTTGTTAGTAAAACAATTCCGTCCGGCAATTCTCCTAAACGAGGCAAAAACTATCAAAGATAGCTATACGTACGAGCTTTGCGCCGGAATCTGCGACAAAGAAATTTCACTCACACAAACGGCGGCCGAGGAGATAGATGAGGAGTGCGGCTTTTGCGTTGAGCCGTCCAAAATCGAGTTAATCACCTCTTTCCATACTTGCGTCGGTTTTTCCGGCTCCTATCAGACCCTCTTTTATGCGGAGATAGACGATAGCATGATGATTCATAGCGGCGGTGGAGACCATACGGAGGATATTGAGCTTGTGTATTTGCCGACGAAAGAGGCAAAGGAGTTTGTTTTAGATAGCAAAAAGCCGAAAACTCCGGGGTTGGGGCTTGCATTTTACTGGTGGTTTCATACGAAAGGAGATAGATAATGGTCTTGTCGTCGGCATGTCAGGATGTTATCAGGGCTATGGTGTTTATGTCTGAACAAAAAGAGATAACACAGGTAAAAAATATCACAAAAGAGCTAAACCTCCCTTATCATTTTCTCTCAAAAAATATGCAAATAGTCTCAAAGGCGGGGCTAGTGGATGCTAAACGGGGGATTGACGGCGGAGTAAAACTGGCAAAAGATCCGAGCGAAATCAAGGTGATTGATATCATAAGAGCCGTAGACGGCGACAAGTATTTTGACAGATGTATACTCGGCATGGGTGATTGCGACTGTGAACGGATTTGCTCTCTGCACGAAGAGTGGATAAAAAGAAAAAACGAACTAATAGAGATATTCTCCGCAATGTCTTTGGAGGATATCTCAAGAGATATAAAAGCACATAAGATAAAAAGAATTTAGAGCTTAATAATCTTTTTCCGCTTTATCTCGCTATCCACCTCGGCAAGGGTTGTGGCCAAAAGCAGCTCCCTAAATTCCGCCATCTGCGCCTCCCACCTTTCATGTAGTGCACACGGTGTCTCGGCAGAGCACTCCCCTAGCCCCATAATACAGGTATCAAACGGCTTCTCACCGTCAAGCGCTAAAATAATCTCCAAAAGCTTGATAGACTCAGGGCTTTTGGGTAGAGTCACACCGCCGCCGACCCCCCTTTTGGACTCTAGCAATCCGGCATCGGAGAGTTTTTTTAGCGTTTTAGCCAGATAAGGCAAAACAATTCCGAGATCTTTTGAGATGGTATCGGCGCTTACATACCCCTCATTTTTTTTTGTCATATACGTCATCACCCTGATAGCATCGACGCAGGCAGATGAAAATAAAAACATCACTCTTCCCCTTTTTTCGTAATTGCGGCACCCTCAAGCATCTCAATAGGATTTTGCAATTTGATTGCCGAAAACCCTAACTCTCCAGCCATTTTTTTCTGTTTTTGTACTATACCCTCTTTTAGGCTTTCGCTATATATATTTACGGCGCATTGTTTAAAGTTCGGCTCAAAAGATTTTGGGTCGAAATCTCCTATTGTCAGAGCGTTTATCAGCTGTTCACCAAAATGAAAAGGGACAAACACACACCCCTCCCCCACAATCTCCGTGACTTTGACCAACAAATTATCGACACTCCCCCTTTTTGAGGCTATCCGTATCCTATCTCCGCTTTTTACTTTTAGTTTTTCGGCATCTTTCGGATTTATCTCGCACCACGCCTCAGATGCCAAATCGGTAAGCAGCCGAATATTTTTGGTTTTTGTCCTCGTGTGCCACTGCTCTACCGTCCGCCCCGTGTTTAGTATCAGCGGAAAATCGCCCGATTCGCATTCTGGAAGCGGCTTATAAGAAAGAGGCAACAGCTTTGCCCGTCCATCCTCCGTAGGACATGCGAAGCCCTCGTCGTAAAGCCTCTTTTTGCCGTGCGGATACCTCTCGTTGCAAGGCCATTGGATACCGCCAAGCTCCTCAATCAGCTCATAACTCATCCCGCTATAATCACACAGCCTCCCGCGACTAACCCTCTTCATCTCTTCAAAAACGTCTCTACTAGAGGCTAAAGAGCCGAACAATCTATCCATAGAATCGCCGAAATACCCGCTAAACTCCCTTATGATTTGAAG
>RRZT011659264.1_pt1 | contig 14304 bp, 21 predicted proteins | sample 2165551 | NCBI WGS metagenome assembly RRZT01 (sample SAMN10456910, study PRJNA506462) | wastewater metagenome | biome: wastewater; feature: sludge; material: wastewater sludge; isolation source: wastewater sludge with Escherichia coli K12::gfp cells carrying plasmid... | place: USA: Moscow, Idaho... | reverse complement strand
TTTAGCGAATATTGCATATAAGTTGTGCATAATTGAGCTGTATATTAATAGTTTGATCACCATTAAAATACTAATAATCAATGATATGCACAACTTATTTCCTGACATTTTTTAGTGAATTAATTCCGCCAACGGGTATATTTTAGTTCTTATCTACTGTTTTCTGTGTATGGCTTTCCAATATTTCAAAATCCTTTATCTCTATTTCTCTTTCTATGTACAGGTCTTGCCCTGCTGCTGTTGAAATTACATCATCATCATAATTGCCGTACACAAAAACAGGAACATCACTATTTAGCTTCTCCTTTGCTTTATCTGATAGCTTAAAAGGTAAAATGCACTTGTAACGTCCGTTATCCTCTATGCCGTAAACTTCAAAAGGTTTTTCCAGCAAAACAAAAACGGTGCTGCCCTCTATTTCTTTCGGTGTATCTAACAAATAGCCTACAAAAAAAACAGACATATTTTTATAGAATGGGTTCTTAATCTTAGATGCGTAAAAATCGCAAATATTAAGTGTCCTGTTCAGATAGACATTTTCCCCATCCTTGTTTACATTTTCGCTGTAACGTCCTGTAAAGGTGCAAAGCGTACCTTTTACAAAGTGTTCTAACTGTTCTCCTGACAAATGAGTATTTAAGAAACAATCAACAAAGTACCCTTTATCTCTACTCAAATTTACAGCTACAGTAAATTTACATTGCTTCTTATCATTTTTATTGATAAAATTTTCAGCATCTTTTGTCAAATTTCCTGTAATAGTAGCTCTTAGTTTCATAATTAATGTGTGTTTTAGATTAATAATAAAATACCAAATTAACAAAATTGTTATTTAAATTCTGTTTCTATAGTTTTAACTTCCTCTAATGGCTTTATAAATGCGCCTATTCCGAATATTTCTTTATACAAGAAATAATCAATATGATTATATGAATATAAACCGATATATTTATAGAACTCGGATGTACCTACAAATCTAAATTTATCGCCTATCCCTAAATCTTTACGATCAATTTCTATAACTTTCATTGCTGTAATTCTATGATCTGTTCTAAACAGGCACTAGCAGCGTAAAGCTGCCCTATTGTGCTATAATTTATCTTTAACTCTTGGTATTGTTCATACTCTTTTGCAAGGTCTTTATTTTTCAATAATCTATCGGCTAGAGTGTCTAACCTTTCTTGTAAAAGAATAATTTGCTTTAAGGCGGTTTCATTAATAGTCTGTGCCATAGCCTATATAAGTTTTAAATATTGCATAAATATAATAATAAAATACCAAATTAACAAATTTAGTATTGTGTTTTTTTATAAAAAAAGGGGTGCATTCAATTATGATACACCCCACTAAGTTATATATAGAACAATTATCTTTCTAGCTCGTGTTCAATAGCTTGTTTAACAAAATTATTCAAGCTTTGCCCTCTTTTTCTCGCTCTGTCAGATGCTTTAAAATGTAATTCCGTTCCGATTCTTACATTGAAAGTACCTAAGTTTGGTTTAGGGGCTTTCTTTCCTTTTTCCTCAAAGCTTAAGATATAATCATTGACAAATTCTTTAAAATCGGCTTCAAGCTCTTCTAAAGTTTTACCCTCATATATATACGCTCCTTTGATGCCTAAAAGCTGACCGTATAACATTTTACTTTCAAGGTCGTACTCTACACTTCCGTAATAACCTTTATACTCTAATATTCTATTATTCGTCTGTTTCATCTTCATTCTTTTTATCTGTTGTTAATAATCCGCAATCATCCAAATTTGCTTTAATAATATCTAAAACATACGGTTTTAATATTTTGCTGGGATGTGGTTTATGAAAACGTATTCTAACATCGGGGTATGAATCACTTTCAAACCTCACTCCTGAACCGCTTGTTTTACCTGTGCTGACCTCGTAAAAATCAAAGTCCTTTAATAGCCTTACCGCTTCATCAAAAGTAAAGTCTTTTGGTTGGCTCAAAAATCGGAGTAATAATTTTTCTTTTCTACTCATATTTTTTATTGTAAAGATAAATATTTAGTATAGAATATGCAACTATAATAGTTGCATATTCTAATGTTTTATAAATTAATATTCATCAGGGTATAGAATCGTTGTATAACTTCTATCATGTTCGGTTATAATCCATACTTTGCCGTTGCTGGTATCAAAAGCATTAAACACCCTTTCATCATTCTGCAAAGCGTCAATATTTGCTTGTATATCATCTGCGCATAGTGTTGTTTCGTTAAATAGACAATTTTTGTGAAATATAAGTCTATTATTAATTTCCACTTGAAATAAAGGGTTATTTTTCATATCCTCATTAATTCTAGCCGTACAAACAACTATTCCTAAATTCAATTCCATAACGTAAATTTTTAAAGTGATTAATCTGTCAATAGGGGGGCATCTTCCGTTTTAATATTAACACATCCAAAACGATTTTTTAAATCTTCTAACTTTGAATGGGTGCGTATGTATTTCTTTTCTTCCTCTCCGTTCCAATACCACAATTTTTTAGATTTGCTCCAAAAACAAGATAATTCATTCAATCTATCTTTATGAAAAAATGTATTGCCTGACAACCAAAGCCAAGAGCCTATAAGTTCTATTTTTATACCCTGCAATTTTACAAGCTCACTAATGATATTTACAAAAAATTCAGGAGTTTCAAATTTTGTTTCTTCGTCTGTTTCATTACCGTTAAAATCAAGGTCTTTAAGTTTATGAAAAAATTCTTCATATAAACAATTAATTGCTTTCATGTTTTCAACGTCTCCCCCTCTATCGGGATGATTATCAAAACATAATTTTCTGTATAAAGATTTAAGACTTTTTCTGTCTTTTACTTCTTTAAATAATTTTCTAAAATCATTTGTATTCATAACGTAAATTTTTAAAGTGATTAATAATTAATTTAGTGTAATGTTGTATCAGTAAGTCAAAGAACGCTTTATGTAGTTTTGTAAATATTTATTCTTATAAGGAACGAGCTTTTTCAAAAATCTTTTTTTCGTCCGTTAAGAAATTTTTTGCCCGACATTTTTTTTTAATCATTCCCATTGTGTCGGTCGCTTTTTTCGGTTGCGTTAAAAGGTTATTTTTAGCAGTATAGACAAGGATTGAAAAAAGCGAAGCGTTAAATACTCTTTCATGCCCATTCATGGGCCATGAAAGGAAGATTTATTTTTCAAAGCTTTAGCGGTACTTGGCTACTGCTAAAAATAGAATACCTTAGCAATAAGAAAAACGGCTGGCATCAATGGTTGAATGATAAAAAAATGGAGAGGTGAGAAATTTTAGGACGGAAAAAATAAACACTTTCCTATCTCCCTGAAAGGGGTTTAATGCGTTAAGGATTGGAACAGGCTACCGTGTAGCGTGGAAAGCCTGACGGCTTTAGCCGTAACGCCCAAATAAAAAAATTAGTGCCTAAAAATAAGCACTAATCAGCTCAATAGGTTTTTTTAGCCATTCATGGACTGTCCTATTATAAGATAATAAAATAACAAATTTGTTATTTTCTGTCGATTAATTCTTTCATCAGAAATACACACACATCCCTAAAATTCAATTTCCTTTGCACACAATACAATTTTAGTTTGTCCCTCGATTCCTTGAACATTCTAAAGCTGTATTTTGAAAAGGATTTTTCGTCTTTTATCTGCGGGATATTAACGGTTTTATCTTCTACTATACTATTGACACTACTTTCAAAAAAAGAATGAACAGGTTCCTCAATTTTCAGCAAAGAAATTTTAAACTGCTTTATTATTTCGGGGTCTGCATTAATCGAAGTTGCAGCAAAACCAGAATTATTCTTAGCTTTCGGTTTAAAATCCTGTTCCTGTTCTTCCTGTGTTCGTATCAATCCCTCTATTCCTGTTTTAAATGTCTTTTTTTTCCCTGCACTCATATAATTAAGCAATTAAAGTATTTCTATTATTTCATCACACACTTTCAAATATTCGGCTGCCCCTGTACTCTCAGGGTTATAGGTGAATATATCTTCTCCCTGCATTTGCGCCTCTTCTAAGGCTACATTTGTAGGAATGATAGTATTAAACGTTTTGCCGTTAAAATTCTCGTAGATCGTTTCCTTTATCTCTTTATGTAAGGTCTTGCGAGTATCTACCTTAGTAAGCAAAATTTTATAATCGGCTAGATCAGGATTTAGCCTTTTTTGTACTAATTGGATAATCTCAAAAAGTTTCTTCATACCCGCCAAAGCAAAAGCCCCCATTTCAATAGGGATAATCATATAATTAGAAACTGCCAACGCATTTAATGTAAGTAAGCCCAGCGATGGGGGACAGTCGATAATAATAAAATCATAATCAGATTTTATTTTACTAAGCAGTTCTTTCAAAATATACTCCCTACCAGCTACTCCGCTTAATTCTGATTCGGCTGCCGTCAGATCAAGGGAAGATGTAACAACGTCTAAGTTATCTTTTACCTTTGTAATAGGTAGAGAGCTTTCACCTCTCAGCGCTTCATAAACATTCGGTGTCTTATCAATCGGCAAAGAAAAATGAAGCGTTAAATTAGCTTGCGGGTCTAAATCTATTAAAAGGACTTTCTTATTTTTCAGGCTTAACCCTGCCCCTATATTTACGCTGGAAGTTGTTTTACCAACTCCCCCCTTATGATTTAATACTGTTATTATTTGTACCATATACTAAAATATTAAAATACCAAATTAATAAATTTATGCGGTTTGTTTTACTAAGTTCCAAGTTTTAATAAGTTTACTCTCCTATTTGTCCCCCATATTTTGAACATTGAGCAATAAAAATAGGATTTTCTTTAGTTGGTGTTATAAATTCTTTATTCATAATATTATTGTTTTTTAAAACTTAATTAAATAAGGATTTAAAATAAATTACCTCTTTTGGGTACATTCATATATTCAAGATATTTGTACATTGTGCCTTTCGATATTTTGAGAGCTGAACAAATTTCAGAAATAGAATATTTATAATTAGTATTTTCTTTTTCTTGGTACATTCCCATCAAGACATTAGCCGTTTTTTTAGCATCCTTTGTAAGTCCTTTAGGTCTGCCCCCCAATCGTCCGCTTTGTCGTGCTATCTCTCGATGGGCTTCTTGTCTTTCTCTTTTAATTTCAAGCTCATATTCAGCCATAATAGAAAATAACATAAGCATCATTTTACCTGTTGACGTTGATGTATCAATATTCTCAGTTAAAGAGACAAATTTAACCCCTTTTGCGTCCATATCCGACACTATTTTAATCAAATCGAACATTGACCTACCTAAACGATCTAATTTCCAAACTGCAAGCGTATCACCTTTTTTTAATGAGGATAATAAAGTTTCAAACTGCGGACGATCTGCCAACGCTGAAACTTTCTCCTGTACAATTTGAGTGCAACCAAATTTCTTTAATTCCTCAATCTGCATCTTTAGGGATTGCTTTTTGGTCGATACACGAGCGTAACCGTAAACAGTATTCTTTGTTTCAGGTTCAACCTCTCTTATTTCAACAACAAGCGTACTGAGCGAATTAAATACACGAATAACCTTATTTTCAGCATCAAATTTTATAGTCGGTGAAATACCTTGTCTGCTATGGCTTCTTAACTCTATCAAATCTTGAATGATAGAATTTGTTGCGAAATAAACCTTTTCGATTGAAGGCTGATCTATCTCGTCAAATATCTTAATAGGTTCAAAATATGTTCTAATCCGTGAAATATAAATTGTCACCCATTGCGCTTGACTTTTGCTCTTGCGATGATCTATAATTTCAAATTGAACAGCTTGATTTTTCATTTATATAATTTTGAATACTTTAAATACTCAAATTTGAAATATTTATTTTTTGAGGAATTTAAAACCTCAATTCTAAAATAATGAAGATTATAATTCTTCTTTTGTATTTAATCTTTGATATTCTCTTTCAAGTTCGGAAAACAACACTAAGGATTTACCGAATACCGTAAAGCGTTCCCATTGCTTCGTCTGCTCATTAATTGTGTACTCCCTGTAAGCTAACATATAGATATTGTTATCTATATCTTTTCGCTGTTGCCATTGTCGCATTGATTTAAGAGACTTGAAGTTTCTTGTTATCGTTCTCGGTATGGGAATAGTAACATCAATTCTTAGCTTAAAAATATATTGTTTATCCATTATATTAAAACTTATGTGTTATCACATACGCAGATAATAATAATTTCTGTTCATCATTAAGTATAAGCCATGCCTTACTCCAATTTCGCCCATTTCCGAATAGATCAATTTTTGCCATTTCTAACAACTCTCCCGCATTGGGTATAATATCAGAAAGTAACTCTAAGGAATTATTATTTGCCATTAAATAAAATTGTCTTATAACATGGCTTTCAAATGGAAATACTTCCCATCGGGACGCACCCTTAATTAAAGCCATTTTCAGAGCCGTAGAATCATCGAATTTATCAGGTTCTAACTCTATATAATAATAATCAAATAGTTGGCGTATTACTTTTTCATCAATCCCCAAATAAAAACCTGCTATATCTCCATCCATAGAGTACCATCTATCAATCAGGTGTTTTATTTTTTCGGCTCCACTCTCGAAAAAAACGCTTACAAATTCATTTTGTATTTGCTTTTTAGACATCTCATGCCAATAATAAGGTATTTCTTTAGTAAAAGAATCTATTGTTTTACTGGCTTTTTCTATTTGTAAATTTTCAAATATTATCATATTTAGTTTTTTAGACTGGTTATTTATACCGATAAAGTTATAAAAAAAGATGGTTCAAAAAACCTATACCTTATTTAGAACCAAAAATAATAATAAAATAATAAAATACCAAATTTAATACAAAAAAACAAATAGTTAACAAATGTTAATCCGCCCCCCTGAGTTTTTTAAAAGTTAAATAAACCCGCAAAAACAAAATTATGATAGGACAGTCCATGAATGGCTAAAAAAACCTATTGAGCGAAGCGAATTTCGAATGTGTTTTTTCTCTTTCGGAAAAATCAAAATTTCAATGATGTGTGAAAAGAAAAAACGCCTTATAAAGTTTGGAAGTATGGGAAACATTTCTAATTTTCTATTATTCTCTGTTATTCTTTAATATATTGGTCGGTAAACTGCACATCTAAACCTTTAAAAAGCGCATAAATAAATAAACTTGATTAGGGAGTTCGGTCGGCAAACTACACATCTAAATAGGTTCGGTCGGTAAACTGCACATCTAAACCCCTGTTCGGTCGGTGAACTGCACATCTAAACCCCTGTTCGGTCGGTAAACTGCACATCTAAACCCCTGTTTTCCCCTTATTCGGTCGGTAAACTGCACATCTAAACTCATATAGGGAGAAAACTAAAGTCTATCTTTTCAAACTCATAAGGAGTATTATACACCTCGAAATAGACTTCTTTAAACTTCTTGACTTTTTGTTCTTGGTTTTCGCCATTTGTCAACCATGCAAAAAAGGCTTTCTTATCAAGGTTCAAGTAAGCTTCTTTTAAAGAGACTAAAGATGTCCTACTCGCATTATCTGTATGCACAAATAAGGTAATACAGGAATTATATAGTTTCTTATAGAATACAGCCTTTAATTTTTCATTAAATGCTTGCAAAGTTTCTTTTGAAAACCTAAATTCTACATAATAAAGCAATCTTGTACTATCATTAGGAACATATTTCCATTCGAAATGGGTAGATGTCAGTTGACTTTGTATATCATCTAAACAGATTGTAAGCTGCTGTTTTTTGTGTTTCGGTTCTGTCGCTTCAATACTCAGAGTTTCGCATAATTCGTCAATAGAGGTAACATATACTTCGGGTTGTTTTATATTTGCTGTTCTATTTTTCATTTCAATATGTTGCATTTTTGCAATCATACGAGCCATAAAAACATAAAAGTTTCTATATCCCCCTAAAGTTTCAATCTGCTTTGCCCTCAAAGACTTATATTCAGAAAAATTGATAAGATTATACTCCTGTAATAATGAATCAAATATTTTGTCGCCTAAAGAGACAGTATAAATCCTTTTCGTTTTCTTGGTTGTAGATTTATTATAATCCGTCACTATTTGATTTATTAAGTTCACGGCTATAACGTATTTTTTCCCATCCCTAAACCTCACAAAAGTTACATTCTCTTTTAAAGCCCTGAATAGCGCATATTCGAAATAAGTCTCATAGACATGTCCGTCATATTCAGGAACAATTTTTAAGTCTGACAACCTCTTTAATTTTCGTTGTAATGTAGTTCTGTTATACCCAAATTCTTCACAAAAATCTTTTAAGGTGAATGTAACTTCTCCAAAAATATTTCTCAACTGCTTATAAGAAACATATATTAAAACATCCCTTATAATAGGGGCTTCTTTTTGATATGTCCTTTCTAAAACATCAGCATTATAAGCTAAGTCTTGGGGTACTCTTGTAAAAACTTCTTTCATTATCATTCTCAATGTTGTGCTTATTACTCTAAATTTTTAAGTAACAAGATAGCGTTTTTCAACTCTAAATATTTAGCTTCTGATAATTTTATTTCTTTCTCTTTTTCAAGCTTATAATTAGAAAACTCCTTTTGCAAATTTAAAAGCTTTCTTTTGTTTTCTATGGTTTCAGGATAATTTTTTAAAAAATGTCTGAAAAGGTCTGTCACAACTGCAATGCCTGTTTGTTCGAGAATACTAGCTAATTGCTTTGTTTCACTAGTGTTCAATCTGATAGTTAAAGTTCTTGTACTATCTTTTTTCATATCTATTTTATTAAATTTTAATAGGATAAAGATAATAATAAAATAACAAAATACCAAATTTAATATAATAAATTCGCATTTTAATTAATTTTCTGCTATCAGTTTTTCGCTCGATGGGGAACTGCAGCTCGGACAATAGATAGCAAAATTTTTTAATCAAGATCTTCCGGATTAAAAAATTGATAGCAAAAAAAACGGATGTCCGAGCTATCGGGAACAGATCCGCTTAAACGGTGATAGCAAAAAAAGTAGCACTTATTAAATAAGTGCTACTATATATACTATGATAGGCATAGTCCATTGTTCTATTGCTGGCGGGTTGCTCCTCAGCATTGCCCGCTTCCTCTTCGAACAAAACAAATTTACAAAATAATTATAATAATCTGATAATAAAAGCCTACTAAATTTAGTAGGCTTTATTCTTAATAATATTGATAGTAAGGGTAAATCGTAATATCCTTAGTTGTATATCTTCAAACTAATGTTCACCATTAGTGCTTAAGTGTTTTTCATTTCAAACTTAGTTATTTTGATTCATATTTTTCGTTTTCAAGTCCTCTATTTTTTGAGGGAGGACGTTCAAAACGAAAAATATTTAGTTTGGTGTAATTGACTCTAGTATTTTCTCGGATTCATATCTGTTTCTACGTTGTTTCATTGTTCTTTCTTTGATCTTTTTTCTTTGTTTTAATATTTGTTCCCCACGCCCCAGATAGACATCTTCGGGAGTAAGATTATCTAGAGATTCATGATACCTGTTGGTATTATAATAGCCTACATATTGCTTAATAGCCTCAGAGAGTTGCTCCGGAGAATAATAGTTGTCCAAAAGCACTACAGATTTGATTGATCTGTGATACCTTTCTATTTTCCCTTGAGTCTGAGGGTGTAAGGGCTTTCCTCGGATGTGTTTGATTCCTTGTTCGGCACTCAAATACTCCCCTAAGTCTTTAGCAATATAACATGATCCATTGTCTGACAGTAGTTTAGGTGCATGTGCCTTGTTTATTTTAGCTTGCTTCATTGCTTTTGCAATACATCTCTGAACATCCTCTGCTTTCATCGTCGCGCATAACTCATGATAGACAATATAGCGACTGTAGTCGTCTAAAACAGTTGACAGGAAGTACCATCCCCAACCTTTGATTTTAAAATAGGTAAAATCGGTTTGCCACATTTCATTAGCAAATCTGGTCTTGGTGTGGAACTCATCAGCTGCTGCGATAAATGTATGTGCCGCAGGAGCAATCAACCCCCTAGCTTTCAAAATACGATAGACACTGGACTCTGATACAAACAATTGTTGCTCATCAGTAATTTTTACAGCCAATTCTCGAGGAGATAATTCGGTGTGTTCTAAAGCAATGTCTACAATGAGTTGACGCTGCTGGTCAGGAATCCAATTCCATTGCCTGGAAGAACGTTTCTTGGGTCGTAAACCATCAATCCCCTCTTTGCTATAGGCATGATACCAATTGTAAAACGTACGTTTGTGGATACCTAAAGAACGTAAGCTCTTATTGATACCCTCCGGGCTATTGACCACTAGACGGATGATTTCACTTTTTTCTTCTGCTGAAAGTCTCATATATCTCTTCCATTTAGGGCTTAATCCAACAGATCCAAGCTTTTTTTTACGATATCGTACCGAATCACTAGATCTGCCAGAGACTCTTTGAGCATACTGTTCTCCTTACGTAAACCCTTGACTTCATCAGATGTAGCCTCTCTGGTATCATCTCCCGACAAACGTTTCTTGCCTGCTTCGATAAACTCTTTATTCCATTTGTAGTACGTAGGTTGAGAAATCCCATACTTGCGACATAACTCAGCCACAGATAGCTCTGCACGCATACCTTCCATGACAATAAGAATTTTTTGTTCAGAGCTGTAAACCTTTTGAGTATTACGACGAATCTCTTTGATGAATTGCCCCGTAGAACTACGAGCTTGACTCTCTGAATTAGTGCTTGACTTCTTTGCCATAATTGTTTCGTTTTGACAGTTAATAAATATAAGTAATTTTCTATCAAAACACTTAAGCAAATATCATATAAACTGGTAAACTTTATGATGAAGTTTTACAATCTGTATAAATATCTTTTGCTATTGTAGTGCCGTTAATTTGCACATTTCCGCTTTCGGAATTGATTTTAATTTGAAAAGGATAATCATTATGCAAATCAACTTTTATAGCTTCTGTTTTTAGCTCTATCGGCTTTCCAACATACCCTTTTTGATTTGCAATTTCGGTCAGGTTAAAATCTAAGTCTGTATCATCAATCGTTGTTCGCTCACATGCGAAAAATATACTACTAAATAATAGTATAAAAATGTAGAATTGTTTTTTCATAATTAGAAGAAAAATTTAAGTCCTGCGTTAAAGGCTAAATGAAACTCTTTAAGTTTAAAATCATAGTTAGGGTTTGTTTCAACAAACAAAGAACCGAACGATAAGAAATATTCTATTCCCGCATTTGCTTGTAGTCCGTACAACATAATGTTTTTCCTTTCTAAAAAAATAGATTCTTTCAGGTCTTTATCATCAATTATCTCATAACCTATAAATGCCCCTGCACCGATATAAGGAAAAAGTTGATTCGCATTAAAATAGCGTTTACCGATAACATTAAAAGTAAAATCATTCAGGTTTACAGTTTCTTTACTGTTCTTTAAGTCTGCTTTTCCGCTTAAAAATCGGATTCCTGCCTGAATAGACTTATTATTATTCTCTCCAAAAAATTTTTCATAGGCGACTTGTCCCCCTATTCCTTTTTTCTCCGTCAAAATGGATATATTCACATCAGAGATACCTAGAAGCCTTTGAGCTTTGGCATTATATGTACAGAACAATATACATATAAACAAAAATGAGAGTTTGTGTTTCATATAAATTTATGTGTTGGTTTGTGTTTAGTACAAATATATATAATTAATTATATATATTTGAATATATTTGATTAAATTAAATATATAAGTTTGTGTTAATATTATCAAAGTGTATATAATAATTGAAAAAGGGTCCACTTTCTACTTGAAAAGTATACCATTAAGGAAGGATTTTCAAAGAACGTAAAAGGGTTATTTAGTCATCTCTTTTGATAACATTTTTTCAGTTTCTTTAACACGATATGATTGTCCATTCATGCTAATCAGATGTGCTTTGTGAGTTAATCTATCTACCATTGCTGCCACCAACACTTTATCCTTGACTATTTCTCCCCATCTATCGAAGGCTAGATTTGTTGTAATGATCGTTGCTTTCTTTCCAGCCCTGAGCGAGAGATGGTTAAAGAGTAGCTCTCCACCTTCCTTGTCGCAGCTTACATATCCAAACTCGTCACAGATTACCATGTCATACCTTTGGAATCTGATTTCTAACTGTCTGAGACTCTTTTGAGAGCGACATTCTCTGATTTGTGTCAGTAGATGTGGTACAGAAGTAAAAAACACCGTATACCCCTCTAAACATGCTTTTATACCGAGTGCTATCGATAAATGAGTTTTGCCGGTTCCAGGATTTCCACAGAAGACGATATTGCGCCCTTCTCTGATAAAATCAAGGGTTTCGAGCTCAGGCAGCACAAGTTGTCCCTCTTTGGGTAGTTCTTCCCGTACCAGCTCCTGTAGATACTTTAGTTCAGGAAAGCCGGCTCTTCGGATACGTTGTTTACGACGATTCTCAGTACGTAAGTCCACTTCTTTGCTTAGAAGCTGACATAGGAGTGTCCGATAGCTCCAGTTTTGTTCTGTTCCAAGTGTGATAAAATCTTCCAATTCATCTTTTATTACACTTATTTTTAATTCTTTGGCATAATCTTCTATGCACTCTTTTTCTGATAATACTTCCATGTTTCTAGTCTTTAAATTAATGTTTATAATTGTCCATCATACGGGATAATGTAGATAATATTTGCAGTGAACCATCTTCTATATCTGTAGATTGCTCTTTGGTTACTTTAGGGTGCAAGAACACTTCTATTTCCCCTTGAGGCTCTGCTAGTGCATGCATCATGGCTTTTATCTGATCAGTGGATACTTGGGTTATACCTCGATTTCTCAAGTCCTGATAAGCTGTTATGATATCTAAGTCTGTAAAATCCTGTTCTAATGCATATTGTAGGAGCAATACAAAGTCTTTAGGCTTGTCCCTGAACTGTCGGTCAAATAACTTCTGTATTCCCTCCGGCATCTTTTGAAGAGCCAATGAAGCATGTACAGCTCCCGGTTTACGTAATAATGTGTTCAGATAATGTTCCAGTTTTACACTCCAACCCACCGGATGATAGATGCGTTCATGCACGGCTACCTTTGCATTGTTGTAGAGTACAACGAGTTTTTCGGAGTAGATTTTTACATCCACCAGCTTGCCTACTAAGGTGTCAGGAACCGAGTAATGAGAGGCTTTCATACAGATAGTAGACCATTTATCTACCTTGTAAGTCTCCAGTTCAAAGCATCCCATCTCATTATGGCAGGCTCGAAGTGCCGCTAACTCAGCTTCCAGTTTAGCCTGCTTACCCACTGTAGATGAACTGCCTTCTTCGGTATTGATACGTTTGCAGGTAGTAGAGAGTTGATTTTGAGCTTCCTCTAAACTATTAAAGCGCAGAAGAACACTAAAAGCTTTGCGGCGAACATACTCCACCGAACGCTCCACATGCCCTTTTTCCCAACCTGCACGCACATTACAGAAACGGTAATGACATTGGTAGAAGTTGCTCAGACGAAGTAGAGCCTCGGTAGGCCTCTTCTCTGCTCCTACAAACTCCTTGATGGCTACACGCATATTGTCGTAAACCATCACAGAGGGAACTCCTGCTACCTCACGGAAGAAGTTGCGATGCGATTCCATAAAAGCCAAGGTATTTTGATGACGAAACAGCCAGGCATAACGACCATTACTGTGGCTGAAGGTAAATACAGCCATATAGAAACGCTGCCATTTGCCCCCAACGTAAAGCTTAACTTCGCCCCAGTCAAACTCACAGGACTCCCCTGGGGGATGATAGCCACGGATAAAAGCTTCTTTAGAAGCAGGTTTGTCTTTGTTTTTTGCTTCTTTGATATATTTGCAGACCCCGGAGTAACTCACTTTAAACCCCTTGGAGAGTACAAACTCGTAAATATCGATACCCACCATACACTGCTTTTTAAGACCATTGGCTCGTTTACGAGCATTGTCCTTTAGGCAAGTGTCAATCTGTTCTTGCAGTGCTCCGGTAATAACTTTACGTCTGCGAGAAGAACTGTCATAAGCTGGTTTGCGAGTCAAGAGGGTCTCCAAAGAGCCTTCCGGATCCAGTGAAGAAAGAGAGGACTCATACTCTTCAATGACCTTAGCTACAGTCTTGCGATTGATAGCTAAAGCTCTGCCTATAGCGCGTTTACTATAGCCTAGAGTGCGATACATGTGTATTATTTGTTGTCTATCCACCATTGTAATCATTTTATCCTTTGTGTTAGTAATAAAGCACAAAGGAGTTTATAATGTTAGTAATTGTTAATAAGATGATCTGGTTTTAACTATCAATGAAAGAAAAAACAAGACAATCTTACTCCCTTAGGTGGTATACTTTTC
>RRZT010591233.1_pt1 | contig 14305 bp, 11 predicted proteins | sample 2165551 | NCBI WGS metagenome assembly RRZT01 (sample SAMN10456910, study PRJNA506462) | wastewater metagenome | biome: wastewater; feature: sludge; material: wastewater sludge; isolation source: wastewater sludge with Escherichia coli K12::gfp cells carrying plasmid... | place: USA: Moscow, Idaho... | reverse complement strand
CTGGGGGCGCTCCAGCCAAGACTGACGAAGCCTTCAGAGTGCCAGCCTGTTCGTTCCACACAGATTGCTGGTTCAGCACGCTGTAGCTCATTGAGCAGATAACGTTGAAGACGTTGCCAAGCTTGAGAGCTTGGCTCCAGTTGATAGCCAGAATCAATCAGCATCTCCCGAACCAGCCTGCTGTTATCACCCTGAAGATGCTTAATTAGGACGATGTCTTGCAGATGAACACCGTCTAAGTTTTTCCACTCGAGTAAAACGCCGTAACTACGTTTTTGATCCGAAGAACGGGTTCTAGCGAGGACCTTGATGTGCCCTCCGATCTTTACCCAGCGTTCGGATTCCCTGCATTCCAGTGCATCCGGCAGTAATCGAAATTCCATAAGCACCTCCCTCAAATGTTATTTAGATACTGCTGAATGTCAGACAGCTTGAATCTAATTGAACGTCCGGTGGGGCCTAATCTGATGGGGACTGGTAAGATTCCTGATTTTACAAGGCGCCGTACTGTCGACTGTGAAAGGGAAGTCAGTTCAGCGACCTCAGCCATCGTTAGCAATGTGCTATTTTTTGTTTCAGCCATACATCCTCCTGGTTTTTCATGTGTTGGCAGGAGCATTCTGAATGTTGTATGCAGAAAACATCGTCGCTGAAAGTGCCCTTTTTGGGCAAAACACAAAAAAATAATTTACATTAAAAACAATCACTTATGATGGAATCTTGCTTGGTGCAGACTATTTCACTATTTCTTGGCTATTACCGTATTATTTTTTGATTCGCTAATCTGTCAGAAGTTTCACATGTGAAATTTTTTGCGTCGACTTGGCTTGTAGCCCTAGGTGGGATCACGGACGGCGCAATGGTTAAAAAAATCCCCGAGCGATGCCCGGGGACTTATGTAAAAGAGACAGTCCTAAAGGGGAATCCAGTCAGACTGCTACCGTTTCAAATGACAGAAGCATCACCAAAAAGGTGAATCTACATTTTCCCCTGTTTCAACGTCACGGCCGTCTAAAATCAGCCGTATTTTGCTATTTTTTCTGCCTGCATTGTTTGCATAAGCGTCTTTGGGGGTAATGAGCACACCATAGAATAGCCAGCCCACAAGAGCTCCTTGCCAAGAAAAAACAGCAACCAAGAGCCAGAAGGTAAGATTCAGTCGCGAGTATTTGTGCAACAGATCCAGCATGGGTTTGAGCCAATAAACCACTGGAATGGCTAGAACGGCATAACCCCAGTCTGTGACTTCAAGCATTGCCCAACCAAGGACGACAACAGCCATAAAGAATATATTAATTAAATCTTTCATAGTGACCTCCATTAATATTTCACATCTATATTATCGCGAATTCATAAAATGCAACCATAATATAAAAATGTTTGCTTCAGAGCGAATGCAGTCACTGAACCGTATTAATTAGTTTAACCATCTACAATGCAATTGCGTGCACACGCACCTAAAAGTTTCACATGTGAAATTTTTAGGTATTCAGGTAAGTCAAAAATAATGTTCTAAATGGACATTTAACAGTCACTGGATTAAAAAGCCAAGACTGCGCATAGATGGCATTGTTGTGAAGGTGCAGATTAGACCAGATCTCAGCCATAGCTCACTCAGATAATCATGAAGTGTCGCTCCATCTATCTGACTGCTCTAGAGATTTTTTCGATCCGCATCTTTCACATGTGAAATTTTTTGTTTCTCTCTGTAGAGATATGCAGCAGTTACTGCAACGCCGAGCAGGAAGAGGAATAGAGTGACCAAAACTACGATGCTGTTCATAAATCGCCCTCCACATGGTATGGAAAACTATGCACCACGTGGCAATATTTATCAATAATATGTTGATTTTTAAGTAATTTTGTCTTTTCAAAACAAAGTTCATTTGCAGGGTTTTACACGAGAGCAACTTGGCATTGAAACTCGGTGTTATGGGGGCTAGCCAGTTGACTGGCTTTATCTTGGTTTTCATATAGATAGCCCCAGGGCGCATTCCTATACCATCATAGTCGAGAGCTAAGAAATCCCCCTGAGGCTGTGCGGGAAACTATCTGCACGGTGGCTTGGTCAGGAGCAACGGCCGTTTTTTGTAATTAGTTTGCGCTGAGAGCCGTGTCATGACAGAACCTCCATCTCATCAAGGTGCTGGATCAGAGCTCCCAGCAAGCGTTGGCTGCTTCGAGACAGCCGACGCATCTGCATCAACTGATCATTGAGTTGGCGTATCATGGCAAAGCCCTCCTCTGTGGCCAAAATGACTGGTTTTTCCCAGTCATGTGCAGGGGTAAATGTCGATTTGTAATACGAAAACTGACCATTGCGCGGCAGGTAATGGCTAAGAACTTTGTGCCTCCCCGATCCTTTTGGCTGCTCAATGAACTGATTGTAGTACCAGTGGCACTCGAGCTTGAATTGACGAACTCGTGCGCGGCAACCGAAATGCCCCGGATAACCGGGGGTCTGCGGGGTTCTATGTGCGCGATTGTGTTGCCAAAAATAGTCACAGAGCCGATTGGCCAAAAACTCATAGCGTCTCTGCTCTACCTCGGCCATGTCATGTATGGCGATCAGGTACTCCCCGCACTGTTGCAGAGCCATACGGGTTGCTTTATCCCGATCAGCTTGAATTGCCTGTGTGCGACTGATTGTTCGCCATGCATCTGCCATGCGGGAAATGTTCTGCTGTGTCATGTGTCCTCCAGTTGTTGGTTATGACACAACAGATGCTAAACAAGAGGCTGCAAAAACCTGCGCTCTGTATCTGCCCTTTTTGGGCACTTTGAGCGATTTCAGGTCCCAACGTAATCATCAGACAACCCAGGGACCTGTCCAATCCCTTTCCAATAGCTTATCTGATGTGGGACCCATCGATGACGAACAATCAAGCGCTGCGACCTGATGTAGAGACCTTGTAGCGCCCATTCCACAAATGATGTGGGACCGGCCTGTAATGTGGTGGTTCCAAATCGGTGCAAGGTTTGGGCCCAGGCTTTGCGCTGACGCTGTACAGGAATGAGTGCCTATCGATTCCTATCTATCTGGAATTTAACCATCATTCTCAATTACTCCGACATGGGTACAACCTAACGAGCAATTACCGAACGAGTTAACCGTATGTTGTCACACATACAGGACTGGGTTCGGAAGGAGCCACCAGCTGGGATGATGCGCATTTCAGAACGGCATAATGTCATTTCAACTTGCAAAATGTCATGTACATACAAAGTTTGTGGTACGCTCTCTCGCTAATATCGAAACAATCTACACGAGGCACCGCCATGATCCGTTGCCATCTCGCCCGCATGATGGGTGAACGCAAGATGCGTATTGCCGACGTTGCCAGAGAAACGGGTTTAAGCCGTGCCACGGTGACCTTGCTCTACAAAGAGACGGCGCAGAAGGTGGATTTGAACGCACTCGACAGACTATGTGAGTTGTTTAACTGCGGCATTGCTGAACTACTTGAACACATAGCCCCTCCCCCCGTTAGTGAGAAAAGGCCTCCGACAAGCAATCGCCAATTGTCGGCCTCATCTAGCCGGCAAGGATGTGAAAATAATGGTTAATCAAAATCCTGAGCAAAAGGCCCGCGATCAGATTGACTCCTTGCTTAAACAAGCAGGGTGGGTCGTGCAAGATAAGAAGAAGATCAACTTTTCGGCATCCACGGGTATTGCTGTACGTGAGTATCAAACAGATGTAGGTCCCGCCGACTATGTGCTGTTTGTTGATAAGCAGGCTGTGGGGGTGATTGAAGCTAAACCTGAGTCCTGGGGGGAAAAGCTCACCACGGTAGAAGATCAGTCACAAGGTTATGCCAATGCAACACTAAAATGGGTAAACAACAGCCAGCCCCTGCGCTTTGTCTATGAAAGCACTGGCGTGATCATACGCTTTACCGATGGTCTCGATCCTCATCCTCGTTCCCGCGAAGTGTTTAACTTCCACCGCCCGGAAACTCTCGCCAGATGGCTTAAAGAGCCTAAAAGTTTGCGGGGGCGTTTGCAGGATTTTCCAGAACTGAAAATCGAAGGACTGCGTGATTGCCAGATCACCGCCATCACCAATCTGGAAGCCTCTCTCAAGCAGGACAAACCCCGTGCTTTAGTACAAATGGCAACTGGCTCAGGGAAAACCTTTACTGCGATTACCGCCAGCTACCGCCTATTGCGCGAACCTGTTAGTGCCAACCGTATCCTGTTTTTGGTAGATACCAAAAACCTAGGGGAACAGGCCGAACAGGAATTTATGAGCTTTGTACCTAACGACGATAACCGAAAATTCACAGAGCTCTACACGGTGCAGCGGTTGAAGAATCAATACATCGCCAAAGATGCTCAGGTGTGTATCAGCACCATCCAACGCATGTATTCCATTTTAAAAGATGAGCCGTTGGATGAATCCCTAGAAGAACAAAACCCAGAAGAGCAATACACCAAGCCGAAAGATCCCCTGCCCGTGGTGTACAACGAAAAAATACCACCAGAGTTTTTCGATATCATCATCATTGATGAATGTCATCGCTCGATCTACAACCTGTGGCGGCAGGTATTGGAGTATTTTGATGCCTATCTGGTCGGCTTAACCGCCACACCAGATAACCGCACCTACGGTTTCTTCCGTAAAAATGTGGTCAGCGAATATGACCACGAAAAAGCCGTAGCCGATGGAGTCAATGTAGGCAATGAAATCTTTGTGATCGAAACCGAGAAAACTAAGCAAGGCGGCAAAATCGAGGCAAAACAGCAAGTGGAACGTCGTGAACGTACCACCCGAAAAAAACGCTGGGAAATGCAAGATGACAATGAAGCTTACACCGCCAAACAGCTCGATCGCGACATTGTTAATCCAGATCAGATTCGCACCGTAATCCGTACCTTCAGAGATGCGCTGCCGACCATCTTCCCTGGCCGCAAGGAAGTACCTAAAACCCTGATCTTTGCCAAAACCGACAGCCATGCCGATGACATTATCCAGACCGTGCGTGAAGAGTTTGGTGAAAGCAATCAATTCTGCAAAAAGGTCACCTATCGCGTCGCAAACGATAAGACCGACGCGGATGGCAAGGTGATTGAAAAAGGCGAAGACCCGAAATCCGTTCTCGCCCAGTTCCGTATCGACTACTATCCGCGCATTGCCGTTACCGTCGATATGATCGCCACGGGTACGGATGTGAAGGCACTGGAATGCCTGCTGTTTATGCGCGATGTAAAAAGCAAAAACTACTTTGAACAAATGAAAGGGCGTGGCACCCGCACACTAGATAGAGACAGCCTGCAAAAGGTCACTCCATCCGCGCAGAGCGCCAAAACCCACTATGTGATTGTCGATGCCATTGGCGTCACCAAATCCATCAAAACCGCCAGCCAACCACTGATCACCAAACCCAGCGTACCGCTGAAAGACTTGGCCATGGGCGTGATGATGGGTGCCAGTGATAGCGATACAGTGTCATCGTTGGCAGGCCGTTTGGCGCGGCTCGATAAACAACTGGACGACAAAGAACGTGCCCGCATTGCTGAAAAAGCTGGCGGCACACCGTTATTGATGATTGTGGGTGAGCTGTTTAACGCCATCGACGGCGATCGTGTGGAGCAAAAAGCACTGGAAATCGTGGGTCAACCGGTCGGCACTGACCCTGGTGACGATGCACGCAACAAGGCACAGCAACAATTGGTGAGCCAGATTGCTAATGTTTTTAATGGCGAATTAATCGAGCTGATCGATTCTATCCGGCGTGATAAAGAGCAAACCATCGTTCATGATGATCTGGATACCGTACTCAAAGCCGAGTGGGATGGTGAAACCACCGAAAACGCCAAGGTGCTCACCCAGGAGTTTGCAGACTATCTGCAAGAACAGGCTGACGAGATTGATGCCCTGGCCATCTATTTCCATACCCCGGCACGCAGAGCCGAGGTAACCTACCCACAAATTAAAGCGCTGCTGGAGAGGCTTAAACAAGATCGCCCCAAACTGGCACCACTGCGCATCTGGCAGGCATACGCTCACCTTGACAACTACACGGGTGAAAACCCGTTGACCGAACTTACAGCCCTAGTGGCGCTCATACGCAGGGTATGCGGCCTAGACACCGAAATCACCCCCTTTAGCAGTACCGTAAGAAAGAACTTTCAGGATTGGATCATGAAGTACCACGCCGGTGGCAGTAATAAATTTAATGAACAACAAATGCAATGGCTGCAAGCCATCCGTGACCATATCGCCAACTCGTTCCATTTTGAACGCGACGATCTGGATATGACGCCCTTTGATGCCAAAGGAGGCCTGATGGGCATGTACCAGCAATTTGGCGACAACATGGATTGGGTGATTTGGGAACTTAATCGGGAGTTGGTGGCGTGATGGCTGTTGAAGTTATTGATACTGGTGCACTCAAAAAAGCTGAATCAAGAATTTTAGGCGCTATTCCTAATTCTTGGTTAAAAACAACTCTAGGAGATTGCTTTAGATGGGGAAGTGGCGGCACCCCAAAGAGTGGTAATACTGAATATTATGGTGGTGGTATTCCTTGGCTCGTTATTGGTGATTTAAATGATGGCATTATTACTAAGTCCGGCCAAACGATTTCAGAACTAGGCCTGAAGAATAGCTCTGCAAAGTTAGTCGATGAAGGCACCTTGCTTTTAGCTATGTATGGTTCTATTGGCAAGCTTGGCGTAGCTGGCATGAAACTAGCCACCAATCAAGCAATTGCCTTTGCCGAGAAAAATGAAATTGAAACAAAGTACATATTCAACTTCCTTCGGTACGTTAGGCCGCATCTTAATGAGTTAGGCAAAGGCGCAACACAGCAAAACATAAGCCAAACAGTTATTAAGGCATTCCCCTTTCCATTAGCCCCTCTCAACGAACAAAAGCGCATCGTTGCTAAAATAGAGGAACTTTTCTCCGAACTGGATAATGGCATTGCCGCACTAAAAACCGCACGCGAACAACTCAAAGTCTACCGCCAAGCCGTGCTCAAACACGCCTTTGAAGGCGAGCTCACCGTACGGTGGCGTAAAGAAAACTCCGATAAATTGGAGTCACCCGAACAGCTCCTCGCCCGTATCCATCAAGAACGTGAAACACGCTACCAGCAACAACTGAAAGAATGGAAAGCAGTTGTAAAGGAGTGGGAAGCCAATGACAAAGAAGGGAAAAAGCCGGGTAAACCGAAGGAATTTATCAAACAAGGAGAGCTAGGTGCTGGCTCAGAATTAAGCTTTGAAATACCAGACTCATGGACCCCTATGCTAATGGGTCACGTTTTTTCGGTACATGTAGGCGCAACCCCTAGTCGGAAGAAAAATGACTTCTGGAATGGTGATGTTTTCTGGGTAAGTAGTGGCGAGGTCGCTTTTTGCGAGATTCATAAAACCTCAGAAATGATAACAACTATGGGATATGAAAACACCTCAACTGAAATTCACCCAGAGGGTACTGTTTTGCTAGCTATGATTGGAGAAGGCAAGACACGAGGGCAAGCAGCTATTCTCAGAGTGCCCGCAGCCCACAATCAAAACACCGCAGCGATTAGGGTTTCAGAGGTTAATTTATCTCCTGAATACATCTATTATTATCTTCAATACCAGTATGAACAGACACGTCGGGTCGGCTCCGGCAACAATCAGAAAGCCCTCAACAAACATCGCGTATCAAGTATTCAGTTTCCATTGTGCTCGATTCAAGAGCAAATTGCAGTGGTAGATGCAATATCTGAAAAACTCTCTTTTGTCGAAAACTTAGATGTTGAATTAGATGTTCAGATTGCAAAATCTGAAACTCTACGTCACTCCATCCTTAAAAAAGCCTTCTCAGGCCAGTTGATACCACAAGATCCCAGTGACGAACCAGCCACTGAACTGCTGGCACGCATTGTGGCTGAGAAAGCTGCAATGAAAAATGCTGTCAAACCTAAATCCGCCGGAAAAACAAGATCCAAACAAAACCAGACCACCAAGGGGGCAACCTGATGTTTTGGTCGTTATCATCCGTTTGGCAAGGTACAATAGCCTCTTACAGAGGAGAACAAAACCATGGCCAGTGCTGACCAACTGAAAGCGCTGCTCCAGTCACATCTGGAGGGCGACGATACTCGTTTTTACTCTGTCGCTATGCAGGTGGCTGCTCATGAAGCCAAGCGTGGCCATGGCAAACTGGCTGAGGATCTGCGTACGTTAGTCGATCAAGCTAAGACCCGACGGGCCGTAAGGCCTGATAGCAGCGCAGTGCCGATCAGTAAGCCAAGAGGAGAGCTGGCCAACCTTCTATCCGTAAGTTACCCCAAATCCCGTATGGGCGACATGGTGCTGAATAGCGAGCTTACCCTGCAACTGGAGAGGGTTATTCGCGAGCAGCGTCACTCTGCAGAGATCCTGTCCCACGGTCTATCTCCTCGGCGAAAACTCCTGTTGGTCGGCCCTCCCGGTACCGGAAAGACCATGACTGCATCGGTTCTGGCCGGTGAGCTGGGGCTCCCATTGTTCCAGGTTCGCCTTGATGGATTGATCACCAAGTTTATGGGCGAGACGGCCGCCAAGCTCAGGCAGATCTTTGAATCTACCCACCAGGTCAGAGGGGTGTATTTCTTTGACGAATTTGATGCAATTGGCTCTCAGCGTGGGCTAGCCAACGACGTTGGCGAAATTCGGCGCATTCTCAACAGCTTCTTGCAAATGATCGAACAAGACGACTCTCATAGCCTGATCATCGGTGCGACTAATCATCCGGACATTCTGGATAATGCGCTGTTTCGCCGCTTTGATGACCTGCTACATTACGAACTGCCGGATGAGGCAAACATTGCCATTGTCCTTAAGTCTCGCTTATCACGTATAGCTGTGAAAAATACCTCCTGGAAACGTTTGGCGGCTAAAGCGTTTGGCCTGAGCTATGCGGAGTTGACTCGCGCATCTGACGAAGTGCTGAAAACAGCTCTTATTGATCGCACCGAAAGTGTTTCCGAAAAGGATATTTCTCATGCACTGGAAGAACGCCGAAAGCTATCGAATCGGTTGAATAAGATAAGTTAACGATAAGGACATCGCATGCCGGTTAGGGCGCCGAATAACCACCCGCATTTTATTTTTCAAAATAATGCTCAAACAGAAAGCTTCACGTCCCCTTCCACTGGAGGCAGTGGAAAAAGGATACCTGACAGGGACAGGAATGCGCACGGTGGCGCACTGCTTGCGAAGCTCCAGCAACTAACACCAATCTTAGCAGAAGCAGTCGAGCAGCAACGACAAGCCGGTATTGATGAAGGTGTCGGCCTACAAATTGAATTTGAAAGCTTTCCTGATGTTGAGTTGGCTTTTGAGTCTCTTGCCCGAGAACGTTCAGGTATAGAACTTCGCAACGTTCGGCAAGACGGCGACCGAACCTTTGCTACTGTCTTTGTGCCAGATGGAAAACTCGAATTTTTTGAAAACCTGATAACTGCCTATTTGGATGAATCGAAAGATTCCGCCAAGGGTCCCAAAAATAGAACTCTGCTAAACGCCATTTCTGAGATTCGGGCTGCAACCTTACAAGCTTTATGGACCGACTCGCTCGATTCAATGCCTACGGCAGACGACGAACACCTTTGGTGGGAGGTTTGGCTGCCGACGCGAGGCGATCGCCAAGGGGTTGTAAATCAATTCAAGCATATGGCCACCGGGTTGAACTTCCGCATTGCCCCTGGTGAGCTATGTTTCCCTGAGCGCTCTGTGCTGCTGATCTACGGCTCAGTAAACCAGATGAAGCGTTCGATAACGACCTTAAATAGTATCGCCGAGTTGCGTCGCGCTAAGGAAACCGCTGAGTTCTTTGACGCCCTGTTGCCTGATGAACAACCAGAGTGGATTGATGATCTGAACGGCCGCTTAACACTTCCCGTAGCCGGTGCCGATGTACCCTATGTCTGTTTGTTTGATACGGGGGTCAACAATGGACACCCCTTGCTGCAACGTGCAATGGCGAATACAGATAGACATAGCGTTGAACCCGCCTGGGGTGTTGATGATGCTGAAGGGCATGGTACGGAAATGGCGGGTCTGGCTCTGCTGGGGAATATGACGGATGTACTTTCTACGGGGGCCCCTGTATCAATTTCGCATCGTCTGGAATCCGTTAAGTTACTCCCAGAAGATGGGGCCAACGGTGGTAATGCTATTCTGCACGGCTATTTGACATCCGAGGCTGTGGCTCGTCCTACAGTTACTGCGCCATACCGTAAACGGGTTTTCAGTATGGCGGTTACCGCCAGAGACAATCGTGACCGTGGGCGCCCTTCTGCTTGGTCTTCAACAATCGACCGGCTTGCCTATGATACTGACGAGCAAGGTGCAACTCCAAAACTGTTTGTCTTATCAGCCGGAAATATCAATGACAATAACGCCTGGATGGAATACCCGCATAGCAATACCACAGATGGTATTCATGATCCTGCACAAGCATGGAATGCTTTAACTGTCGGAGCCATGACCCATCTAACAAGAATCACTGAAGCAGATGTACAAAACTATGCCCCAATTGCGGATATCGGTGGTTTAAGCCCCTTCAGCACAACTTCCCAAACATGGCAATCCCACTGGCCATTAAAACCAGATGTTGTTTTTGAGGGGGGCAATGCCGCTAAAGATGAGTTTTTTGCTACCTCATTACCTAGCTTGCGTTTGCTAACCACGCATGCGAAACCCACAGAGCGTCTGTTAACTACAAGCAATGCGACCAGTGCAGCCTCTGCACTCTGTGCCAGAATGGCCGCGCAGTTAATGGCCAGGTATCCCGACTTATGGCCAGAAAGTATACGTGGTTTGATAGTTCATTCGGCGGAGTGGACTGACGCCATGAAACGTATGTTTCTCACCGCGAGGGGTGAGCCCACCAAAGCACAAACTACTCAATTGGTAAGGCACTGCGGGTTTGGCGAGCCAAGTCTTGATCGAGCCATGTGGAGTGCGGATAACTCATTGACCATGATTTGTGAGGAGTTTTTACATCCGTTTAAACGCGAAAGGGGAAAAGAACCTCAGCTACGGGATATGAATCTGCATAGTTTGCCATGGCCACTGGACGAGCTTGAAGCGCTTGGCGAAACACCGGTAGAAATGCGGGTCACCCTATCTTATTTCATTGAGCCCAACCCATCTGCTCGTGGAGTTACCTCGCGTTATCGATATGAATCTCATGGTCTTCGTTTCGATGTAAAACGCCCTCTGGAAAGTGAGGCTGACTTCCGGGCAAGAATCAATGCCGCAGCCAGAGACGATGAAGAACGTGTTAACAGGAACGACAATGACCCAAACTGGGTGATTGGTAAAAAGAGTCGGCATAAAGGTTCGCTACATGCGGACATCTGGAAAGGCAGTGCCGCAGAACTGGCTAGTCGTGGTGCCATTGCGGTTTACCCCTCGCTTGGTTGGTGGAAAACAAGGCCCGCACTCGGACGGTACAACCAGCGTGTCAGGTATTCTCTGGTGGTTTCTATCAACGCGCCTGACGTCGATGTGGATTTGTACACCCCAATTGCCAACCAGATTGGTGTTCCGGTTGTCATCGAATAATTGAATTGAGTGGTTTCGATACCACAATAAGAGAGCAGTAAAAATGAATACATCGACAATCATCTCCAGAGTTTGGAGTTTCTGCACCACCCTACGCGACGACGGCGTGGGGTATGGTGACTACCTTGAACAGCTGACATATCTGATCTTCCTGAAAATGGCGGATGAGTATTCAAAACCACCTTACAGCCGCAATGTTGGTATTCCTGAAAAGTACAACTGGCAAGCGCTGACCAGTAAGAAAGGTGCTGAGTTAGAGGTACTTTACGTTGAATTGCTACGTGAACTGGGTAAGCACAGAGGTATGCTTGGACAGATTTTCACCAAGGCCCAAAATAAAATCCAAGACCCGGCCAAGCTTTATCGCCTGATTGATATGATCGACAGCACCCAGTGGATCATGATGGGTACTGACGTTAAGGGCGATATTTACGAAGGTCTACTGGAAAAGAACGCGGAAGATACTAAATCAGGAGCTGGCCAGTATTTCACGCCAAGAGCATTGATTCGCACTATGGTGGAATGTGTAAGACCTGAACCGGAGAAAATAATCGCAGATCCGGCCTGCGGTACAGGTGGTTTTTTCCTTGCGTCTTATGATTTTTTAACCAACCCGAAAAACTATTCACTCGACAAAGCACAAAAACAGTTTCTAAAACATGCGACATTTTACGGTAACGAAATTGTTGCCAATACCCGTCGCCTGTGTTTGATGAACATGTTTCTTCATAATATTGGCGAAATTGATGGGGACAGTCTCGTTTCACCAAATGATGCCTTGATTTCAGCAAGCTCAGTGAACGTAGATTATGTGCTTGCTAACCCACCTTTCGGAAAGAAAAGCTCGATGAGCTTCACCAATGATGAGGGTGAGCAAGAGACAGATGAGCTTACCTACAACCGACAGGACTTTTGGGCAACGACCTCAAATAAGCAGTTGAACTTCGTTCAGCATATTCGCAGCATGCTGAAAACAACCGGAAAGGCAGCAATTGTTGTACCAGACAATGTACTGTTTGAGGGTGGCGCTGGTGAAACAATCCGCAAAAAAATGTTGGAAAACACCACGTTACACACGATCCTTCGTTTGCCTACAGGCATCTTCTATGCACAGGGTGTTAAGGCGAACGTGTTATTTTTTGATAACCAGCCTGCCAGCCCAAATGTGTGGACAAAAGAGGTTTGGTTCTACGATTACCGAACTAACATTCATCACACGCTAAAGAAAAAGCCAATGCGCTTTGAAGACTTGGCTGTCTTTATTGAATGCTATAATCCACTTAACCCCACTAAACGCACCGAAACTTGGCACCCAGATAAAAATCCTGAAGGACGTTGGAAGAAATATAGCGTTGATGAGTTACTTGCACGGGAAAAAACCAATCTAGATATCTTCTGGCTTAAGGACAAAAGTCTGACTGATCTGGATAATTTACCGGAGCCAGATGATTTGGCAGAAGATATTATTGAAAATCTTGAAGCTGGCTTAAACAGCTTCCGAGAAGTGCTTAGCGGATTATCTAAGAGATAATCTTTACGTCTTAGGTTGGGCACGATGAGTACCCAACCTATAGCACGGAGTTAATGTTGCTGTTGTTTCCCACTTTTCCCACATTATCTGGCTTCTGTTAACCCTTTGGCCTGTTGTAACCGTTCAAACTTGGCGTGTACCCGGTTGGGGAAGAGGTCGGTGTAGATCTGCCAGAGGATGTTGATGTTTCTGTGGCCGGTGACCTGGGCGACCTCATCGATGACAAAGCCAGCCTCAAACAGGCGACAGGCCCCTTCTCGGCGTAGGTCGTGCCAGCGCAGATCCTCAATGCCAAGCTCTGTTCTGACCCGCTGGAAACCGGCGGTGACGCTCTTGCCGTTGTAGGGGAAGATGCGGTCATCGGTTCTGGGCTGACGCTTGAGGATCTCCCAAGCTTCACCCAGTAGGGGAACCAGCATATGGTTCCCTATCTTTTTTCTCGGGTCTTTGCGGTCTTCAACCAGTACGGCCCGGTTCTTCTCATCCACGCCAGACCACTTGATCTTGCACACTTCGCTTATCCGCATGCAACTCAGGATGGCGAAGTTGAGTAGGTCTGTGTAGGGGATCTTGGCCATGCCGTGGCTCTGCCGTTTTTCCAGTCCCCGGATGATCCGCTCGAGTTCATCGCTCACCGGACGGCGAGTGCGCTTCTGGGCTTTTCCCACCAGTTTCAAGTTGTTGAGGGTCTTACGGGCTTCAAGGATGAGCTTGTTGTCGACCGGAATATTGAAAACGGGGTTGGCGGCAGAAAATACGGAGCCAAGGTAGCTGACGTCGTGGGCAATAGTGGCAGGCGAGGCTCCCGCATCTCTTCTGGCTTGGCAGTGGTCGACCAGATCCTTGATGGTGAGCAGATCGGCATTGAGCTTGGCGATATCGCAATCGGCAACCAGGTCGAGGCAGTAGGCCTTGGTTCTGCCTATGGTGGGACTGATGGCCGGGTGGGCACGGTAGAGGGCGATCAGCTCGCGGATGGTGGGGATGGGTTGTACCTGGCCAGGCAAACCATCTCGCTCGATCATCGCTACCATCTGCATTCCCCAGCTCTTGGCGTCGGACTGTCTGCCAAAGGTCCGGGATTCTCGGTATACTACCTCTTCGCCTTTATGTTCCCTGACGGTACAGCGATAGCGTAACTCGCCTTTGCTGGTCTTACGTTTTTCTATTGTGTAGCCGGCCATAGATACCTCGTGGAGTACACCTGCCCCATGAAAT
>RRZT012984873.1_pt1 | contig 14308 bp, 9 predicted proteins | sample 2165551 | NCBI WGS metagenome assembly RRZT01 (sample SAMN10456910, study PRJNA506462) | wastewater metagenome | biome: wastewater; feature: sludge; material: wastewater sludge; isolation source: wastewater sludge with Escherichia coli K12::gfp cells carrying plasmid... | place: USA: Moscow, Idaho ... | reverse complement strand
TCGACAACGCCACCAAGAAACGCCAGATCGGCTGGGTTTTCGCCCCCTCAAGTTGCCCCAGCATTTCCAGCAGACTCTTGCGCGGCACCGACTCCACGGGACCCCAGTGGGCTGTCTTCACGCCCGCCCTCGACCGCACCGTCTTCTTCCACGCGGTCGTCCAGAAGAAACGGACCTGGCTGTAGTCCCCCGTTGCAACGCCCCGCACCCGCACCGGCCGCCACACGAAAATGTCGGCGACGTCGTCCGCCTGCAAACTGAAGATGTCCTTCGAGGACGTCAGCGCCGCGGTTTGCGGCTGCGGCAGCAGTTCTTCAGCGTCCGCGAAAAGCTCCCCGTGTGTTCGCTGGGAATCCGCCGGGAGTTCCAGCTGCTCCCCATTCTCCAACGTCACTTTCGCGCCGGACACCAGGGCAGCCACAACTCGCTCACGGCCCAGTTCCGGTTGTGTCAAGGCGGCCGCTGCCTCAGCACCAAGCCCCTGAACGTCGAGGGCGCCACGGGATCCCAGATGGATGAGCCGCTCCGTGATTTGCGCTGGGCAACCCGCCGCATTGGGGCAACGCAGATCCACGTCACCCTCTTTTGCTGGGGCCAGGCGCGTACCGCACGAAGGGCACAGCTCCGGCATCTCAAAGGCACGTTCCGTACCGTCACGGTCGGCCATGACAGGTCCCACGACCTCGGGAATCACATCCCCGGCCTTGCGGACAACGATGAGGTCGCCAATGAGGATGCCCTTGCGCTTGACCTCGCGAGCATTGTGCAGTGTCGCGTGGCGCAGGTGGGAGCCCGCAACCAGAATCTTCTCAAACACGGCGAACGGGGTGACGCGACCGGTGCGTCCCACCTGAACCTGAATGTCCAGAAGCCGGGTGAATGCCTCTTCGGGAGGGTACTTGTACGCGACAGCCCACCGCGGCGTCCTCGACGTAGACCCCATCACCTCTTGGCGGTTCAGGGCATTGACCTTAAAAACCACACCGTCAATCTCGTGTTCGAAACTGCCACGGCGGCGCCCAAAGTCTTCAATGGTGGCGGTGGCCTCCGCAAGCGACGTCACCACCTTTGTATGAGCTCCGACGGGCAAACCCCAGGCCGCAATGGTGTCGTACCAGTCGGATTGGGTGCTCGGCCGGCGGCTGGCGGCGTCCTCGCCCTCGTCCTCGTCCTCGTTCCACACCACTTCGCCGACGCCGTGGACCACGAACGACAGTGGCAACTTCGCTGTCTCCGCAGAGTCCTTACGCCGCAGCGAGCCCGCTGCCGCGTTGCGGGGATTGACAAAAGTCCTTTCACCGGCAGCTAGGCGCGCCTCATTCACCGCCTCGAAGTCATCAAGCCGAAAATAGACCTCCCCGCGGACATCAACAATGGCGGGGATGTTGGTGCCGCGCAGCCGTACAGGAATGGTCTTGATGGTGCGGACATTCGCCGTCACATCCTCGCCAACAAACCCATCCCCACGGGTCGCTGCCTGCACGAGGACGCCCGCCTCATAGCGCAGATTCACCGCCAACCCATCAACCTTCACTTCGGCTGTCATGGGGATTTCCTCATCGGGCCAACGCCCTTCCACGCGCTTGAACCACGCGCCAAGCTCCTCAAATGAGAAGACGTCCTCGAGGCTGGTCATCTGCCGCGCGTGAGCGACGGGGGCGAATGCGCCACTGGGCGAACCGCCCACTGATGCCGTCGGCGAATCGGGGGTGGCCAGTTCGGGGAAACGGGCCTCCAGCTCCTCTAGCTCCCTATAGAGGGCGTCGTAATCGGCGTCTGAAATCGTCGGTTCGTCGAGGTCGTAGTAGCGGCCCCGCGCCTCATTGATCGCCTCAACAAGTTCAACCCAGCGCGCTTCACCGCGAGCGATCTCAGTGTCCGTGTTCATGGGGCCATTCTTGTTCATGGGGCCATTGTTCCAAACATCTGGCCGATTGCACCCACCCTGATCGGCTTACGCTTGCGGCAGTATCCCCAGTGCGTCGAATCTGGCGTTTTCCACAGAATGCTAAGGACGCGGGTGCGGGCTGCTGCTAGGTCCGTAAGGGTTGGGGGATGACAACCACCGTGGAGCAATGCCTGCAAACCGAGTTGCACCTTGCGTGTGCCAAGGGGCCTGATACGGGTTGCGTGATTCCAGTTGTCGATGGCTTGGTGATGGGTCGGGGACGTCTGGGCCTGACAGATCCATATCTGTCACGAAGCCACATTCAGATCACTACTGCGGGACGGGGGCGAGCACCCGACGGGGGTCTATATCTGAGCGATCTTTCTGCAACAAACCCCATCCGACCAGCCGTAGCCCGCAAGCCACTTCGACCGGGGCGACGCGTCACGTTGGGCTCGGGGTCCTGGATTGTTCGAGGGCGCCCCCGGGAGAACACGTGGCCCGGAGGGACCGAGAGCCGTGGTGGCAGGGCCCTGGTCGCGGGTCGGGTCATGCTGCCGATCATGCTGGTCCTCTTGGTCTTGCGGCTCGCGTCCTCGACCACCGTGGCCCTGGGGGTTGTTGGCACACTTGTGGTGGCAGGCGTGTTGGTGGTGGTGGTGATTCGCAGACGCTGGCGTCAGTGGGATGAGGCCAGACTGTTGCTGACTAGTGCCGCCCGGGAGACTCACGGTGAACAGGACCGCGGGCGACACACCGGCGTGGCGGACACGGCGAGCGAGCGGTTGACAGTGCTCCGTGTGCCGGGTCGGCAAAGCAAAATCAAACTACCGATGGGCAAGCGCAGCCAGGGTGTCATCGCGGTGGTGGGGAAAGGCGCGCAACGCTATGCGCAGTGGATTGGGGGGCAGATCCGCGCCCACGGATACGACACTGTGGTGCGTGGCTCCCCCGTCTCCCAACCGGAGTCGATGACGCAGCTTCCCGTCATCGCGTCACCTCAACCCTGGGCGGCATCGGCGCCTGCGGAGGCAACCCAGGTGGTTTGCTGGTCAAGCACGCTTCGCAACGTGCCGCCAACCGCACGGATCATTCTTCAATCACACGAGGTTGGCTCCAGGGGCTGGCTTGAGCAGCTCCCTTCCACCGAGGACGATAGCAATGCTTTACAAGACCGCCTTGCATTTGAAGATCTGGGTTTTCCGGGTACTCCCCAAGGCGTCGAGGTCCCGGTGGGGAGATCCACGTCGGGTCTGGTCAGCGCAGACCTGACAGAGGTTGGACCCCATGCGCTGATCGTTGGGGGTACAGGGGCGGGCAAGTCAGAGTTCCTCACGACATTCGCGCTCTCTCACGCGCTTAGTTACTCGCCTGAGCAGTTGCGAATGATCCTCATTGACTTCAAAGGTGGCGCGGGCCTTGAACACCTAGCGGGACTGCCCCACGTGGAACATTCTTTGAGTGACCTCGAAGCGACCCAAGTCCCCTGGCTCCTCCGCTCCCTGGGAGCCGCTCTGCGAACGCGCAAGCGGCAGATGCAAGCCGCGGATGTGCGGACCTGGGCGCAGTGGGAGGGGGCCCCGCCGCGGTTGCTGGTGGTGGTTGACGAGTTTCACGTCCTCGCTCAGACCCACCCCACGCTGATGGAGGAACTGGTTTCCGTGGCTGCCCAAGGAAGGTCCCTAGGCATTCACCTGATACTTGCGACGCAACGCCCTTCCGGGTCTGTCAACGCGCAGTTGCGCGCCACCTTGGATTACCGCGTTGCACTGCGGTGCAGTGAGCCCAGCGACTCGACGGCGGCCCTGGGCATCCCCGACGCTGCATATCTACCTCGAGTCCCGGGGCGCGCCCTCGTCGGTGGAATGGAGTTTCAGACGGCTTACGTCGACGATCCCGAACGGTGGGTTGCGCTTGCGACGGAGCTGTGGGGCGGGCGTTACGCAACCAGTTCATGGAAAACCATTCCTGACCCACTGCCCCACTCCGTCTCTCTGACGCGCGGACAAATCGGCATATGCGAGGTCGCGGGCTCCGGGTGTCAACCGCTCCAGGACATTCATGGGAGCGTCGCTGTGATTGGTCCGGAGAATGTTAGAGGAGAGTTGGCTCGGATCGCCTACTGGGTGGCGCGAAGCAGAGGTGCATTCGCAAACACGACGCTTAACAACACAGACACGTCCTCGGGCACTACCCCGCACAACACAGACACGTCCTCGGGCACGATGCCGCCGGGGCAGCCAGGGCGGGCGTGTATCTGGATAGATTCCAAGGCGCCAGGTGGGCCTTCGGTGCGGCGCCTTGCCAGCCTGCTGCGGGCCGTTGACCGGCCACCCTCGCCCGCCCGATTCGTACCCGCCGCCCCGCCGACCTCGCCAACAAACCCCATCCTTACCGCCCCGCCGACCTCGCCAGCACACCCCATCCTGGTTCTCGACGGGGCGACGGACTTCTTCAGCAAACTGGAGGGCAGCGCCCCACCAGACGAAGTTCGGGTCCTATGGGAACGGGTGCTCGCCGCTGCGGACAATGGGCAGATATCTCTGATCGCGACGGACACGAAGGCACGATACGACCTCTCAGGTCTGCCAGGGCGGATTGTCCGTTTGCCTGATCAACGCTCGCTACTGAATGCACACTTGGCCCCGTACCTGCCGACAGTGCTCCCTGATTCTGATGGGCTCCCGGTCTCGCGCCCCGGTGAACTGGCTCGCTACGTATCGCCGACCGCGGGTCGAGTCCTCGCACAAGGGTTCGTGTCTTCTGCCCCCGTCTGGGCGCAGGTACCAGCAGATGGTCACGAGGAACGGCCCGTAGACCTGTTCTCTGCCGCAGCGGTATCGGCAAACACCGCGGAACACAATGCGCATCGGTGGGCGGATGAGATGCGGGCTGCGCTAGCTGCTGGCAGGGCCGTCTGGGTCGTGGGTGCCAGCGAGGATATGCTGAAGGAACACAGGGCCACCAAGACGGATGCTGCTTCTAACCGTCTGCATCTGCTCCCTCCGGAGCAATGGCTGTCCGTGGTCCCCCATATTTCTGATGTCATTCTCGCAATCGAGCCCACCCGCGAACTCTGCCGCCTCCTCAGTCAGCGCTATCCGGAGGAAGCCGCGTGGGTGATGGCGTCCCAGCCGTACCGGGACAAGCAGGCGCTGTTCGCCACCGGCTCTGCTCTTCACTTCGTCGATGATTCGGGGGTTTTGGTCCGCGAGTTTCTACCCGGTCAGAAGTGACGCATTCCTAACCGTGACCGTTCACACAGTGTTCATTTGTTTATATTCAACACAAAACGGTTGCCGAGGACGCCCCTCTCGCCCAAACTAGACGTACTTACTGCAAGCAAAGGCGCCGTGAGCGTCTTGGCGCGCGCGGCTCTAATCAAGGAGCCCCTCCATGGACTGGCGAAGTCGTGCCGCGTGTTTGAGTGTTGACCCAGAACTCTTCTTCCCTATCGGGAACACTGGACCCGCAGTGGTGCAGGTTACAGAGGCGAAGAGGGTTTGCAACTCGTGCACTGTTCGCGAGACATGTTTGCAGTGGGCAATTGAGAACCACCAGGACTCTGGGGTTTGGGGCGGGCTGAGCGAAGAGGAACGCCGTTCCTTGAAGCGCCGCGCTGCACGCGCACGCCGCGCCTCCTAAGCAGCGCCCCCAGAGCCGCCCCTCATCTGGGCGCGGCCACCTCATAGCTCCCCGCCCGGCCTTAGCTAGCGACTCCGGCGTTAGGGAGCCAACCCGGCCTTAGCGAGCAACTCCGGCCTTAGCGAGCCGCGCCGGCGAGCTCGCCCCATCCAGAAGCCTGGTCAGCAGACCACACGTTCACCCGCGGACCCTGCTGGGCGCCTCGGTCCCCCGCAGGTCGATTCTGCAGCCGAATTCACCTCTCAATTCGACCTGCGGGGGACCAACCAACCTCCGGGGGACCTACCACCGCTCGCTCGCGCGATGCATAACAGGGAGAAGCGACGTAACCCTGGCGCGGATGTCGCAGGGGCCCCCGCCACTACGGCGGTCTGGGCAGGGCTCCCCGCCACTGCCACCGGGGCCACCGTCGCGTGCCGTGAAATGTATACGTGGGGACGTGATTGCGCTCTGGGGTACTGCCCCCAGACGCACATTTGGCCCCCACGTATACATTTCACGAGTTTGCGGGGTGTGGGACTGCAGAGCCCAGCGTTTTACGCAGGTTGGGCCAGGAGCCGCCCAGGCCGCAGGGGCGGGGGCGGCCGACCTATCTGGCGCTGCCCGCACACTCCGCTCGCATCCGCAGCGTGGCAACTGTGCCCCCTTCGGGACGCGGCGCCCACTCAATGGTTCCCCCGAGCTCTCCCTGAACCATGGACTTCGCAATTCGGGTACCGAGACCACGGTTGAGAACTGACACGTCGATACCCTCCCCCGCGTCCTCGACGCGAACTTCCAAATCGTCACCCTCACGGTGCGCCTTAACCCAGACTGTTCCTGCCTGCTCCGGGTAGCCATGCTCCACCGAGTTGGCGATCAGCTCCGTGAGTACCGTGGCCAAAGCAGATGCCTGGTCAGCTGACAGGCGGCCGAACTTCCCCCCAATCTCCAAGCCGACCTCATGCCCAATCGTCGCAACCTTGACAGCCATGGTGAGGATCTTCTGCGATATTTCATCAAAGTCAACGACCTCGTCCACATTGTGTGACAGCGCCTCGTGGACGACAGCGATCGATTCGACGCGCCTCCCAGCTTCGCGGAGTGCATCCTGGACGTCCTCGGAATCTGAACGCCTCTCCTGAATCCTCAACAGTGCTGAAACGGTTTGCAGATTGTTCTTCACGCGGTGGTGAATCTCGCGGATTGTCGCGTCCTTCGTCATCAGTTGCTGCTCGTGGCGGTGCTGCTCTGTAACATCCCGCGTCAGCAAGACTGCGCCCCGCCGCTTGCCGTCAACCTGAAGGGGGATCGCACGAACCGAGATTATGGTGCCGCCCGCCTCAATGTTGACATTCCAGTTAGCTCGCCCCATCAGCACTAGAGCCAAAGCCTCATCAACCCGGTGTTCGTGGCGAATCACCTTGGTGACTTCTTCAATGAGGCTGCGCCCCTCAAGCGGAGTGTCCAATCCCAGACGCCTCATCGCAGAGTTCGCATTCGGAGTTATGTCAACGACAATGCCCTCGGGGTCAATCAGAATGGGACCGTCAACAACACGCGGGACGCCGTGGCCCCCGCGGCTCGGGGTCTCCTCAGACGGGTAGTGCCCCGTGACAATCATCCCGAGAATGATCTCGGCAGCTGACTGCATCCACACCTGCTCGTCAACCTGTCCCATCGGAGCAGAAGTGTTTCGTTCCACCGACATCAACGCAATGCACCGGCCGTTGCACATGACAGGAACGCAGGACCGCTGGATTGAGTAGAGCCCCGACCACTGAACTGAGTCGTCATTGACGATCTCGCGCGTGTCCATTGCTTCGCGCAACAATGCAGCTCGAGTCGCAGAAGCGAACAAGCCAACCACATCATCGACGTGGACCGTCATAGACGTCGCAGGGCGGCACATCGCCGCGGCATAGAATCTGCCATCTGTCGTTGGCAGCCAAAGAATCAGATCCGCCGAAGCAAGGTCGGCTAGCACCTGCCAGTCACTCTTCAATCGCTCCAGCCAAGAATCCTCCTCTGGCTGAAGTGCTACCAGTTGTGCTTTTCCCGTCAAATCATGAGTGTTGGGCATAGTCCAAGACTAACGCGCGTTGCGTGCCTGGTTCGAACTAGGATCGAGGGTGAATCAATCAGAATCGGAAGGCAAAACGATGAAGTTTACGGAAAGCTACGAGTACGAAGCGCCGGTGGCGAAGGTCTGGCAAATGCTCTCTGACCCCGCATTTGTCACCAGCCGCGATGAGAACCTCGAAATCCCTGACCCAACTGTGGAGACCAATGCGCAAGCAAACCAGATTGTGTCAACGACCTCGGGTGAAGTTCCTCCAAGCATGATCCCTGCGGCAGCACAGAGGTTCCTGAAAGGTGGCGCGGAGTTCCTAATCCGTGAAGAATGGCGCCTCGTTGACGCGACAACGATCCACGGTGCTTTGCGGGCCGAAGGTAAGGGAGTTCCCGCATACCTTCAAGCGCAGGTCGAACTCAAGCAGACCCCCGCGGGCAATACGAAAGCCACAATGAATGGGGAGATTAAGGTGAACATCCCCTTCCTTGGCGCCAAACTTGAGAAGCAAGCCCTTTCCTTCGCGCCGAAACTGATCGCTGCGGACAAGAAGGCCGCAACAGACTGGCTCGCTAACAACTAGTTGCACGCGTTGTGCTCCCCCAAGAACGGGAGCGCAACGCCAATAATCCTCTACTCACAAACAGCCGACGGAGGCCCCCAATGACCGAGACACCAACAACCAAGCCTGAAGGATTCACTGTTGAGCGCACAGGTGAACGCCAGTACTCAGCAAAAAATGAACGGGGCAGCGAACTCGTCATCGGCTACGGTCTAGGCGAGTTCAGCCCCGGTGACCTCCTGAAACTCGCGATACTCGGGTGCAACGCACTGTCTTCTGAGGCTCGATTCGCACGCGTCCTCGGCGAAGACTTCGAGATCACGGGCAGTATCACTGCCGACTACCTCAAAGAAGAAGACCGCTTCGCCTCATTCAAAGTTGAGTTAGCTCCAGATTTGAGCGGCCTCTACCCTGAAGATCGCGCGCAACTGCTAGAGCGGGCCGCCCGTGCCGTTCAGCACTACTGCACCATCAGCCACACGGTTGAAAAGTCGGCGGCAACCACCCTAGAAATCGACGGCACGCAGGTTTAGTTGTGGGTGCAGTGATTGACCGCCAGTACGAAGATTTGCTCGAGGACGTCCTCGCGAACGGCACATCGAAGGGCGACCGGACAGGCACGGGGACGCTGAGCGTTTTTGGGCGACAACTGCGCTATGACCTCTCCAAAGGCTTCCCCGTCATCACGACGAAGCGGGTTCATCTCAAGTCGGTGATTGGCGAGCTGCTGTGGTTCCTCTCCGGTTCGTCGAACGTGCGGTGGCTGCAGGACAATGGCGTGCGGATTTGGAATGAGTGGGCGGACGAGGACGGGGAGTTGGGGCCCGTCTACGGCGTACAGTGGCGCAGTTGGCCAGACGCCAACGGTGAGCCAATAGACCAGATTTCCGACCTCGTCGAAACGATCAAGAACGACCCCGATTCGCGGAGAATGCTGGTTTCAGCCTGGAACGTCGGCGCACTGCCCGACATGGCGTTACAGCCGTGCCATGCCTTCTTCCAGGTTTATGTGGCGGATGGAAAGCTGAGTTTGCAGCTGTACCAGCGCAGTGCTGACCTGTTCCTTGGGGTACCGTTCAACATCACGTCATATGCACTGCTCACCCACATGTTGGCTCAGCAAACGGGCCTCGACGTTGGCGATTTCATTTGGACTGGCGGCGACGTGCACCTTTACACAAACCATTTGGAGCAGGTACGGGAACAGTTGTCGCGCGAGCCCTACGCTTTTCCGGCACTGAAGCTGGTTCCCGTGGCCGACATGTTCTCTTACGACTTCACGAATGTGGATGTGGTCGGCTACCGCCACCACCCACCGATCGCCGCAAAAGTCGCGGTGTGAGGGCGGTACGGTGATGATGAGGGCCTCCATTTGGGCGCAAGACATCCACGGAGTTATCGGGGATGGGGCTGCGATGCTGTGGAGGGTGCCTGCCGACTTCGCCTTTTTCAAGGAGCAGACGACGGGTTGCCCGATCATCATGGGAAGGTCTTCGTTTGAGGCCCTTGGGCGACCTCTTCCCAATCGCGCAAACATTGTGCTGACCCGGGATGTTCGGTACAGCAGCCCTGGCATCGTCGTGGTTCACTCTCTGGATGAGGCCTTTGCGGTGGCTGAAGCCGCGGCTGAAGAGATGGGTGCGTCAACGGTTTGGGTGACCGGTGGTGGGCATGTTTATGCGGAGACCATGGATATGGTCGACCGCCTGGTCGTGACGTACCTAGACATCGCCGCAAGCGCCCCGGCCGCTACCGACTCCATAACCTCGGTGGGCACTGTTACCACGACAGACCTCGACTCCCCGGCTGCTGACAATCTCGTTTTTGCTCCCGTCATCGACCCTCAAAAGTGGGCAGTCGTGACAAGTGAGTCGGATGAGGACTGGCGGGAGCACTCGGGCGACGCGCGCTGGATGGTACGTGTATACGACCGCAGGGAGCCGCGCTCGTAGCACTTCGGTGGGACACGCCAGTATTTTCGGCGGGCAACACCGGCATCGTCAGTTGGCAGCCGCCTACTCCACGTCAGCCAGCACGCTCGCCGCCGCCGCGCTCCACCGCTCCTCCCACGGCCCAATCGGCTCAACCCCGGCCGCCGCCAGAGCACCATGAGCAAGCAGTGACCACTCCGGGCGCGGAGCCGGACGCGGGAAATCCTCCGTTGACACCGGGTGAACATCCTCTTCCGCTACTCCGACCTCGGCTGCGATCGCCTGGGTGAACGTAAACCATGTTGCACCGCCCTGGCTCGTCGCATGATAGACGCCGAACGGCGCGGCACTTGTCACCAGGTCAACCACGATTCGGGCGACATCTACGGTCCATGTTGGTTGCCCATGCTGATCGTCAACCACATTCGCCGTGCCATTCTTCTTGAGCACCCGTGCCAACGTCTTCGGGAAGCACGGCCCGCCCGCACCGTACAGCCACGCCGTGCGGACAATGTACGACGCCGGGTTGTTTGCGCGCACCGCCCATTCGCCGCCGGCCTTGGTCCGCCCGTAAGCGCCCAGCGGGTGAAGCGGCGCATCCTCCGCGTAAGGGGTCGAGGACGTCCCCGAAAAGACATAGTCCGTCGAAATCTGCACCAGAGGGATTCCTCGCTCTGCGGTCGCTTGCGCCAGGTATTGCGGAGCAGTCGCATTAAGCGTGAAGGCAACGCCCTCGTTCTCTTCAGCTGCATCCACAGCGGTGTAAGCGGCGCAGTTGACTACTGCTTCTGGCTCCATCTCATCCAGGAAGGCAGCGATCTCCGCGGGTGAGCAAATGTCCAGCCGATCCCTATCCGGCGCGTCATACTCGATCCCCCGCGACGTCAGCTCCGCGCAAACATCTTGCGCCAGCATTCCGTAGCCCCCAGTTACTAACCAAGCCATCACGTACCCCCGGTTTGTTGTGGCCCACTTCGGTTCTGTGCTGACCACGTCGAAAAATCAAGTAGATTTGCAGTTGCCCAATGATCATATCGACCTCAGGGACGTCAGAAGGAGAATCGCATGCAGTGGGAAGAACTTGGAATCGAAGGTGCTTGGCTGATCACACCTAAGAAGTTCGAGGACGATCGTGGCTACTTTGTGGAGACCTTCCGCTCCGAAGAGTTTGAAGCCAACATCGGCCACCCGTTCAACCTGCGCCAAGCCAACATGTCCGTGTCGAACGCGGGCGTTGTGAGGGGGATCCACTACGCGGATGTCCCCCCATCGCAAGCCAAGTACGTCTCTTGCACCAAGGGTGCGATTGTCGACTACATCGTGGACATCCGCGTGGGTTCGCCAACTTTCGGCAAGTCTGTCTCTGTCCTACTGGATTCCCGGGCACCCCGCTTCGTCTACCTTTCCGAGGGGCTGGGCCACGCCCTCTGCGCATTGGAGGACGGGTCGACTGTGAACTACCTGGTCTCCGAGTCTTTCAACCCGGGGCGAGAGCACGGCGTCCAACCCCTGGATCCCGCCCTCGGAATCGAGTGGCCCAAGGAAGACCTGGATGGCAATCCCCTCGAGCTGCTTCTCTCCCCCAAAGACACCGCCGCCCCCCTTCTGACCGAGGCGGTCGAGGCCGGTCTGCTTCCCACCTACGAGGAGTGCCTCGCCTATCGGCGCTCACTCTAGGGACCTTGGCCCCTAGCAAAGATGTTTGCGCTCACTCAGGGGCGTGCAAATCCTCTCGGGGCGCGTTGCAAGCGTGAAAATTCTCCCAGACCGCACCCCTTGAGGCCCTACTATTAAATGGGCTTCAAGGGCTTCCGAACGGGCTTCAAGAGACCCAAAATCGGGTAAGCGGCCAAAACGGGCCTTCCAAATCGGGACTTTTTCACTGGGGAAAAAATGCAACCTGCACTGCCACATTCCGGCAAACGACCACGAACAACGGCGCGCTTGGGAGTGGGGGTGATCGGGACTCTGCTGGGCGCAGGACTTCTTGCGGGATGCTCAGCGACAAGTAGCAGTGCCGGTGGTGAGAACGCCGCACACGGCGGGGAAGCCGCCCTCGCACTGCCCGACCTCAGTCAGGCAACAGTGTGGATGGGCACCAGCGGCACCGCGCTCCTATGGATTTCACTAGTCATTTGTCTCCTCGGGTTCGGTTTCGGCATTCGCTCCTACGCAATGCTGCGCGGCCTGCCTGTCCACAAGTCGATGCTGGAAATCTCCGAGCTGATCTACGAGACATGCAAGGCCTACCTCTTCAAGCAGGGCCGCTTCTTGATGATTCTGTGGATCTTCATCACGACGGTGATCGTCATCTACTACAAGTTCCTCACCCATTTCACCTGGGGTCGAACACTCATCATCGTCTTCTTCTCGCTGCTGGGCATGGCCGGCTCCTATGCCGTTGCCTGGTTCGGCATCCGCGTCAACACCTTCGCCAACTCCCGCATGGCGTTCGCATCAGTGCGCGGTAAGCCGCTGCCCCTCCACAAGATTCCCATGCAGGCTGGCATGTCGATCGGCATGGTCCTAATTTCGCTTGAGCTGTTCATGATGCTCATCATCCTGCTGATCCTCCCGCCTGCCATCGGCGGCGCCTGCTTCATCGGCTTCGCAATCGGCGAGTCTCTGGGCGCCTCCGCCCTCCGTATCGCGGGCGGCATCTTCACAAAGATCGCCGACATCGGGTCCGACCTCATGAAGATCGTCTTCAAGATCGACGAGGACGATCCCCGCAACCCCGGCGTCATCGCCGACTGTGTGGGCGACAACGCCGGTGACTCCGTCGGCCCCTCGGCTGACGGCTTCGAAACCTACGGTGTCACGGGTGTCGCCCTCGTAACCTTCATCATTCTGGCTGTAGAAGATCCCCAGATGCAGGCCACGCTCCTAGTGTGGATTTTCGTTGTCCGCGCAGCGATGCTGGTGGCGTCCGGTATCGCCTACGCCATCAATGCAGCAATCACCAACGCGAAGTACAAAAACGCTTCCCGCATGGACTTTGAGGCTCCCCTGTCTTCATTGGTGTGGATTACCTCCATCGTCTGCATCGCCGTCACCTTCGGTATCACCGCCCTGGTCTTGGGCGGGGCCCACGACGGCCTCGGCTGGAAACTGGCTGCAATCATCACCTGTGGAACGCTTGCGGGCGCCCTCATCCCAGAGTTGGTGAAGGCATTCACTTCGACTTCTTCAAGGCACGTCCGTGAAACTGTGAAGAGTTCGAAAGAGGGCGGACCGTCGCTGAATATCCTTTCTGGCCTGGTTGCGGGTAACTTCTCCGCATACTGGCTTGGAATTGCGATTGTTGGTCTTATGTCGGTTGCGTTCCTTGTCTCTGGGTTGGGCCTAGGCGAGTTCATGCAGGCTCCCGCAGTGTTCGCGTTTGGTTTGGTGGCCTTCGGATTCCTCGGTATGGGCCCGGTTACCATCGCGGTTGATTCGTACGGGCCCGTTACGGACAACGCCCAGTCTGTGTTCGAACTGTCGCAGATTGAACAGATCCCCGGGATCGATGAGCAGATTGAGAAGGACTACGGTTACAAGCCCGAATGGTCCAAGGCCAAACTAATGCTGGAAGAGAACGACGGGGCTGGCAACACCTTCAAGGCAACGGCGAAGCCCGTCCTCATCGGCACCGCTGTTGTCGGCGCGACCACGATGATCTTCTCCATCATCATTGGCCTCACAAACGGCCTCATCGACAACCTCGACAAGCTGTCAATCATGCACGCGCCGTTCATGCTGGGCTTTATCCTGGGTGGCGCGGTGATCTACTGGTTCTCGGGTGCCTCCATCCAGGCGGTCACCACCGGCGCCTACCGAGCCGTCGAGTTCATCAAGGGCCACATCAAGCTGGACAGCAAGTCAAAGAAGGCTTCTGAAGAAGATTCGAAGAAGGTCGTGGAGATCTGCACGGAGTACGCGCAACAGGGCATGCTCAACATCTTCTTGGCGGTCTTCTTCATTACGTTGTCGTTCGCCTTCGTCGAACCGTTCCTATTCATCGGCTACCTGATGTCGATCGCTATTTTTGGGCTCTACCAGGCGATTTTCATGGCGAATGCCGGCGGCGCGTGGGACAACGCGAAGAAGGTGGTCGAGGTCGATCTGCACGCCAAAGGCACCGCCCTCCACGATGCAACGATCGTTGGTGACACGGTTGGCGACCCCTACAAGGACACGTCCTCGGTCGCCCTCAACCCCGTCATCAAGTTCACCACCCTGTTCGG